>ERZ773035.532-NODE-532-length-30969-cov-8.335673_pt1 | contig 30969 bp, 36 predicted proteins | sample MGYA00511487_ERZ773035 | MGnify/ENA primary metagenome ERZ773035 (study PRJEB29015, sample SAMEA2737985) | human oral metagenome | biome: human oral; feature: human-associated habitat; material: dental | place: China | collected 2024 ...
AATGAGATTCACAAGCCGAAACAATATCGTTCTTTTTCATCTTTATCTTATTGTTTTATATTTCAATCGAATCGTTTTATATAAAACAATATATTTTTTACACCATATTTGTTATTATACATATAAAATCCATATCATAAGATATGGATTTTATATCGTATATTTTTTTGAAAATTTTTTATATGAGAAAGCCCTTGAAAATGCAGGCTTTCGTATTTTTTACTTTATGAAATGCGAATGAGAGTCACCTGTGGGGGGACTCCCTCATTCAATTCCATAAGCATGAATGAGCCGCGCTGACCGTCACGCGGTCGCGCAATGCTTCCCGGATTGAGCACAATCACATCGCCATACTCCTCCAGCGCCACATGCGTATGTCCGTAGACGGCAATATCCGCCCCTGCCTCACGCGCTGCCTGTGCAAGCATCGCCGTATCAAAACGCACGTTGAAGAGATGTCCGTGCGTGAGGAAAATGCGGTGTCCCGCAACCACGACGACGGTCTCCTCGTGCACGCCATCCACGTAAAAATCACAGTTGCCGAGCACACGCACAACGCGTTTGCCCGACATGATCTCCAAATCATCTGCATCCGGCGCGAAATCCCCCGCATGGAGCCACATCTCCGCCTCCGCCGCGCCCGGCATCGCAAGCATATCCTCGAATACAGATGTATTCCCATGACTGTCGCTGACAATTCCGATCTTCATACAAATCCTCTTTCCCGCAGCAACGTCTTCATCATGTCGAGTGCCGCGCCGCGATGGCTGATCGCGTGCTTCTCTTCGCGAGAAAGCTCCGCCATTGAACGCCCGTCTGCGCGATAGAAATGCGAGTCGTAGCCAAATCCCTCCGTACCGCGTGCCTCAGGGCGTATAAAGCCCGCGCAGGTGCCCTCTGCACCAAGTTCCCGCCCATCCTCAAACACAAGTACGAGTGCACAGTGATATGCAGCGACGGCATTCTCCGTGCCATGTGCCCGAATGTCCGCAATCAGCTTTGCATTGTTCGCCGCATCATCACCGTGTACGCCCGCATAGCGCGCGGAGTAGACTCCGGGCGCGCCGTCCAGTACCTCCACCGAGAGACCGGAGTCATCGGCAAGCGCGGCGAGACCTGTCTTCTCTTGGTAGTAATGTGCCTTAATGCGCGCATTTTCCAAAAACGTCGTCCCGTCCTCCACAGGCTCCGCAATCTCCCCCACATCGGGCAGAACTTCATGAAGGCGCGAGAGTGGTACAAGGCGCACGGGCAGTCCTTCAAATGCCCTCTCCATCTCGCGCACCTTGCCCGCATTCGACGTTGCGATGAGTATCACCTTTTCTTCCATCGTCACCCCTCCCGCCCCGGGAGCCACGCGAGCGTCTCGCCGAGTGCCACTTTCTGATAATCAATAAGCTCACGGATGCCACGTTCGCCGAGATCGAGGAGGACATTCATCTCTGCACGGGTGAATGCGCGCCCCTCACCCGTTCCCTGCACCTCGACAAATTCTCCTGCACCTGTCATGACGAGATTCATGTCGACCATCGCCGTGGAATCCTCCTCATAGCAGATATCAAGGAGCGGTACGTCTCCGGCACTCACACCGACGCTGACCGCCGCCACGTAGTCGCGTACGGGAAAGATCCCGCGCTTCGTGTAGAATGTCGCACACGCCTCCACGAGCGCGACGAATGCCCCCGTGATCGATGCTGTGCGCGTCCCACCGTCCGCCTGCAGGACATCACAGTCAATGTGAACAGTGCGTTCCCCGAGTGCCTGCATATCGACCACTGCGCGCAGAGCACGTCCGATGAGGCGCTGAATCTCCTGCGTGCGCCCCGTCTGATGTCCGCGCATCGCCTCGCGTGCCGTTCGCTCTGTCCCCGCGCCCGGCAGCATGGAATACTCCGCCGTCACCCAGCCTGTCCCCGAGCCTTTCAAAAAAAACGGCACGCGCTCCTCTACTGTTGCCGCACACAAGACGCGTGTATGCCCCGTCTCAATCAGTGCAGATCCTGCAGGGTAGCGCTGGTAGCCGCGCTCAATCCAAACGGGACGCAGTTGGTCGGCACGCCTCAGATCTCTTCTTGGCATGAAAATTTTTCTCCTTTATGAGATTCGTCCAAAAAAGCGGGAAGAAGCCGTCCCTTCCCGCTCACATTGCATTTTTACGTCATATGGCTCTCCTGATACTGCCGAAAGTTCTTGATGATGCAGATCGGTGTCTTCTGCGAAGCGTTTCCAAACGGATTGTCAAGCAGCAGCTGCGCCGCCAATTCTCCATTGACCCCCTCGGACACGCCGACCACACGCGCGCGCCTCAGATCGTTTACATCGGCGATCATACCGCCAAATGAACCCATGCGCTCACGAATTCGCGTGGCAACCTCCTCCGGCTCGGCAGGACCGTAGACAACCACCTTGTCGAACGGCGGCATCGTGCCTGTCACATCGTCGATGAGCGCCGCCTCCTTGCCGGCCCATTGATAAAAGAGTCCCTTCCTGCCGACGATTTTTCCGAGGAACCCCGCAAAAAGCGCGGCTGTGACACGCCACTTCCCCTCCACATCCATGAGGGCCTGCATCCCATGCGGCGTTGCAAGACTGCCATAGTCCGGAATAAAACGACACAGAAATTTTGCCATGCCGGAAATATGAAGTTCCTCCGGGCGCACAAAGCGCCCCTGTGTTACGGCGACGACACTCTCGGCGCAGCAGACGAGATCGTCCGCCGTCACCTGATCACCTGCATAGTATGCAATCGCCTCCACAATATCGTCCGTGTCCGTCAGAATCCGCGTCGGAATGGGAAGAATATTAAGTTCAGCCATTCTTCCTGCCCCCTTCCTCTGCTCGTGCGACCCCCGCAAGCACCGCGATTTCCGCCGCCGACATCTTCAGCATAATTTTCGAGTAGTGTGCCGGGATGCGCCCCGTCTCCTGATAGATGAGATCCATGCGGAAATCCGGCAGATGTGCAACCGCCTCTTCGAGCGAATTCCCATTACGGCCCTCAATAAAGAGCTTCAAAACGAGATCGATACGCTCGTGTCTCTGGATGAGCGTTGCCTCGAAATAGTCATCCTCACGCGGCGTGCCCGCCAGCTCCACTTTACCGCGCACCAGCGCGCCGTCATACTGCTCATAAGGCAGCTGTACGCGCAGGATCGCATCCATAATGACGCCGCATTGTTCCCCCTCGTTCGCAAACGGAATCGTCGCGCCAATCACGAGTCGCTCTGCTGTGCGTTCGACCACGGAAAAAGCCGTCATCTCCTCCCTGATCGGTACGATTTTCTCCGCGCCGAAATAGGCGAAAAACGCCTTCTCACCGAGCCAAACAAACACCAACAGTGCCAATACCCAATACGTCCACCATATAAATTCAAAATCCAATGTCCCGGCCCTCTTTCTCCTGTATCATTGCCGCCTCGAGCAGCTCATAGAACTCCTTCGGCAGACGCGTGATGCGCCCTGTCTCGCGCACGGTGAATACATTTTCCGAAAATCCCGTCACAAGTACCGTTCCCTCCGCGTTCAGAATGCGATAGGAAAACGCCATTTTCGCCTTGGTGAGCGCCGTCGCCGTCGTCTCGATCACGAGTTCATCATCAAAATGCCCCGGTGCGTGAAACTCAGCCCCGACCTTTGTGATGGGAAAGACGTAACCCGCCTCCATCAGCGCCCCCAGTGTGATGCCGATGCGGCGCAGATAATCGACGCGCCCGATCTCAAACCAACGGATGTAGTTCGCATGGTGTACGACCTCCATCGCATCCGTATCGTAAAAATTCACCCGATGTTCCACACAAATCGGCATGAATGCTCCCTTCCTTCAAACAATCTCCTCCATACGCGCGGCACGTGCAAGATAGCTTTCAATGCGCGCCAATGACTCTGCTCCCGCGACCGGTCTGCCGGACTCAAAGAAGCTGCATTGCGCTGTCTGCGTACCGGCGGGTACCGTCGTCAGCCCCGTTCGCCGCGCCAACTCCTCGACCGTTCCCCCGTTGCCATCCACAAATCCCATCGTCTTCGGCAGGAGGCGCCGCAGCGTATCCTTGAAATAATTGAAATGTGTGCAGCCGAGCACAAGCGCGGAGTACTTACGCAAATCGTAAGGAGAAAGCGCATCCCACAGATATGCTTCTACGCGCGGTGAAGCGAACTCTCTGTGCTCGGCAAACTCGACGAGGCGCGGCAATGCAAGCAGATCAACGAGCCCCTTCGTATCATGAGCTGAGACGAGACGGTGCAGCTTCTCACCGTTTATGGTAATCGGCGTCGCCGTCACGAGTACGCGCCGCTCGGCATCCCGTTCAAGGGCTTTCTTTACCGCAGGCTCCATCCCGATAATCGGCACTTCGTAGAGGCGCCGCATCTCATCCACGGCAACCGAGGTCGCTGTATTGCAGGCGACAACAACGGCGTCCGCCCTCTGCTTTTCGATGAGGAAGCGGAATGCCGCGCGAACAAATCCGCGCACGGCAGGTACGGACTTCGTTCCGTAGGGTACATGATCCCGATCGGCAAAGAAGATGAATTCCTCCGACGGCAGCACCCGTCGTGCGTGGCTGAGCACCGTCAGCCCGCCAATCCCCGAATCAAACAGAGCAATGCGCATATGCCATCTCCTCTTCTGCGCCGAACTATACGAATCTATTATAGCAATTTCTGCCTGCTTTGACAAATTCACTCTATCCTTGTTATAATCACTTCATTGAAATTTTATAATATTTTATTATTTCACAGAAAGTTATTTCAGATGAAACGCCGTCTCAGAAAACAGGAATACATCTTCGTTGCATCCTTGCTCTTCGGTCTTGTCTTCGGCGCGGGCAATCTCATCTTTCCTGCCGCGATGGGGCAGCAGGCAGGCACTGCAATGCTGCCCGCGCTCATCGGTTTCTGCATCACGGGCGTCGGACTGCCGCTGCTCGGCATTGCGGCGATCAGTATTACGGCAAGTGAGAGTCTTTTTGACCTTGGCACAAAGATCAACCGTCGTTTTTCCTATGTCTTTACTTGCGCGCTCTATCTCTGCATCGGACCACTCTTTGCAATTCCGCGCACCGCTACAGTCTCCTTTCAGGTGGGTGCCGCTCCTTTCCTGCCGGAGGACGCACAGGCACTTGGGCTCCTCGTCTTCACATTCATCTTCTTTGCAATCGTGCTTCACTTCTCCCTGCGTCCCTCAGGCATCCTTATCTGGGTGGGCAAAATACTCAACCCGCTCTTTTTACTCTTTCTCGGTATTCTCATCGTGACGGCGATGCTCACCCCGATGGGCACGGTATGGAATGCGGAGCCAACGGGCGCATACATGGAGCACGCCTTCTTCACGGGGCTGCTTGAGGGATACAATACGATGGATGTGCTCGCAGCGCTTGCGTTCGGCAACATCCTCGTCAATGCAATCAAACATCTTGGGCTGTCAGAGCCAAAGGATCTCTCCTACAGCACAATCGTATCCGGCACATTCAGCACGGCACTTATGGCGCTTATCTATCTTGCGTTGACCTACGTCGGTGCACAGAGCCGCGCGGTCTATGGGCTGGACGCGAACGGCGGCGATGTGCTCGCCCATATTGCCGCGCATTATTTCGGTGCATGCGGGGGACTCCTGCTTGGCATCACGATTACCTGCGCCTGCCTCAAGACCGCCATCGGGCTCGTCACTGCATGCAGCACGACCTTCTCCGATCTCTTCCCGCGTTCCCTGCCCTATCCGAAATACGCCGTGCTCTTTGCACTCTTCTCCTTTGCCATCTCAAACGTCGGTCTGAGCAAAATTATTGCGTACTCCCTGCCCGTGCTCTACTTCCTCTATCCGCTTGCCATCGTCCTGATCGCGCTCTGTCTCATCGAGGGGGTCATCGGCTATCATCGCCCACTCTACCTCTACGCGATGATTGGCACCAGCACCGCGGCGGCATTTGACCTCCTCCGCGCGCTCCCTCCTGCTCTGCACACACTTCCTCTGATGGAGCCCCTTCTTGCACTTGGCAATACCCTTCCACTTTCCTCCATCGGCATGGGCTGGGTCATTCCATCGCTCATCGGGCTTGCCATCGGTGCACTTGCGTGCGCAGGGCAGAGGCTTGACAGCACTCCATAATTTCTGATACAATAGCTACGCTTTAGGGAGAGGTGTCCGAGTGGTTTAAGGAGCCGGTCTTGAAAACCGGTGATGCGGCAACGCACCGTGGGTTCGAATCCCACCCTCTCCGCCATATTTTGAAACACAAAAGACGACTGCGCACACGCAGCCGTCTTTTTTGTCTATGATGTTAGAGCGTCCCGAAGATACGGTCGCCCGCGTCGCCGAGTCCGGGGACAATGTAGCCATGCTCATTGAGACATTTGTCAACAGCGGCGACATAGATCGGCACATCGGGATGGTCGGCAGCCACGCGCCGAATCCCCTCGGGCGCGGATACAAGACACATGAGGATGATGTTCCGCGCGCCCTTCTCCTTGAGCAGTGTGAGTGCTGCCGACGCGCTGCCGCCCGTCGCGAGCATGGGATCGGGAACGATGAGCGTGCGATCCTCCACGCCGCTCGGAAGTTTCGCGTAGTACTCGACGGGCTCAAGCGTCTCCGGATCGCGGTAGAGTCCGATGTGTCCGACACGTGCGGCAGGTACGAGCGTCAAGATACCGTCGAGCATACCAAGTCCCGCGCGCAGGATGGGCACGATGCCGAGCTTCTTGCCCTCAAGCATCTTCGCGTGACACGCTGCGACGGGCGTTTCGATCTCCACATCGCGCAGCGGGAAATCGCGCGTGATCTCGTACGCCATAAGCATTGCGATCTCCGAGAGCAGCTCGCGAAACTCCTTCGTCCCCGTCTCTTTCATGCGCATGAGTGTCAGCTTGTGCTGAATGAGGGGATGGTCGACAAGACGGAGGCTCGGGATATCGGACGGATGGAATGTATCAGCCATGAGAGAGGCTTCCTTTCTTCCAGAAAAAGTTACTCATAAAGGGGATACTTGTCGCAAAGCGCAGCGACACGGCTCCGTGCCTCCTCCCTGCGCGCTTCGTCCGCCGGTGCGTCGAGGACGTGGGCGATGATCCGCGCCACCTCGCGCATATCCTCTTCCTTGAAGCCGCGTGTCGTGAGTGCCGGTGAGCCGAGGCGAATGCCGCTCGTGATGAATGGGCTGCGCGGCTCAAACGGGATCGTGTTGCGGTTCGCCGTAATATTGACTTCGTCGAGGAGATTCTGTGCATCCTTGCCCGTGATGTCCTTGTTCGTGAGATCAACAAGCATAACATGTGTATCTGTGCCGCCTGAGACAATGCGGTAGCCATGCTTCGTCAGCTCATCTGCGAGCGCCGCCGCATTCTTCACCACCTGTGCACCGTATTCCTTGAACGAGGGCTGCAGAGCCTCACCGAGCGCGACCGCCTTTGCCGCGATGACGTGCATAAGGGGTCCACCCTGAATGCCTGGGAATACCGCTTTGTTGATCTTCTTGCCGAGCTCCTCGTCGCGCCCGAGGATGATGCCGCCGCGCGGACCGCGCAGGGTCTTATGCGTGGTCGAGGTCACGACATCGGCGTGCGGTACGGGACTCGGATGCTGCCCTGCGGCAACGAGTCCTGCAATGTGCGCCATATCCACCATAAAGATCGCACCGACCGCCTTGGCAATCGCCGCGATGCGCTCAAAGTCAATCGTACGCGCATATGCCGAAGCCCCTGCAATGATCATCTTCGGCTTGTGCTCCTTTGCAAGGCGCTCGAGTGCGTCATAGTCGATGCGCTCCGTTTCCTTGTCCACGCCGTAGGGAATGACCTTGTAATACATGCCGGAGATGTTGACGGGGCTGCCGTGCGTCAAATGTCCGCCATCCGTCAAATTCATACCGAGGATCGTATCACCCGGCTGAAGGAGCGCGAAGAACACCGCCATGTTCGCCTGTGCACCCGAGTGCGGCTGGACATTTGCCCATGCCGCACCGAAGAGTTCCTTTGCTCGATCGATCGCAAGCTGCTCTGCCACATCGACGTATTCGCAGCCGCCGTAGTAACGCTTGCCCGGGTATCCCTCGGCGTACTTGTTCGTGAGCACGCTGCCCTGCGCCTCCATGACGGCACGGCTGACAATGTTCTCCGAGGCAATGAGCTCCAGCTTTGTGCGCTGACGATTGAGTTCCGCTTCAATTGCCTCAAACACCTGTGCATCTGCCTTTTTCAGCGAATCCATAATGCTCATAGAAACTCTCCTTAGCTTTTTTTATTATTCTGCAGCGCCATCGTCTTCTCGATGCGGCGCGCATGACGCCCGCCTTCAAACTCCGTACGGATCCACGCGCGTACGATCTCACCCGCAGGACCGAATCCCAGCACGCGTCCGCCAAGAGCAAGCACATTCGCATCGTTGTGCCTTCGCGCCATGATCGCCGAATACACATCCGTGCAGAGCGCGGCGCGAATGCCGTCGATCTTGTTTGCCGCAATCGAGATGCCGATGCCTGTGCCACAGAGGACAATGCCGCGATCCGCCTTGCCGGAGACGACATCGGCGCAAACCTTCTCCGCAATATCCGGATAGTCGACCGACTCCCTGCCGAAGGTGCCGATGTCTTTCACACGCACATCGCTGAACTCATGGAGTACCATCTTGACCTCTTCCTTGAGCTCCACCCCGCCGTGGTCGCTGCCAATCGTAATATTCATGAAAATGCCCTCCTTCTCATACGTCATCATTCTAGCATAAACGCCGAAAAAATAACAGTGCTGCTAGCGCTGAAAACGCGTGCGTACGGTAAGCGATGCAAAGAAGAATACGGCGGCTGCCGCCACGATTGCCGCGCCTGCAGCAATGCCAAAGTAGTACGCGGTAAAGAGCCCGATCAGCCCGGACAGGAGTGCAAGTGCGACCGAGGCGACGTGATACTCCTTGACACTGCGCGCAATGTTGCGGGCAGCTGCACCCGGCAGAACGAGCAGTGCATTGATGATGAGGATGCCGACCCATTGGATGCTCACGGCGACGACAATGGCGAGCAGCGCGGCGAACACAGACTCCACAGCAATGGTGGAGATGCCGCGGCTGCGCGCAAGCGACGCATTGACCGAGAGCAGAAGCAGGCGGTTGAAGAGAAATACCCAACCGATGAGAACAAAGGCATTGACTGCAAGCAGTCCCCCGAGATCGGCGGGCGTAATGCTCAGGATGTCGCCGATGAGCAGTGGAGAGAATTTTGCAAAGCTCCCGCCGTGGCTCATAACCATCAGACCGACTGCGATCGCCGTCGAGGAGAACACGCCGATGACCGTATCCGCCGATGCCGCCGTGCGATGCTTGATCCATGTGATGAGGAGGGCGAACAGAACGGAGAAGATGAGCAGCGATGTGAGCGGCGAAAACAGCCCAACAAGCGCACCGATGGCAATGCCCGTGAAGGCACCATGTCCGAGCGAATCCGAGAAGAACGCCATACGGCTCGAGACCACCATCGTCGAGAGCAGACCGAAGAGCGGCGTCATGAGGAGGATCGCGAGGAGGGCGTTCTTCATGAATGTGTACTCCATCCACGCAAACGGGAGAAGTGCATCCATCCCGTCATAGATCAGTTCCATAAACGTGACTCCTCTCCGTTCCTCTCTGCCATCTGCCGCCGCAGTTGGCCAACATCGGGCAGAATGCCAAAGAGCCGTTCCATCTGCGGATCGGCAAAGACCTCCATCGGTGTCCCCGCTGCCGCAATCCCGTGATCCATCAGCACGACCTTGTCCGCATGCCGCGCAACCATGCCGAGATCGTGCGAGATGAGGAGGATCGCGAGATCCTCCTGCGCGCGCAGCTGACCCAAGATGTCATAAAAGAGAGCGAGACCGTTCTGATCGACGCCCGAGACCGGCTCATCAAGCAGGAGGAGATTCGGCAATGGGTCAAGTGCGAGTGCAAGCAGAACGCGCTGCAGCTCTCCGCCCGAGAGCGCGCCGAGGCGGCGGTCGATCAGATGCTCTGCGCGCACGCGCGCCAATCCTGCGCGTGCCCGCGCACGGCAGCCGCGCGCAGGAAAGAGCCAGACGGGGCGCTTTGTCTGGCACGCCATAAAGAGATCCAAAACCGTTGTCGGTGCACTCAGGTCGAGGCGCAGATACTGCGGCACATAGCCGATGACGGGATGTCCCGTATGACGATCGTCCGCATCGACAAAGCGCAGACTTCCCGTATGTGATGTCTCGCCGAGGATTGCACGCAGAAGAGTGCTCTTTCCCGCACCGTTAGGACCGATGATGGCGGTCATCTCCCCACAGTGAAAATGCAGATTGACATGCGAAAAGACCTCAAACGTCCCAAACGAAACGCCGAAGTCTTCGATTTTGGTACAGCAGAAATGCGCGCAGCCCTCCGCTGCCCCCTTGTGATGAAAGATATGCCTGAGCATGGTGATCCTTATCCTAATCCGTCAGACGACGAAACTTCCACGTCCCCGCTGCGATGCCGAGTACCGCGTAACCAATGACGACCACAAGCGAGAGCACGGAGAAGTCCCCCGTCAGCCCGAGACTGCGCAGAAGATGACTTGTATGCGTCAGCGGCAGCGCCTCCACGAGCCAGCGCACCACATCCGGCAGCGCTGCCGTCGAGAAGAATGTGCCGCAGAGAAAGGACATGGGCAGCAGCACGTAGAGGTTGACCTGACTCATCTCCTCATAGGATGGGGTATACATCGCCGCAAGAAATCCGATCTCCGCAAAGATCATGCAGTTCAGCGTAAGCACGAGGAGAAAGAGCGGCGTGATCGTAAAATGTGCGCCAAAAAGACAGCTCAGCACAACGATGATCGCCGAGGAGATCAGCCCACGCAGAACAGACCCCGCCACCTTTCCGATGACGAACGCATCGGGGCGGATCGGTGCGATCAGATACTCCTCAAGGCTTCTGTGGTAGACACGCTCCGCATGCACGGAGATAATGCTGTTAAAGCTGATGTTCATGGAGTTCATCGCAAGAAGTCCCGGAACGAGAAAGTCGAGATAGGAACCCGTGCCCACGTCGATGCTGCGTCCGAGCCCCCAACCGAAGGCAATGAGGAACATGAGCGGCGAAACCATGCGGCTGAGCACATATTTGATCAGACGGCGGCGCAAAACAATCCAGTCGCGCCAGAACACCGTCCAGATATCGCGCAGCATCAGAGTCCCTCCTTTCGCCCCGTCAGCTCGATGAACACATCTTCGAGATTCGTCGGACGCAGCAGAACGCGCTGCATCTGCTCCTCAAGTGTACGCGCATGAGTGCGTGCCTCCTCGCGCGTGCGAAAAAAGCGATAGGTGCGTCCATCCGCCCCATCCCACTCCACCGCATACGCGCCGAGGTTCTCGCAGAATGCACGCGGCGTCTGCACGTCGATGAGTGTCCCCCTGTTGATGATGGACACGCGGTCGCAGAGTGCCTCCGCCTCCTCGATATAGTGCGTTGTGAGGAGGACAGTCACGCCACTCTTTGCGATCTCGCGCACGAGATCCCAGATATGCCGCCGGATCTGCGGGTCGAGCGCAACCGTCGGCTCATCGAGGAAGAGCACCTGCGGGCGATGAATCAAGGCACGCGCGATCAGCAGCCGTCGCTTCATCCCGCCCGAGAGACGGCGCACATTATCGTTGCGTACCTCCGCAAGCTCCATCTCTGCGAGTAGTTTCCCAATCCGTGCCGTACGCTCCGCACGCCCGATATGGAAAAGACGCGCGTGCAATTCCAAATTGTCCCACACCGTGAGTTCCTGATCGAAATTGACCTGCTGCGGCACAACGCCAATCCGCTCCTTGACAGTGCGCGGGTCGCGACTGAGATCATGTCCGCCGATGCGAATCGTTCCGCTCGTCGGCTGCGTCTGCATCGTGAGCATACGGATGATGGTCGTCTTGCCTGCACCATTCGGACCGAGAAGCCCGAAGACCTCACCGTGCCGAACGGAGAGACTGATCCCCGCCACTGCCGTTTTCCATGTCTTTTGCTTTTCCGCATTCGTATGCGGAAATGTCTTGACGAGATTCTCCATCTCGATCATCATTGATTCCATCGTGTTCAATCAACCCGAAATTGAATGCCCGCTACGAGACGCGCCTTTTCCATAACCGCAATCACCGCCCGCGATGTCTGCATTCCTTCCTCCACACTCAAATAGTCCTTCCTTGCAAAGATGTCCCGCATCGCCTCGAACTCGTGCACCATGCGGTGCTCGTGACGGTTGAGCGCATATGTCTGCGGTTCCCTGCCGTGCAGCCCGATCGTAAAGGACGGGAGTGTGTTTATCGCTCCCTCTGCGCGAATCCACCCCGACTCTCCCTGGATCATAAAGAACGATGGGCTGGTACTGTCCTTTGCCGCTGCTGCCGTCGCAATGAAGCCATCATAGCGCAGCGTCATCACCCCGGACGTATCAATCCCGTTGAAGCCGATGTTCGCCGTATAGACGGCGGACTGCGGGCGACCGAAGAGCGAGACGATGAGCTCCAGATTATATACATTCAGATCGTAAAGCGCTCCACCCGAGAGCGACGGATCAAAAGCCGGTGCCACATCGTGCGCAAGATAGCGGTCATAGCGGCTCGAGTACTTCGAATAGTTTGCCTGCACGAGGCGGATCAGCCCAAGCTGCGGCAGAGCCTCCAAGATCCCCTGATAATTCGGAAGGAAGAGCGGGGTCACCGCCTCGAACAGATAGCACTGTGCAGCGCGTGCGCGTGCAATCAACTCCTCTGCCTCCGCGAGCGTCGAGGTAAAGGGCTTTTCCAGAATGACGTGCCAGCCTGCCGCAATCGCCTGCCGTGCATAGTCAAAATGTGCGCTGTTGACAATGCCGATGTAGACGAAGTCCGCCTCATGCGCCGTGAGCATCGCTCCGTAGTCTGTCGCCACCTGCGCGATGCCGAACTCCTGCGCCAGCGCCCGTGCCTTGTCCCGGCTCTGCGGACGTGCACAGATCGCAACAACCTCGACTCCCTCCACCTGACGCAGAGCCGTAAGTGCCTCCCGTGCAATCATCCCCGTACCAACAACTGCTATCTTCATTTCTAAGTTCTCCTTAAAATACGAAATTATTTGATCCGTCTGACGTATCGTACCAGTGATATTATTATAGCAGGCTATTTGCATAAAGAAAAGAGTCTGCTGCGGAAGTGCATACTTCCTGCAGCAGACCCTTGGACCGCAATTGATATATATCCGCAGCTTACTTCATGATTTTGAGATGATCTGCGTCCGCATCTTTATTTCCCTGCAGCGCATCCCATGCGTCATTGACACGCTCTACAAACGCAGCTCGAATATCCTTGTTCTCACCAAGACCATGCAGATACGTATTCACCTTAAAGCCCTGGCTCTGAAGAATGTTCTTATGCGAATCCGGCTCATCGCCTGCCATATCATTGTTCGCATGATCGCCCGCGACCATCATAATCGGCATGAGCGTCACCATTTTGACATTTGCCTTTTTGAGCTTCGGGATGACATCCTCGAGACTCGGCCAGCCCTCAACCGTGTAGACGTATACATTCTTATAGCCGAGTGCATCGAGCTTTGCCTGAATCACAGAGTAATATGCATTGGAAACATGCGGCGTTCCATGTGCCATGAGGAGCAGAGCGTCATTCTTGTCGAGCTCCGGGAACTGACTGGAAACGGCCTTGATGAACTCCGTCACGTCATCCGCCTGCTCCTCCTGCCCCTGCCAGTACATCAGGGACGTGCCGCACGTCATCGTCTTGAACTGATCTTTATACTCGTTGTACACAGCCTTGACATAGGAATACTCCATGCCCGGGATGACATCGAGCGAGACGAGCGCCACGCGCGAATAGCCATCCGCCTTGAGCTGTGCAAGCGCCTCCTCGGGGGTCGGGTACTTCACCCCCTCATTCTTTGCAATGCGGTCGATGATGATGTGGGAGGTAAACGCCGTCACAACCTTCACTTCCGGATACGCTGCCTGAATATCGCGCACCGTCGCCTCGATCGTCTTCTCGCGCGTCTCCTTAAACGTCGTTCCGAAGCTCGCCACGACAATGGCATCCTTGTTCGTCAGATTTTGAAGCTGCGGATTCTCATACTTCAGGACGCCGATTTCCGATGCCTCCATGAGCGCCGGCGTTGCCGTCTTCACCTCGGGGTTCAGCTCATACGCAGCCTCTGCGGGGCTGTACGAAAAGCCCAGAACTGCCGAGCAGGCGAGTGACGCGACCAGCATTTTCTTCCAATTCTTCATGCGGATTCCTCCCAAAATAATGAAAAATAAAGGCTTTCCTGCCGCAACAAGAAAACCCATGATCCTGATACAGGACATGAATCCCCTTCCCGTCGCTCGCAGGTCTGTGCCTATGGCACGCGGTGGATTGTCAAACAGGCAGTTCTCCTGGCTCGGTTCATCGCTCTCCTGCGCCTTCCCAAGAGGCTCTTTCTCCCAGTGGCATCGTTGCAGGTTTGCTCCCCTCACAGTGGCGGGACCGCGCCGGCTCATCCGGCTTCTCTATTAAGCATGCGCAAATGCGCTGCACCTATTTCCCCTTCATTCAGTTATAAGACTATACATAGAATACATCGTTACGCATTCATTGTCAATCGTTTCATGCGCTTATTTGGATGTGTCTGTTTCTACACGGGAGCGCCACAGTCCCTTCTCAGCCGTAGAGGGAGCAGCAGCCTCTTCGACAAAGGCAGAAACCGCATCGTAGTTTGCGCGAACACCGGACTCCGTATTCCGATACGTCACAGCATTCGCCCGATCCACACCAATCGCACCTGCCTCCTCTGCCGCGTCGATGTTCGCGCCGAGGTAGACGAAGTCCCACCCCGCCTTTTCCTGCTTGTCCGAGATCATCTGCTTGACCTTTGGCTTCGTGAACTCCGTGCTCGCATTCTCCATTCCGTCCGTAATGATGACGAAGATCACCTTTGTTCCCTTCGTCTTGACGACAGGTTCACGCTCCACATTCAAAATCGTACTGCCAACAGCATCGAGCAGTGCCGTCGTGCCTCCCACCTCGTATTCCTTATCCGTCAGCGGCTTCACTGCACCGATGTTCCGGCTCTCATAGAGCACGTCCGTCTTATCGTTAAAGAGGACGGTCGTCACGCGCACGGGAACGTCGAGCGCCTTCTGCTTCTCGATCATAGAGTTGAATCCGCCGATTGTGTCGGACTCCAGTCCCTGCATCGAACCGCTCTTATCGAGGATGAGCACGAGCTCAATGCGCTCCGGTTTCTCCGCCGCCTTTGCTGCAGCCTCTGCCTGTGTCGCAGCGACAGCGGTGAACATCATGCACATGAGGCAGACAAGCGCGGCGCAATAAATTTTCTTCCACATGATAGAGCCTCCTCTTTCAATGACAACGAAATAATATTCTTTGCTCAGAGTATATCAGCTTCAAAAAGTTTTTTCTATTTATTTTTTGATTGTAAAAGTGAATAAAAAAGAGGAGCCGACCGCTCCCCCTATTCTTCTTCCGGCGTATGTACGCTGCGATTGATCGTCGTGAGTCCGCGATAGACCGTGCCGATGTCAAGTTCATCCCCACGCGATTCCATATATTTTTCCAGCTTGCGCTTTACGCGCTGGAGGGCATTGTCGATGGATTTCACCTGACGGTGCAGGTCGACGGCAATCTCCTGATACGACTTGCCGTCGAGATAGCTCATGAGCACGCGCCACTCGAGATCGCTCAGAATCTCCTCCATCTTTTGCTCGATGTCAACGAATTCCTCACGGCTGATGACAAGCTCCTCCGGATCGCTGATACGCGCCCCCGAGAGGACGTCAAGCAGAGTACGGTCGGAGTCCTCATCATAGATGGGTTTGTTGAGCGAGACATAGGAGTTCAGCGGGATATGCTTCTGCCGTGTCGCTGTTTTGATCGCCGTGATGATCTGACGTGTCACACAGAGCTCGGCAAAAGCACGGAAGGACGAGAGTTTATCCTCGCGATAGTCGCGAATGGCCTTGAAGAAGCCGATCATGCCCTCCTGCACAATATCCTCGCGATCGGCGCCGATGAGGAAGTAGGAGCGTGCTTTGGAGCGCACGAAATTACGATACTTATTGATGAGGTAATCCAGAGCCTCATCCCCGTCACAGGAGCGGATATGTGCAAGCAGTTCCTCGTCGCTGCAACCATCATAGATGCTGTTCTCTGCAGTCACCTCATCCGGCTCATCCTCATCCGTATCGAGTTCATCCGCCTCCAGTTCATCCGGTACCGTCGGATCCTCATCCAGTATAGACTTTTGCTTATCGTCATAAAACATCATACGATTGCTCCGTCACTTTTTCTCTATCTCTCTCAAGGAATTCTTCTACGACGTTCCCACATACGGGAACGCCCCCGCAAATGTTCCAATTTCATTATACCTCTATTGTAAAACCGCCGTCAAGAGACAAAAAGAGAGCCGCAGTTTATCGCTGCGGCTCTTTCCGCTTTATAACGTTATACACGCTCCCGAATGATGACCTTCTCCTCCGCGTCCGTATCACGAAGCCGTACGGATACATCCTCAAGCGCTGCCGTGGGGACATTCTTGCCGACGTAGTCCGCGCGGATGGGCAGTTCCCTGTGCCCACGGTCGATGAGGACGGCGAGCTGGATCATGCGCGGGCGCCCGATATCGAGGAGGGCGTTCATCGCCGCGCGGACCGTACGCCCCGTATAGAGCACATCGTCCACAAGCACGATGGTCTTGCCCGTGATATCGACCGGCATCTCCGTCGGATGCACGATGGGTTGATAGGAGAGTTCGTTAAGATCATCACGATAGAGCGTGATATCAAGCACACCGCGCGGCAAATCGCACTGTTCGATCCGCGCAATCTCGTTAGCAATGCGCGCAGCAATCGTTACGCCACGTGTACGAATCCCAACGATCACAAGGTTCTCCGTCCCCTTGTTCTTCTCGACAATCTCGTGCGATATACGCATGAGTGCGCGCCGAATACCGTCATCGTCCATGAGGACTGCCTTTTCCTTAAACTGTGTCATCTGATCATCTCCTTATCTGCCGCGTTGCAATGTGCGCAGAATCTCCTCCATATCGGCGGGGAGCGGTGCGGTGAACACCATCTCTTCCGTCGTACGCGGATGTGTAAGAGAGAGCATCAGCGAGTGCAGTGCCTGCCCCGCGATGGCAAAGGGATTCTTCTTCGCCGTGTACTTCGTGTCGCCGACGAGCGGATGTCCGATGCTCGTCATATGGACGCGAATCTGATGCGTGCGCCCCGTCTCGAGACGACACGCGACATAGGTATAGTCACCGAAGCGCTCCAAGACCTCGAAATGCGTGGTCGCAGGCTTGCCGCTGTCGCGCACAATCGCCATCTTCTTGCGGTCGGTCGGATGGCGTCCGATGTCCCCCGTAATGATGCCTGCGCGCGGAACAATATTGCCGTGTACGATGGCACGGTATGCACGCTGCGCCTCCTTGTCCCGAATCTGACGGGCGAGGTAGTGGTGCGCCATATCGTTTTTCGCTGCAACCATAACCCCCGAGGTATCCTTGTCGAGGCGGTGCACAATCCCGGGACGCAGCGCACCGTTGATCCCCGAGAGATCATGACAGTGGTAGAGCAGCGCGTTGACCAGCGTCCCTGTATAGACGCCCGCCGCAGGGTGAACCACCATGCCGCGCCGCTTGTTGATGACGATGATATCCGCATCCTCATAGAGAATGTCAAGCGGTATATTCTCCGGTTCGATGGAGACTTCCTCCACAGGCGGCATCGTACAGACAATCTCTTCCCCACCGCGCAGCTTATAGTTCGCCTTGCGCACCGTACCGTCCACCGTGACCTGACCGGACGCAAGGAGGCGCTGTGCATAGCTGCGCGAGACATCCGGAATATTCCGCACAAGAAAGACATCCAGACGCTCCCCTGCAAGCTCCGCGATGAATGTCATGCTCATGAGCGAATCTCCTTTTTCTGCACAAAGAGTGCCCAAAGCACGGCAGCTGTCCCGATGACAATGGCAATATCCGCAACATTGAACACGGGCCACACGCGGAAATCGAAGAAGTCCACCACATAGCCGAGGCGGATGCGGTCGATCAGATTGCTCACAGCTCCCGCTGCAAGGGCGACACTTCCATAGTGAATGAGGCTACCGCTGCGGCGCAGACGTTCATAGAACACGAGAAAGGCAAAGGAAAATACGAAGGCCGTTATGAGGAAGAGCCACTGCTGGTCGCGAAAGATGCCAAATGCAGCGCCCGGATTGAGGACGAATGTGATATGAAAAAACGGGGGAACGACGGGAATGCTCTCCCCCGGCAGCATCGTCAACTCCACATAATATTTCATCAACCGGTCGATCAGCAGAATACCGAAAAAAGAAAATGCGGCTTTCACGCGTCCGCTCATCGCTCTCAAAGGTCCTCCCCGTCCTGCCTTTTCCCGACCGGCTCAGCGTTTGCCTTCTTTTCGGCTGCCACGTCGGGCATCTCGGCAATCGCGTCGTTAATGAGCGCAAGCTCTGCCTGTACATTGCTCTTCATGCGGCGTAGGAACTGATGCTTCTCGCGCACGAGGCGCTCGTACTCAGCGACCACGGCACGCACCTTGTCTGCGGCGTCGTCCATCTGCGCCTTTGCCTGAAGCGTCGCCTCCTGCCGCAGGTTCTGCGCCTCCTTCGCCGCAGTCTCAATCATTTGATCCGCATTGCGCTTGGCATTTGCCGTGACTTCCTCGGCAGTTTTCTGCGCGACGATCAGTGTCTCGCGCATACTCTGCTCCATGCGGCGGAAATCCTCGATCGTCTCCCGTGCATGTGTCAGTTCAGTACATATACGATCCCGCTCATCAATGACTTCGGCATACGCCTGCATGACCTCGTTCAGAAAATCGTTGACCTCAGCCTCATCAAATCCGCGAAAGCTCCTGCCAAATTCCTTCGCGTGTATATCCATCGGTGTCAGCACTGTGCTCCCGCCCTTCCTTAAAAAAATCGGTTCAGTACGATGACCGTGCGCCCCTTCTTCGTCTGTCCGCGCACCTCGGTCACCTCAACGCGCCCGCGTCCGCGCATGGAGAGCACATCGCCCGCCTTGATCATCTTGGACGCGCTGCCCGCACTCTGCCAGTTGAGCTTTACCTTGTCCGCCGCAATGTCGTCTGCCGCACGGCTGCGCGAGATGCCGAACCCCGCCGCCACAACGGAGTCCAGACGAAGCGATGCGACCGTCGCGCGAATCTCCTTCGTCCGCTCTTCACGCGGTGTGATCTCTGCCACATCACCGGGCTGTACCTCGACTCCGACCGCACCGATCATCGTCAGATTTTGGATGAGAAAATCGGCAATCTTCGCGTCGCAGATAATCTTCGCCGTATCCGGCGCAGGCAGAATGTCCCCGATCAGCTCACGTTCAATGCCGAGTCCCATGACCGCGCCGAGCACGTCGCGATGCGTCAGGCGTGCGAACTGCCCGTTCCACCCCGCCTCCACACAGGCAATCGCAAATCCGTCCGGCGTCCCCGCGAAATCCCGATGACGCAGCATAGCGCGCTGACGCTCTGCCCCCACATAGCCACCGTCAAAGTCAAGCAGCAAACCGTCATAGCTCGCACGAATCGTCTCCGCAATCTCCTGCCCGTAAGGATCGAGAAATGAACTGACGCGAAACCTCGACGTCTTCATGACCGCCTCTGCGAGATCGAGCAGACGGACTGCCGTCCCCTCCCCTTCCGTACCGCGATAAAAGCGAAGAATTCGTTCCTTCTGTTCTGCTGCCATGTCCCCAATACTCCATTCAATCAGTGCTTTCCAAGTTCCTTCGAGCGTTCCGTTGCCGCAAGAACGGCCTCTATCAGTCCCGAACGCACTCCTGCGTGCTCGAGAACGCGCAGTCCTGCAGCGGTGGTACCCGCCGGACTTGTCACCACAGCCCGCAGATCGGCAGGGGAGCTCTTTGATACGAGCATCATCTGCGCCGCCCCAAGTATGGTCTGTGCGGCAAGCACGGATGCCGTCTCCCGCTTCAGCCCTGCGGCAACCCCTCCCTCAACGAGCGCCTCCAACATGAGGAACGCATACGCAGGACCACTGCCCGAAAGCCCCGTCACGGCGTCGAGTTCACCCTCATGCACCTCCACCGTCCGTCCCGCAGAGCCGAGCAGAAGCTCTGCGAGCTCGCATTCTGCCACCCCCGCATGCGTGCCGCACGCAAAGGCGGACATGCCCGCCCCCACGGCAAGCGGTGTATTCGGCATCGCACGAACAACGGGATGATTCGGATACGACGCCTCGATCTCTTCGATCGTCAGTCCCGCAACAATCGAGAGGACGAGCGCATCTGCGCGGAGAAGCGGCGCTGTCTCCCGCATCGCAGCCGCAGCGACGCCGGGCTTAACCGCAAGAATGAGCGCAGCAATACGGGGCAGAAAAGCCTCTGCCCCCACTTGTGCACGCACCGCATATTTTTGGGTGAGCTGGTCGCAGCGCATCGCCTTGTGCTCTGATACGTTAATATGGGATGCGGGAATGGTGCCGCACGCCGTCAGTCCCGCAATCAGAGCCTCTGCCATCGCACCGCCGCCGATGATGCCGATCTGAATGTCATCACGCATAGTACATTACCTATTCAAAAAGGACATATCCCCCCCGAGTCGGTGCTCCTCCTCGGAATAACTGACGTTGACATTGCTCGGTGCACATAGGATGACGTTGTTGCTGATCTTCTTGATATCACCGTTCAAGGCATACGTCGTCCCGCTGACAAAGTCGATGATCCGATTCGCCACGCTCTTCTCCGTATTTTCAAAGTTGAGCACCACGGGCTTTTTCTTTTGGAGATTGATCGCCACCTGCTGGGCATCGTCAAAGGACTGCGGCTCGATGACCACAACATTCATGCGATACGCCGCGACCACATTATCGATCGGGGTGCCCCCGGCGCTGCCTGAGGGCGCAGAGAAGTCCGGAAATGCAGAGAGATTTGCTCCCGTCCTCGTATGGCGCGCACGTGTACTGATCTCGGTCACGGGCGCTCCTTTTCTCTCCTTCTCCTCTTCCTGCACCTCATTTTCCTCCACGTCATCCTCCGGGGTAATGCCGAATATTTTTTTAATGATACTCACTGATCTCTCACACTCCTAGGGCATACTGTCTTGCGCCAAAAATCGCCGTACCGACGCGCACGAGATTCGCGCCCTCTTCGACCGCAATCTCATAGTCGTGGGTCATTCCCATAGAGAGATAGCGAATATCCGCCGTACGCGGCTCGCGTTCTTTCATCTGCTGAAACAGTTCATACATCGTGCGAAAGAGCGGGCGACACTCCTCCACATCATCATAATTCGGCGCAATGCACATAAAACCCTGCAAACGGACGGCACGCAGTTCAGCGATTGCCGCAAGCATCGCATCCAACTCCGCAGGGTCGATACCGAACTTTGTCTCCTCATGTGCCAGATTGATCTGCACGAGAATGTTCTGCACCTTGCCGAATTTCTCTGCCGCCTTGTTGATTTCCTGCGCGAGCCGCACCGAATCCACCGAATGAATGAGGTCAAACTGCCGAACGGCATGCTTCACCTTATTTGTCTGCAGATGCCCGATGAGGTGCCATTTCACCTCTCGCTCCAAAGTCTCCGCCTTGTCCAGTGCCTCCTGCACACGGTTCTCACCGATGTTCATAATCCCCGCATCAATGGCTTCCTGCATTGCCTCCACAGGGTGATTCTTTGTCACGGCAATAAGTTCCACGGGCGCATCCTTGGACACACGCGTGCGCCGTGCGCGCGCTTCCATGATCGCCGTGCGTACCGACTGAATCCGTGTGCCTATCATCATATCGTCACTCATCTCAGCTCCATTACTGCCGCCAGCCGCCCTGTTCTTCCGCCTGCCCCACGATAGGAATAAAAGAAACTGCGGTCACACGAGGTACATATGTCCGCATGGTCGATATTCTCCTCCAAAACGCCTGTCTCCGTTATCTGCACATGATTTGCCGTCCAAAGATCGAGATGGATTTCTCCGTCCCGTTCCTGCACAATTTTTTCCGCATGCGCCGGAAACGCGGCACGAAAACGCTCTGCAACCTCTGTCCCAACCGTATAACAGCCCGCACCGATCGAGGGCCCGATCCCCGCCAGCACATCGGACGGTGCTGTCCCGAATTCCTCCCCCATGTGCACAATGGTCTGTGCGGTGATCCGCTGCACGGTGCCCTTCCATCCTGCATGGACGACGCCCGCCGCATGATGGACGGGGTCATAGAGCAGGACGGGCACACAGTCCGCATAGCAGAGCATCAGCGGAACGCCGCTGTCATTCGTGATAATGGCGTCTGCATCCGCGAGCGCATCATCATAATCCCATGCACCACGCCCCGCGTCCCGGCGCGTCGCGCGCACAATCTCCGTACCATGCACCTGTCGAATTGTGCAGATCCGTTCTGCGTCAAGCCCCAACGCCGCAAGATAGCGCCGCCTGTTCTCCCGGACGTGCGCAGGATCGTCGCCGACGTGCAGCGCCATGTTGAGCGTATCAAACGGCGCGGGACTCACGCCGCCCTGCCGCGCAGAGAAACCGTGCACCATCCTGTCCTCTGGGAAAATATCGAGCCGCCCGCTCCAGAGATTGTCCCGTATATGCTGCAGTACAAAACTCATCCGCTTGTCCTTTCCGCGCTGCCGCAAACACCGCACCGCTTACATCCGTCAAAGCAGGCGGGTGTTGCCTGCAGTGCCGCCGCTCTTTCATACTCCTGCCGCAGATATTGCTTGGAAAAGCCCATATCCAAATGCTCCCACGGAAGGCAATCATCCATACTCCACGTCCGTGTAAGGTAGCCGTCGGGAGAGAGGCCCGCTGCCCGCATCTCCGGTACAAGATCCTTTGCCCCGCGCCCCTGTGCTGCACGGATGAGCGGCTGAGAGAGGCGGCGGTCGCCGCGCGCAAGGATCGCCTGTACGAGCGCCTCCTTTGGCGACTCGAAGTGCACAACGATCTTCTTCGTACGGCAAAGCGCCCGTGTAATACTTTTCATCACGGCATCGAGACGCTTCTTGTCCGCCATCGGCATCCATTGAAACGGCGTAAATGGTTTTGGCACGAACGGGTTGATGCTGAGCGTCAGCATCCCGCGGCTGCCCTTCCCGTCCATATAGGTGCGCAGACGCAGTGCAAGGTCGATGATCGCAGCGATGTCCGCATCTTCTTCAAACGGCAACCCTACCATGATGTAAAGCTTGAAGTTCGGTATATGCGCTGCCACACCGAGATCAATCGCCGTAAAGAGATGCTGCTCCTCGATGCCCTTGTTGATAATGGCGCGCATGCGCGCACTCCCCGCCTCGGGGGCGAGGGTCAGTGTTTGAAGCCCGCTCTCGGCAAGGGCATCGACGAGTTCCTTCGTCACCGAATCCGCACGAAAGGACGCGACGGACATGGAGAGTCCCTCACCGAGGATGGAGCGGCAGAGTTCATTAATCTCGGGATAGTCCGAGATCGCAGCGCCCATCAGACCGATCTTCTTGCCATAGGGCAGCGCTGCACGCACCTCATCCTCGATAACGGAAAGAGAACGGTTGCGCGGACGACGGAAGCAATAGCCCGCCATGCAGAAGCGGCAGTGTCGTCCACAGCCGCGTGCCGTCTCAATGAGGTAGAGATTGAACTCCGTATCTTCCGTAACGACAACTGTATGCGCGGGATGGGCGTCGAGATCATGCACCCATTGACGCGCAATCCTATGCGGCACCCCACCTTCCGGCATAAGCGCAGCAAGATTCCCTTCCCCATCATAGGAGGGCACATAGAGCGCTGGCACATAGACGCCGGGTACGTGGGCGAGACGGCGGAGGAGCGCCCTGCGGTCATCGCCCTGACGAATGCCCTCATGGTAGGCATCCATCAGTGTGGACATGACCGCCTCGCCCTCCCCGATCACAAAGGCGTCCACAATCTCCGCAAGCGGCTCTGGGTTGAACGTCGCACACGGACCTCCCGCGATAACGAGCGGATCACGCGCCGTACGTTCTTCCGCAAGGGGACGCACATGGCTGAGCGCAAGCATTTTGACAATATGAAAGTAATCCATTTCAAAGGAAACAGCAAAGCCGATGATGGTGAAGTCCGCAAGAGGCGTCTGCGTCTCCACGCTCATCATCGGCGTCTGCGTGCGCTCGTAGCGCGGGAGTTCCGTACGATCGGGCAGAAAGACACGCTCACACGCCGTATCCGTGCGCCGATTGAGCAGGTCATAGATGATGTGCAGACCGAGGTTCGACATGCCCACAAAGTAGGTATTGGGGTAGACCAGTGCAAAACGCGTACGTCCTCCTGCCGGATAACGGCAAGCACCGCGCTCCTTTGCAAATCGTTCCTGCAAGCTGCTCTTCAGACGATGATCCAAATCGTACCTATGCCTTTCGTAATCCTACTCCTTTCCGCGTCGCGCACGCAGTGTTTCCAGTTCCTCAATGAAATTCGTGATGTCGTCAAATTTTCGATAAACCGAAGCAAAGCGGATATAAGCAACCTCATCAAAGTCCTTCAGTCGCTCCATGACGAGCTCACCGATCTTCTCCGACGGCACCTCCGGTTCCGTACGATTGCGGATGTCACGTTCGATCTCCGCGACGAAATTCGTGATCTGCTCCATCGAAATGTCACGCTTGTCACAGGAGCGGATGATCCCTGTCAGGAGCTTATCGCGGCTGAACGGCTCGCGGCGGTTATCACGCTTGACAACCATGAGAGGCAGCTTCTCCACCACCTCATAGGTGGTGAAGCGCCGTCCGCATTCCCCACACTCGCGGCGGCGGCGAATCGTTGCTCCATCATCTGCAGCCCTCGAATCGATCACCCGGCTGTCCGGCTTTTTGCAAAAAGGACATTTCATCGTACTCATCCTTCCTCATGCGCCGTAGGTCATTTCGTATTCGCTGTATTCCTTGCATCCTTTGGATTGGCGGTGGGCGCCTTATTATCCGGACCCGCCGGGGACAGTGTATCCTTCAGTTCCTTTGTCGTCTTCGTAAAACGGCGTTCGAGAACTTGCCCGTTGTCGCCGAATTTGCCAAGCTGCTTGCCATTGAGCGTCACATCCAGTGCGCCCGCATTGCCCGCACGGACGACAACAGACTCCTTGCCCTGCCAGCTCTCACTCTTACCCTTTTCAAGAATCCCCTCAAAGACAGATTTTCCGTCGACACTGACCTCTGTCCAACAGCGCTCCGTAAGGCGCACGCTCACGCGCACATCCTGTGCGGCGGCAACACGAGCCTCATCGGTGGCAGCAGCTTCTGCAGCAGTTGGTGCTGCGGCAGGCTCCTCGGTCTTGACCGGAGGCACTTCCGCTGTCTCCTTTGCCGGGGCATTAATCGCCGAAATAATGGCAGCTCCACCGCCCACAAGTGCAACCAATACAACGATGCCCACTGCGAGCTTGCCAAAGATACCCACGTAGGATGAAGAGGGGCTGCCGATGGAGATCTCCGAGAGTGATTCATCGCCCACATTGCTCAAGGAAATACGGCGCGGCGGACTTTCCGGCTCAGGCATAGCAGGCACAGGCACAGGCGCAGGTACGCTCCCGTTCTCCTCCGCAAACTGCTGCACGAGCGGCTCCGCATCCAGACCGAGAAATTTCGCATAGTTGCGCACAAAGCCTTTCGCATAGACCATCCCCGGCAGATCTTCGGTCTTGCCCTGCTCAATACACCCGATATAGAGCCTCCGTATGCTTGTTCCTTGCTCAATATCGGCAATCGTAAGTCCCTGCTTCTCTCGCTCTCTTCGCAAGATGTCCCCTACCATGAGCTTCCCTCCCTGATCCTTGCCACTTCCGGAATATATTCAGCTTGATTATACATGAACTGTCCTATAAAGACAAACTTTTTCAGCGTTCTTTCGGTTCTTCTGCAATCTGAGCGATTCTCTCTTCAAATGCGATAACTTCTTTACGCTCCGTAAAGCGCCCGAGACTCACGCGGATGGCACAGCGCGCCTCCTCATCGGAAAGCCCCAGTGCCATCAAAACATAGGACGGGTGCGCAGCCCCCGCACTGCATGCACTTCCTGCCGATACAGCAAATCCATCCAGGTCGAGACGGATGAGAAGGCTGTCCTGCGCTATGCCGTGCATACGAAAGTTCAAAATCCCCGCGAGGCGTTCCTGCTCGGCCCCATGAAAGACAATCCCATCGACCATTGACAGCTTTGTCCGCAGCAGATTCGTGTACGCGCGCAAGCGCTCGTCCTCCGCCCCCATCTCGGCACGCGCAATCTCTGCCGCACGCCCGCAGCCAACAATCGCCGCCGTATTCTCCGTCCCCGCACGGAGATCACGTTCCTGCGGACCGCCATAGAGGAGCGGTGCACATTTCATCCCTCGTCGCAAATAAAGCACACCGACACCCTTCGGTCCACAGAATTTATGTGCGGAAAAGGAAAGGGCATCCACCTGCAGCGCATTCACATCGATCGGAATATGACCTGCCGCCTGTACGGCATCCGTATGAAAAGGAATATTTCGTGCGCGGAGGAGCTCTCCAATATCTGCGATCGGCTGGATGGTACCGACCTCGTTGTTCGCCGTCATGATACTGACAAGCGCCGTATCTGTACGCAGTGCTTTCTCCACAGCGGCGGGATCGACGCGCCCTTCCCCATCGACAGGAACTTTGGTCACGGAGAATCCGCGTGCTTCGAGATAACGGCACGTCTCATGCACAGCGGGATGCTCAATCGCCGAGGTCACGATATGCGTTCCGTATCCGGCTGCCCTGCGCTCCTGTGCTATCCCGCGAATCGCCCAGTTGTCGCTCTCCGTGCCGCCGCTCGTAAAGAACAACTCATCGGGAGACGCCCCAATCAGAGCAGCCGCCTGCTCCCGCGCACGCATAATGCCGCGCCGCACCGCCTGTCCGACGCTGTGCAGACTTGACGGGTTCCCATAGATCTCCGTCAAATACGGCTGCATCGTCTCGTATACGCGCACATCGAGCGGTGTTGTTGCGGCATAGTCGAAATAGACAGGCTTCATTGATTGCACCCCACACGTGTGCGATTGCGTTGTACGAGATCGGTAAGCGAGATATTGTTCAGCACCGCGTTGATGCTGTCACGCACCTCCTCCCAAATGCGGCGCGTCACGCAATGCCCTGCGCGCACACAGCTCTGTCCCTCGGCCTCTGCATTCGTCAGCAGACAGTCCACAAGGGCGATCGGTCCCTCCACCGCCGTAATGATACGCCCGATCGTGACCTCCTCGGGCGGAAGCGCAAGCATATACCCACCCTGCGCCCCGCGCACGCTCTCCACAAGTCCCGCGCGCTTGAGCGGGACCATCAGCTGCTCCAGATAGTTCTCGGAAAGTTGCTGCGTCTTGGCAATCGTCTTGAGAGGCACAACCCCCTCCCCGTAGTGCAGGGCAAGTTCATAAAGCGCCGTAACACTGTAGCGCCCTTTCGTTGAAAGCTTCATAATATCTCCCAAATGGATGTAGGAATCCCATTTTATATCAATACACCGTCATTATAAATGAGTTTCGTTTTCCTGTCAAAGATTCCCTGTCGACCCGAATCCGCCCGTTCGCTTGCCGCCACGCCCCGCCGTATCACCGTCCACCGTCAAATAATGCGTGAAGATCCCCTGTGCGATGCGCTCGCCCGCCGCGATACGTACAGGCTCCTTCCCATAGTTATAAAGAGGAATATAGATATGCCCCTCATTCTCCGCATTGCCATAATAGTCTGCATCGATCACACCCACGCTGTTCATCAGCATGAGATGTTTCTTGAGTGCCGTACCCGAACGGATGTAAATGAGCAGCACCTCGTCCGGCTGCATATATGCCTTGACACCTGTCGGGACAAGCGCGCACTCTCCCGACGCAATCCCCATCGTTTCCGCAGCAGCAAAGTCGTATCCTGTACTCGCACCCGTCTTGCGCTCCGGCAGATAGATGCCCGCCGCTCTATACATGGAGACGATTTCAAAACCGCGTGTTTTCATTCATTTTCCCTCAAATAAAAAGCCGCCGCGCCGTACTCGGTGCAGCAGCGTCATGATTTCCACTCAGGACTCCTCCGGCAGCACCTTCACCATCTGTATAGGAGTGATGGTTGAAATTGCATGCTTGTAAATCATCTGCTGTTTTCCCATACTGTCGATCATGACAATGAAGTTGTCAAAGCCCCGCACCGTGCCCTTGATCTGAAATCCGTTCACAAGGTGGATCGTCACAGAAATGCCGTCCTTTCGCACCTGATTGAGAAAATTATCCTGCAAATTGATGGTTTTCGCCGTCACGCCTGAGTGCTCCTTTCTCTGGTCTCCTGCCATGCGCGTATATCCGCAAGGATCACGTGCAGGAGCTCCTGCTCCGTCCGCGCATCCGCATCATACCAGTGGATGTATGGCATGCGCCGGTACCATGTCATCTGTCTTTTTGCAAAATGCCGCGTCGCCGTCTGAATGGCAGCGACTGCCTCTGCACGGCCCATCTCACCCGCGAGATATGCTGCCGTTTCCCTATAACCGATGCCCTTCATCGCAGGAGCATCGCGCCCTACACCGCCCGCGAGAAGTGCCGCTACCTCATCCACAAGCCCCGCTTTGAACATCGCCTCCACACGCGCATTGATCCGCTCATAAAGATGCGGACGTGCGCGGGTGAGTCCGATCACAAAGGCATCGTATGGAGCGGCGCCGACCGCAAACGCACTCTCCTGCGAAATGTGCTCATCGCCATAGCGCACGACCTCAAGCGCGCGGATCACGCGCCGGAGATTGTTCGCGTGCAACCGCTCCGCCGCCTGCGGGTCGCGATGCGCAAGGAAGGAATGCACGCGGGTATTTCCGCGCCGTGCGGCAATCTCCTCCATCGCCCGACGAAAAAATCGGTGCTCTTGCGTTTCATTGAAATCGTATCCCTCGATGAGGGCCTTGATGTAGAGCCCCGTCCCACCGACAACAAATGGCAGGCGCCCCCGCATCTCATACTCCTTGACAAGAGCAGCAACACGCGCAACAAACGCCGTAACCGAAAACGATTCATCCGCGTCCAACACATCGACGAGATGATGAGGGACACGCGCTTGCTCTGCAACAGTCGGCTTTGCACTGCCGATATCAAATCCACGATAGATACACATAGAATCGCCCGATATGATATCCGTCCCAAGCGTCTCGGCAAGTTTCAACGAAAGTTCTGTCTTTCCGACTGCCGTCGGGCCGAGCAGCACGAGGAGTGAGCTTTTCGCGTGTGCGGTCAAAGTTCGATTGTTTCGCCCGGTGCGACGATGTTTACCTTCGCGCGTGTCATCGCCTCCGTGACCTCCTTGTAACGGTTCACTTCCTGCGCGATGACCGGCCACGTATCGTAGTGAATCGGGATGACGTGTCCTGCGTTGATCCACTGTGCCGCCTGTGCCGCATCCTCCAGTCCCATTGTATAGTTATCGCCGATCGGAAGCACGGCGTAGTCGATGACATCCTTGCGCCCGATCAGCTGCATATCGCTGAAGAGCGCCGTGTCGCCGGAGTAGTAGACGACCTTACCGCCGATGTAGATGACGAAACCGCAGGCAATCCCACCGGCGACGCCCGCGCTGTGCTGGGCGAACGTCATGCGCACCTTGCCGAACGGCAGATCGAGCGAGCCACCGATGTTCATGGGATAGGATTTGATCTCCGCGCACGCCTGACTCTCACATACCGAGATGACCTCCGGGATCGCTACAATCGCCGCCCCCGTGCGTGTCGCAATCGATGGCGCATCGCCGAGATGATCCCCATGTGCGTGCGTGAGCAGGATGAAATCACAGTCCACCTCATTCGCCGCGATGCTCGCCGTCGGATTCCCCGTCAGAAAGGGATCCACCAACACCTTATGCGTTCCGTCGTCAAGCAAAAAAGCCGCATGACCGTAGTAGCTGAATTTTACCATTGCGACCACTCTCCTATTTCACAATTTGTTTGTTACATTTTATTATACGTTTTGTCTAGGCAATGTCAATAAGAAAAGCCGCTACATTCGGGCAGTTCCCGAACGAAGCGGCTTGTATAGCAAGACTTACTTGATGCTGAGCGCCAGCTTCTCACCGTTGATGTTCCACTCCTTGCTCGTGCCTGCGGGCGCGTCGTAGGAAACGGAATCGGCGAGCGTAATTTCGCGGATAAACGACTCGTTCTTCTGGGCGATTTCCGTGAGCTTCGCGTTGCCCGAGAGATCGAGTGCAATATGATCCGTCACCTCAAGCCCGCACTCCTTGCGCATCGTCTGCACCTTGCTGATGATCTCGCGGACAAAGCCCTCTTCGAGAAGTTCCTCCGTAAGCGTCGTCTCAAGCGCAACGGTCACGCCGCCGTAACTCTGGCAGTTGTAGCCCTCCTGCTGGGAGAGCGTGACCTCGACATCCTCGGACGTGACCGTGACATCGCCGTCCGCAAGGTGAAGCGTATAGCTGCCGTCCCCCGCAAGCGCCTCCTTCACCGCCGCGCCGTCGCTCTCCTCGAGCGCCTTCTTGACCGCACCCATGCGCTTGCCGACCTTGGGACCGAGCGCATGGAAGTTCGGCTTCACATGGTAGGCGAGGAAGTCCGACATATCGTCACGGAATGTAACCACCTTGACATTCAGCTCGTCCTCAATAATCTCGACGAAAAACTCGGGCAGCGTGTGCTCCGCCTTGACAAACATATTCGCAACGGGCTGACGGTTCTTGATATTTGCCGCGTTGCGCGCCGCCCGCCCGAGCGTCACAACCTCGAGCACGATCTCCATATTCTCCTCGAGCTGCGTGTCAATGAGCGCCTCGTTCACCGTCGGGAAATCCGCGAGATGCACGGAGATCGGCGCGTTCTTGTCGACCGAGCAGACGAGGTTGCGGTAGATGCTCTCCGTGATGAACGGAACCATCGGCGCCGCCGCCTTCACCGTCGTCACAAGTGCGGTATAGAGCGTCAGATAGGCATCCACCTTGTCCTGCTCCATGCCCTTCGCCCAGAAACGGCTGCGGCTGC
>ERZ773035.534-NODE-534-length-30916-cov-3.866498_pt1 | contig 30916 bp, 37 predicted proteins | sample MGYA00511487_ERZ773035 | MGnify/ENA primary metagenome ERZ773035 (study PRJEB29015, sample SAMEA2737985) | human oral metagenome | biome: human oral; feature: human-associated habitat; material: dental | place: China | collected 2024 ...
GCCGAAGCTTATCGCCTTTCTCACGGCTTCTTTATTTAGCACCGGCAAAGATCCAGGTAACGCTAGGCAGGTCGGACAAACGTGCGTATTTGCCTCATCGCCAAAGCTCGTAGAGCAAGGGCAGAAAATTTTAGTTTTTGTATTAAGCTGGGTGTGAACCTCAAGCCCGATAACGACTTCAAACATAATTTGCCTTTTATTTAAAATTTAGGGCTTATTTTAGCAGGATTTTTATTTAAGTTAGATAAAAAGAAGGGGTTGCGCCCGCCGATTTTTAGCGTATTTTAGCTAGCGGACGCGTAAATTTAAATTTTAGTGCTCGTCGTGACTGATCAAGATCGCGCCGGCAAGATACACGTAGGTAAGAATCATAAAGATAAATGTTTGCAAGCACGCCATAAACGTAAGCAAGACAAACGCCGGAAGCGCAGCGTAAGACGCAAGAGCAAGTACGACCAAAAGGAACAAATCATCGCCCTTGATGTTACCGAAAAGTCGGAAAGAAAGCGATACGACGCGAGACAGATGCGAAACGATCTCGACGATAAACATTATCGGAGCTAGCCATTTGTTCGGTCCCATGAAATGCGCAAAATACTTAACCATGCCATTTACGCGGATACCTTCGTAGTGATAAAACACAAAAACCACAAGCGCTAGCGTAAGGGTCAAATTTAAGCTCGAAGTCGGGGCTTCAAATCCAGGTATAATGCCTATTATGTTACTTACGAATACGACTAAACCGATAGTAGCGACTAGCGGCAGGTATTTTCTAGATAGAGCTTCGCTGCCTAGCACGTCCTTGCCCATAGATATGACGCCCTCTAAATATGCTTCGAGGATGTTTTGCATTCCGCGAGGCACGAGTTGCAAATTTCTAGTTGCAAATTTTGCCACGATAAGCACGATAATCGCGACTAAAACGAGATGTCCCGCGTAATTTACCGCGTGGATAACATGCTCGTTGTCGGTAAACAAAGAAGCGATCCAACCTGTAAACAAAAACAAATTTTCTTGCATGGATTAACCTTAGATTTATGAAATTTAACGGCAATTTTATCCAAATAAACGTTAAAAGTTTTTTAAGCTTACCTCAAATTTCGCCCGAATTTTAGCTTTTTTGCAAAATTTAGCACAAATTTCGACGTCGTTTTTTAAAATCAGCGCTTACGCGAAAAATCTATCGTAAACAAGCTTTAGTATCGTCGCGCCCACGACGGCTAAAAACACGACTCTAACAAATTTAACGTCTTTTTTCATAACCATATTTGAGCCAAAATACGCGCCCAAAACCTGCCCGACGCCCATCAAAAGCCCGACCGTCCAAAGTATCTGTCCGCCCGCGATAAAAACGGCTAGAGAGACGATGTTGCTGGTAAAATTTAGGATTTTCGTATGCGCGACGGCTTTTTTCATATTTAGCCCGATGAGCGCAACCATCGCAAACGTCCAAAAACTGCCCGCTCCAGGTCCGAAAAATCCGTCGTAAAAGCCTAAAATTAGGCCAAATATCACGTAAAATGCTCGCGCGTTCATTCGGGCAGCCCTGTCCTCGTCGCCGACTTTTGGCATCAAAAGCGTATAGATGAAAATCGCTATCAAACAAAACGGGATAATAACGCGCAAAAACTCGGCGCTCAAAAACAAAATAAGCACCGTGCCGATGCACGCGCCAATAAAGGTAAAAACGATGCCAATAAAAACTTCGCGGAAATTTATCATACCTTTTCGCGCAAAATTTAGCGCCGCCGTGAAGCTACCGAAAGTGCCTTGAAGCTTGTTTGTAGCTAGTGCCACGTGAGGCGGTACGCCCATCGCCATGATCGTGGGTAGTGCGATCAGTCCACCGCCGCCCGCGATCGCGTCGACGAAGCCAGCCGCAAACGCCGCCGCAAAAAATATCAAATACGCCGTAACGCCGAAGTCAAAGTCCATTTTTACCCCTTCAAAAAACAAAATCATACTACGAAAAATTTAAAAATTTATAAAATTTGGCTTTTTGTTTTATTGCGGTTAAAATTTAATAAAGCGGCGAGTAAATTTTGCCAAGCGGGATTAAATTTAGCAATTTGGGTTGCGGCGTATTCTGTAAAATTTGCCGGCGCAGTCGGCGATTTTATTTTAAAATTTTGGAATAAATTTCGTAAATTTATACACCAAAATTTGAGTCAAATTTAATAAGGGTAAATTTGACATAGTTTTTAAAATTTCATTTGTAAAATAGCGCATAAATTTACATTTAAAAGATGCGAGGTTAAAAAGAAGGCTATCAAATTTAACGTCCAAAACGCCTTTAGAGCAAATTTAAATCACGTCAAATTTGAGTAAAAAAAGAAAAATCCGCCGACCGCCGAGCGCGGCAAATCGGCGAATGCGGGATTATTTTATAACGCCGCAAACCATTCTAGCGCCGCCGCCGCCTAGTGGCTTTGGATGGTCGCTGTGGTTATCGCCGCCGACGTGGATCATTAGCGAGTGGCCTTTTAACTCGTCGATAGTTTTGATTTTTGGAGCTAGCACAGGATAAACCGCGTTACCCTCAGCATCAACGAAAAGCGCAGGCAAATCGCCCTTGTGGCCGCTGTCGTCCCATGCAAAAGAGTGTTTTTTGGTGTCGCTTGGATCCCAGTGACCGCCGGCTTTCATGCCTAGACCCTTCTCGTTAGCGCCGCAGTCAGCGTTTTGATGCACGTGAAATCCGTGCGCGCCGCCCTCAAGGCCTTTAAGGTTCGGGAACAGCGCCACGCCGTAGTTAGTCTCGACCGCTACCACCTCGCCCACGACCGTGTTGCCCTTTTCGCTTAGTTGCTCCATAGTGACGACTAGGTGCTTGCCTGCCTTTGGATCAAAGACTTTTTCCTCGTGCGCAAGAGCGCTAGTAGCGAGTAGGCAGCCTAGAGCCGCGCTAGCTAAAACGATTTTTTTCATTTTTTCTCCTTAAAATGTAATTGCGAGGTAACTATAACCTAAATTTGATTAATTTAGGCTTTAAATTTTCTTAAATTTAATGCGCCGCAAGGGCTTAAATTTGCCGCTATTTCGCGAGAGAAAAACCCGTCAAATTTACTTTATCTCGCTTAGAATTTGCGCCAGTTCGCCGCTTTGCCCGATGCGGTAGAGCGCGAAGTCATATTTGATCGGATCGGCGGGGTCAAATTCGCAAAGCCTGTCTGTTAGCTCGCGCACAGCCCTAAAATCATAGCTTTTGCGAGAGATTAGGCCCAAATTTAGCGAGACTCGGTGCGTATGTACGTCAAGAGGCATGAGGAGCTTGCTTTTTGGCAGGCTCTTAAAGAGCCCAAGGTCGATATCGCTATCGCGCACCATCCAGCGCAGGAACATATTGTAGCGTTTATATGGGCTTTGCGGCGCTTTTTCGTACGGCTTTCCGAAAAAAAACTCATACCCTTCGGAGCGGTAAGGGTTTAGCGAGTAGATAAATTTAATGAGCTCGTTTACGCCGTCCACCATCGAGCCGCTTTTTTCAAAGCCCGCTCTCACCGCACCTTCGATATCACCGTGTTTTTTTAGGCGCGAAACGGTGATAAAAATTTGCCGCACGTCCTCGCAGCTTTGAAAGCGGTATTTGTGCTGCGTCAAATTTGAAATGATTTGCTCCTCGCTTTTATCTAGCAGCGAAAAGTCGAGCGAATTTAGGAAATTTACGATTAGCTTTGCGTTACCGTAAGCAAAAAGCGCGCAGATGAGAGCGATCTCGGACGTTTTAAATTTGCTAGCGACTTGTAGCGGATCGGCAGCGGCAAACAGGTCTGCATGGGTGTTTTTAGAGATTACGTTTTGATTCAGGAGGGTTTTTAAGTCCATTTTTAGCCTTTTTGGCCGAGATTTTAAACCAAAAAGGCTAAAAGAAATTTAAATTTACTGTTTTAGCGTGAGCAAGGTGTCTAGCATCTTTTCCACGGTCGTGATGATTTTGGCCGCCGCGCCGTAGCTGCTTTGAAAGCGTATGAGATTTGTTAGCTCCTCGTTTAAATTTACGCCGCTAACCGACTGATACTCGGACATCGCAACCTTGTGGATGGCGGTATTTGCATCGTTTAGATCGTTATTTGCCTGAGTTTGGCTAGCTAGATCGGTAGTTATATAGCGGTAGTAGCCCTCGACGCTCTCCTCCTTGTCCGCATGCTTGTCGGAGTAAAATATGATTTTTTTATACTGCATTTGCACCATATCGTTTGCGACTTCGTTGTTGCCAGGAGTCGGGTTTGAGTAGGCTTTTAGCTTGTGCGGATTTTCCATCAGCTCGCTTTTTACGCTCATATTTTTCGCGTTTCCGCCCTCAAAAACTCTATTTACCCCGATAATACCTGGGAAATTGGTACCTTTATCGATGAAAGCGACGCTGTATTCGCCAGCATTTCTTTTAGCTGTTACACCAAACGTGCCTTTGCCAGTCGCCGCGTCGTATTGGTAGTTTGCCTGAAAATAATCGTCCACGTCGTTTAGCGAGTTATTGTCGCCGTTGTCGTCAGTGTCGGAGTTAAAGTCCCGCACGATAGAGTTGCCACGAGTATTGTCATTTATAGTAGTAGAGGCATTTATATTTATCGTTTTGCGAGCGACCTCTTGACCTTGGTTGTTATAAACTACGACGTCAAAGCTACCGTACTTGATATCGTCGTTAAAATTCATCAGCGTCCTAGAGTCGCTTAGACCGTCTAGCTCGTCGGTTACGGCATTTTCTACGGCCGATCTTGCGTAGATATTGTTCGTCTCGTTTATGATGCCTTTGGCGAAGGTATTTAGGTTGTCGATGTATTTTTGTATCGTTCCATCTTGAAATTCGCCGTTATCATCCACTCTTCGTCCGCGCAGATCTAGTGCGGCGCCTAGTTTACCGCCCGAGATTCGTCCGTTTAGATCGACTTTCTTGCTATCGTCTCTTTCGAAAAATACACCTTTAAAATCGCTCTTGTCGCTTATCCTATCGACTGTTAGCGGATGATACGTCGTGCCGTCTACGATATTAAATCCTGAAATATTTATCTGATGCTTCGTACCCATATCGGTTACGGTCGGATCGATATTGTTGCTTTCTAGTTGCCCCTTAAATACGCTTATGCCGGCAAATTTCGACATCGCTAGTTCGAGCTGATCGCGTTTGTCGCGTAGATCGTTTGCTCTAGTAGTGCCGACTGACTCGACGCGCACGATCTCTTTGTTTATCTGCGCGATTTGCTTGGCGTATTTGTTAATTTCATTTACGGCAACTTCTATCTGCGAGTCCACGTCCTTTTGGATCTTAGTTAGCATATCGTGAGCTTTGTTTATGCTATTTGATAGCGTCGCGGCTGAATTTAGTAGATTTACCTTCTGAGAACCCTCGGTTGGGTTAGAAGCGAGGTTGTTCCATGCATTAAAATAATTTTGCAAATCCCTGCCTATGCCTACGCTTTGTAGATCAGGGAAGCGCTGCGAAATCTCCTCTAAAATTTGCTTTTTGTATTCACTTGATTCTAAATTTATATTTGAGGTGCGAAGCCTAGCGAAAGTAAATTCGTCATGCACGCGTACGACCGTATCGACCTTAGTGCCAGTACCGATGTCGCCGGGCATATCGTGAAAAGGCTCTCTAGCAGACTGCACAACGCGCTGTCTAGTGTAGTGCTCACTGTCGGCGTTTGTGATGTTGTGTCCTGTTGTAGTGATCTGCGTCTGCGCGGCATCTAAACCGCTAACTCCAATATGTAAAGACGAAAATATATTAGCCATTTTTTAAACCCTCGTTTTAAATAAACTTTCAGGCGTCAAGCCTTCTTTGTCGTAGCTGCCGGGCTCGCTTTTAAACATATTTTTTAGCAAGCTATCGAAAAATTCTTTCACTCCGACGACGTATTTTGCGTATTCTTTGTTTTTTGAGTAGAGCTCTTCAAGTTTTGAGCGCATAAGAGCTAGAGATGATTTTACCTCATCATCAAGGATAGAGCTTAAATTTACCCCACCGTTTTCCCTTGAGACTCTTAAAAGCTCTTTATCTAGCAGAGATTTTACGGATTCGAATTTTTTAACCAGCTCATTTTTGCGTTTGACGCTATCATCAACCTTAGTGTGGTCTGCTAGTTTTATCTTTTCTATATCTTCCGTAGTTTGAGCGATAAGTTCGTCTAGTACGCCCATCGCCTCGTCCAAATATCTTTTAAGCATTTTTGTCCTTTCTTTTTACGCAAGGACAAAAAATCTTATAAAAGCGTATCGGCAACGGCTTTTGCAGTCTTGGACATATCTAGTTTATATGTTCCGTTTGCGATCTGCTCGGCTATCTTTGCGACCTTGCTTTCTTCTTTGCCTTGTGTTTTTTCCATGTTTTCGCTCTTTTTTACGTCATTTGAGCGAGTGATTTGCTGCGGGCTCATGCCCAGTTTAGCTCCCAAAGTTCCTATCATTTTCAAGCCTTTTTAGATTTGTTAGAAACTAAATCGGCAATTTTTGAAATTTCTTAAGCCCTTTCTTTCAAATAATTAAATAAAAGTTCGCTAAAGCCCAAATTTCCGCTCAGAGCCTTGCTCATAGTATCGTTGTACATCGAGTGATAGATCTCGTCTCCGGCGTCTTTGCCAAATAACGGATTTTCGTCTTTTAGCGCGATATCCAGCACGCTTTTAACTAAAAACGCCTCAAAAGCGTCGGTCTGCTCTTTTAAAAGCGCGTCTTGTTCGCTTTGAGGCTTATTAGCGCGCTTATTTTCGATAGAGCTCGTGGCAAATTTATTATACGAGCTTAAAGCCGCGGAAGTATCTACGTTTAACATTATATTATCTCCAAATTTACATGTATGGCGCCTACGCGTTTTAGATTTTCCATTATCGCGATAATGTCGCTAGGTGTCGCACCCATCTTGCTTAGCGCCCTTGCGACGCTGGCTACGGTTGTTTTTTCACCGCTTATTTTTAGCATATTAGTTAGCGGATCGATCGCTGCGCCGTCTTGCAGGTCGATTGTTTGCTGATTTGCCGCCATATCGTCGTATGAGCTAGGTTCTATCTTTATCGTGATATCTCTGTGCGTGATGACGACTGGATCAACGGTGATATTTATACCGCTTACTATCGTACCGGTTCGCTCGTCGATTACGATTTTATCTAGCGCTTTATAATCCACGTCCAAATTTAACACCCTAGCTACGAAATCGACCATATTTGCCCCGTTTGGCTTAGCGATCCTGATCGTTCGAGAGTCCACGGCTACCGCGCTATCGCCGCCTACGTTTAAATTTACGGCTCTTTGGATGCTTGAAGCGGTATCAAAATTCGACTCTTTAAGGCTTAAAAATATCGCTTCTTGATTATAGATATCGTACGCTATCTCGCGCTCCACAATTGCGCCGCTTGGGATCGTGCCCGCGGTTACGTGGTTGCCGCCCTTACTTCCGCCTCCGCGAGATGCGGTTTTACCGCCTATGGTTAGCGAGCCCTGCGCTAGAGCGTAAATGTCGCCGTCCACGCCCTTAAGCGGAGTCATCAAAAGCGTTCCGCCCTGAAGGCTCTTTGCATCGCCTATAGATGAGATCACGACGTCAAGCTTATCGCCTTGCCTTGCAAACGGCGGCAACTTTGCGATAACCATAACCGCGGCGGTGTTTTTTGATTTGATATCGTCGGGCTTGATTTTTACGTTCACGCTTTGAAGCATGTTTGAAAGAGACTGGATCGTAAACTCCGAGCTACTGCCGTCGCCAGAGCCGTTTAGACCGACAACTAGGCCGTATCCGATCAGCTGATTTTCCCTCACACCAACGACGTTTGCGATGTCTTTTATCTGCGCCGCAAAAGCCGATATAGCAAGGCTTAGCAAGCATGCCGCTAGTTTCATTTTCGTCCTTAAATTTGTATTTTCAAGGACTAAAAGCAATTAGCATTCCAAATTGAAACAAAAATTTTTAAGAGTAGTAGCTAAGCGAAGTATTTCCGAATTTTTTAGATTTTAAAAGCGTAAAAGCCCCGATATTTTCGGATAAATTTAGATGGCTAGCATGTTCAAAAGCGATCAGATAAATTTTATCTTTTGGCAAATTTCTCGCCAAATTTACGCACTTTTCATAAACATCCGCAAAGCCGTCTCTGATATCAAAAGGCGGGTCAAGATACAAGATAACGGGTAAATTTTGCCTCATGACGATGGCGGGAGTAGTATCAAAAGTATCGCCGTTTATGATTTCTAGCTCATCGCCGATAAGTTTAGCGTTTTGTAGCGCGATTTTATAGGCGTTTTTGTCGATTTCTACCGCATAGGCCTTTGCCGCGCTGTTACTTAGCGCTTCTGCGGCCATCAGCGCGCTACCACCGAAAGCCTCGATAAAAACCTTACCCGCTAGCTCGTAGCGAAACGAATCAAAAAATGAGCCTTTGACGATGCTTTTTGTGCTTCTTGTAGTTTGAAGCGATGGCAAAAGCAGCTTTTTACCTTTAAATTTGCCGCTTGAAATCGTAGCGTAGAGATTTTTCAACGAGCTTTCCTTAGAATCGCAAGTAGCTCTTCTTTAAATTTATCTATCAAATTTGAAACCTCAGTCTCCAAATTTGAACCGTTTTGCGGCGCGGCTTCTTCTTTTGCGGGCGCGGTCGCGCGAGAGAGCGCAATGGGCTCTGAAAACTGGATCGCCGAGTAAAACTCCTCAAGCGCAGAAATAAGGGCCTCTTTGCTAAAAGGGATTTTTAGATGCGGCGAATGCTCGGCGATCACGAAAACGGGCTTTTTGGTCTCTATCTTTTTGTCTGCCACGATAAAGTCGCAATCTTTTCTAGGCGAGATAAAATCCCTCAAAAATAGCCTTAGCGACTCTCCTAGCAAAATACAGTCGCATTCAAACGAAACTTTCACAAATTCTCCTTTTTCTCGCCTTAATTTAGGCTGGATTTTAACAAATTTATGCGAAAATTTAAATTAAGCAAAAATTTTCCCGAACGGGGCTAAAAAAATTTACAAATTTGACGATATAGAAGCTAGCAAATATTTAAAGGAGAAAATATGGAAATTTTCAAAGTAGCAAGCCAACCGATGGCAAACGTAGCTACAAGCTCGCATGCACAAAGCTCTACGCAAACCAGAGAGGTCGAAAGGACGCAGATCCAGCAAGATACGACTCGAAATTTAACCGAGCAAAACAACGAAACGCTAAGCAAAGAAGTAAAAGAAGCCACCGAAAAACTAAATAAACAAATGGAAGATCTAGGCACTAGCATACGTTTTGGTTACAACGACAAAATAGGCGCGATGTATGTAAACGTCATGGAGATGAAAACGGGCGAAGTAATCCGCAAAATCCCGACCGAACAGGCAATGAAGCTAAGCGAATATTTTAGAGAGGCGGTCGGAGTTTTATTTGACAAGGAGAGCTAAAAATGGCACTAGGTAAAGTTTCTTCGCTTGGCTTTGGTAGCCAAGTTTTAACGCAAGACGTTATAGATAAGCTAAAAGCCGCCGACGAAGCGGGTCAGGTAAAACCGGTAACCGCCAAAATCACGGCAAATGCGACAAAGCAAAAAGATCTGACGGCTCTAAAAACACTAATAGGCACTTTTCGCTCCTCGGTTTCAACCCTAGCAGACGACAGCTCGTATCAAAAAAGAACCACTAGCTCGGATGGAAAGAGCGCAGATATAAGCGTGAGTGCGGGCGTCGCGGTACAAGATATCGACATAGATGTTAAGCAATTAGCCAAAAAAGACGTTTATCAAAGTACCAAATTTGGCACCTCAAGCTCGTTTATCGGCAAAAATGGAACCTTTGGTATAAAAGTCGGAGACCAAACCTATAAAATCGAGGTTAAAAACTCCACTACGCTAGAAGAGCTAGCCGATAAAATCAACGAGGTCACAAACGGCGCCGTTTCGGCAAAAGCGATGAAAGTGGGCGGCGAAGATCCGTATCAGCTCATATTGCAGTCAAAAGAAACGGGCGCAGAAAATAAAGTCGAGATAACAAATGTCGATAGTGACGGTACGGCCCTAACCGGCGCGGACGACGTTTTGGGTAAACTCGGCTGGGATAGCGCAAACATCGCAAATAATAAAATATCAACCGCGCAAGACGCCGAGTTTGTGTATAACGGTATCACGATAAAACGAAGTGGCAACGAGGTAAAAGATCTAAATTTAGGAATGACGATAAAACTAAAAGATACGGGCAAGACGACTTTTAGCGTCAAAGAGGACACGAGCGCGATAAAAGAAAGCATGCAAAGCATGGTAACGGCGTACAACAACCTCGTAAACAACCTAAAAGTCGCTACCGATTATGATTCGGATACGAAAAAATCGGGCACTTTTCAAGGCGTGAGCGAGATAAATACGATAAAATCGACGCTAAATAAAATTTTATTCGGCAATCAGACCTACACGAAAGATAACGTGACCAAGACGGCAAATTTAGCCGACTACGGTCTAAGCCTAAACAAAGAAGGCCTGCTAGAGCTAGATAGCTCAAAACTCGGCAAAAAACTAGATGAGGATTTGCAAAGCGTCCAAAAAATATTTGCCGGCGGCACTACCTACGGCACGGCTCAAGTTCTTAGCTCAAAACCGGTAGACAGCGGCGCACTCACTATCGGTGGCGATGATCTAGTGATAAACAGCAAAAAGATAAATTTAGCCGCTACGCCTGCGTCAAATTCGGCAAAAGAAAACGCGCTAGCGCTGCTAAAAGCCATAAACGACGCCGGAATATCGGGCGTACAAGCGACGCTAACCGCAAACGAAGACGGCATATCGCTAAAAACTACAAACGGTACGGCGATAAGCATAAAGGGTTCTGGAGCGGCGCTAAACGCCGTGGGCTTTAGCGAATCAACCGTAACGCCGAAAAATACGACCGTAAACGGGATATTTGCATCGGCTAAAAAAGCCGTAGATAGACTGATTAACTCAAAAGACGGCTCTTTAACCAAGTATAACCAAAGCCTGATCGACGAGAAAAAGTCGCTGGACTCGGAAAAAGAAAAAACGCAAAAGTCGCTCGATGCAAAATACGCCACGATGGAAGAGCGATTTTTGGCATACGACAAGATCATCAGTAAGCTAAATAGCGAATTTTCGTCGCTAAAATCGATGATCGAAGCCGAATATAACAAGAAATAAAAAGGTAAATTTATGCAATACAACACTGCACACGCGGCGTATTCGCAAAATACGGTAGGCGGCATCGAGTCGCCTACCAAGCTTATTGAGATGCTTTACGAGGGCGTTTTGAGATTTATTTTTAGAGCTAGAAAAGCAATGCAAGATAACGACGTAGAGAAAAAAGTATATTTCATAAACCGCACGAATGCCATCTTTATCGAGCTTTTAAACTCGCTAGACTACAACCAAGGTAGCATCGCGCACTATCTGAGCGGCCTTTATACGAGGCAGATCCAACTGCTGTCAATGGCAAATATAAACAACGACGAGCAGAGCCTAAACGAGGTCGTGAGCGTAACCAAACAGCTGCTTGAAGCATGGAAAGAGACGACTGGTACAGGACAAGCTGATGTGGCTGGATGAGCTCAAAATAGCCGTAGCTAGCAATGACGCGGAGACTATCGCGGCACTAGCGGACGAGACTCCTAGTAAATTTGACAGCCTAGAGGATGCCCTGCAAGCTCAGGAGCTTCTGGGTGCAGCGATAAATTTGATACAAAAAAACAGAACCGAGCTCGGCAAAGAGCTAGAAAAACTAAAAAACGTAAAAAAATACATAGCGTCGTAAATAATTTCTCAAATTTACGGCGCTTTTTATCTCAAATTTCTTTCTAAATTTTATCCCGCAAAGGCAAAGATATGACGAAAAACGCTATAAAGGACGCTTTAAAAAATAGACTCGGCGCAGAGATAGCGGGCGACTTTAGAGTGCTAAAGGAGCACGAACTAGTCAAATTTAACGATGAAGCGAATTTTGTTTTTGAGGGCGAGAGCGAGATAGTGCGCGAGTTTTATATCTTTGTAGATACGGGCACGGGCGATCTTTGGCTTGTCTGTTTAGATGACGGCAAGGTTGCTTTTTACGATCACGACGCGGGTTATCTTTGCGCGTCAAATTTGGTTAAATTTGATCTGGATATAGCAGGCTGGCTTGAGATCGCCGAGATGTTTGGAAAATTTGAGACCATAGACGAACCAAGCGACGAGCAAAAATCTAAATTTAAGCTAGCTGTTAGTGCTGCGTGTCCGCAAATTTTAGAAATTTGGGATATTTAGGCTCCAAAAACGCGCCTTGCGCCGTTTCAAACTTAAACCCTATCCGTAGCCGTCAAATTTAAACCCAATTCCGCCTCGCCAAATTTGATCAAATTTTACTTTGCCGCACGGTCGCCGCAAACCTTAGCTTAAATTTGCAAAACGCGCCGTTAAGATAGCAGTTTATCGCAACCAACCCACGAATTTAAAAAATCTAAGCTAGCTAAATTTAACGAAATAAAAGTAGTAAGAGGCATGGCGATAAGCCGAGTTCTGTCGTGAGTGATTATTTATCTACTCCAAATTTTACAATTTGGCTCTAGCGAAGGGTTTGACATAAGACTCAAAACCATCCCTTCTTGCTGCGAGTTGGGTTTATATAGCCGCCGCGCTTGCACGCCGCGCTGGTGGGCTCTTACCCCGCCGTTTCACCTTTACCGCCGAAGCGGCAGTTTGCTTTCTGTTACACTGTCCCTTGGGTCGCCCCAGCCATCCGTTAGATGGAACTCCGTCTTATTGCAGCTCGGACTTTCCTCTTTTGTCTACGCAAAAGCAATCACTTGCCATACCTTGGGCGCGATTATAGCTTTTTCGGGTTTAAGGATAGCTTTTTAACGCACGCTATAATGCCCTAAAGTATTTATTTGAATCATATTAAACTCGGGATATAAAATCACCTCATGATCATATTTTATCGGCTGTCCCCACGGTATATGATCCTCTTTGTGCCATATCTGTCTTTTATCGTTCATTAACACGGTTAGGTTTAAATTTTCAGTCGAACCGTAAATCAAATACTCCCGACTGCCGGCATAGTGATAAAACGGTGCTGCCCACGATAATTTCAATTCATGTAAATTTTTAGTTTGCGCTACACAGTCGGACTTGGGAACAAGCTCATAGCCATCTAGCGTCATCGTTTGTTGCGTTGTAGTAAAAGGCTTATCCGCTTTTATAAAATGCGTATAACAGATACAGGTCTGCCATTTATTAAAACAAACACCATCAGGAACCTTCTTGCGATATATCAGTAGAGTTTCGCCTTCTAAGCCCGTCAATGCTTTAAATTTAATCAAATCTCGATCTTTTACGTACGGAAATTTAAAAAACGGCGAAATTTGAATAGCTAAATATATATACGCTATAAATAAGAAAAGCGATATAACGACTATAAACGCCGCAATCTTAACAACTCTGCTTAATATTTTTAATATATACATATCCGTCTTTAATAAACGACTTACACGCCGCCAGCGCATAATCACCGCGCAAATTTAAACTAAGCCTTCTTTAAAAACTCCGTTTTTAGCACGATGACACCCATTTTATCGATTCTGCCTTCGATCTCTTTGTCGTTATCCGTGATTTTTATATTTTTCACCATAGTTCCGCGCTTTAGCGTAGCGCCCGCGCCTTTACTTTTAGATCTTTGATCAGAGTTACGTTATCTCCAGCGTTTAGTTCGGTACCGTTTGCGTCTTTTGGCATATTTTCTCCTTTAAATTTAGCGCTCATTTTACTAAAAAATAATCAAAAAGCAAAATCTAAGCCGCTAAATTTAAAAAACGAGTTATAGGCGTCAAATTTGTCGCCGTCAAATAAGCTCAAATTTGACGAAACCAAGTCCGCCAAAATTCGCCGTAAACTCGACAAAATCAAAGACTGCGCCAATAAAATTCGGCTTCAAATTTATTCCTCTGCGCAATCTTTGGTTTTAGATGGCTTTACTGGCCCATCTGCTGAAGTCCGGTGCAGCCGATATTATCTCCGCCGTCGCACGCCTTTTTATATAAAGCGCGCGCCTTTTCTTCGTCTTTGCGGTCATAAGAATCGTTTGATATATCATCGCTAGATCCCTGCAAGCTCGCGGGAGCGTCTGACACGCTTGATATAGTATCTCCGCCACAGCACCTAGGTTGCCCATATCTCTAGCCATGACGCCTATTCGTGCGCACGCGGATACGTTATTGGCATTACAAGCTTTTAAGAAAAAACTGAGCGGCAGTACCCTGGTCCTGCTGGACGCCGTGACCTCTCCGTATGCCAGACCCGCCTCCTCGCAAAGCACGCCACTGCCTAGTTCGCAACCCTTTGACGATGCCTTAAATTTCTCGCTATGGCGGTCTTCTTGATAAAGACCAAAAGCCTTTTCGCACTGCTCGGCGCTACCCTCTTGGCACTCTTTTGCGGCAGTTACCATCTCCTCGCTATCCTTTGGTCTTTCAGGCGCTTTTAGCACCCTTCTAGGCTTTGCCTCTCTGCCTACTTCCGAGCAGCAGTCGCTTCTGGATGAGTCTAGGTCGCAGCACTTATTATAAGCTTCATTGGCCAAAGTTGTATTTTTACTCACTTGCGAGCCGCGACCGCTCTCGTAGATTTCGCCCAGCTCCTTGCAAGCCGAATCATTGCCGCCCTCGTAGCAAGCAGATTTAAAAAGTGCCGCCGCGCTTGCATAATTGCCTTGCGCCTTAGCTTTTTAACGCTTCGCCGTAGTCAGCAGACGGATTTGCCTGAGCAAAAGCAGCCAGAATGCCGATCGTTGCAGTACTCAAAAGTAGCTTTTTCGTAGTGCCTTTCTTAAATAGATTTATAATGAAATTATAGTACGAAATAGCATAGGAGCATTAAAAATTAGTAGTTTGATTTTTAAATTTTATGGTGAAATTTATAGCTAAATTTGAACCGAATTTAGCTATAAAACAAGGCTTTCAAATTTTAAAATTATAAGGCAAAAGAGCCAAAATTTGACCCTTTTGCCGTTAAATTTAAACAAGCTTTTTGATGACGTCTAGCACGAGATTGCACTTCGGTACGACGGAGTCAACTTCCATGTATTCGTTTTTGGTGTGCATATTTCCGCCCGTAGGCCCCAGTCCGTCGATCGTCGGGCAGCCAGCCGAGGCCGTGATATTGCCGTCGCTTAGACCGCCAGCGTCCACCCAGCTCACCTTCGCGCCCGTTTCTTTGGCGACCTCGTCAAATATCGCCTTAATCCTCGGTAAATTTTGCTCGTCTATCATCGGCGCCTCTTCGTTGATTAGCGTCTTTTTGTGAGTTACTCCGTTTATGTACGGTTTGCTTAGGATTTCGTCCAGCCTTTTGTTAAAAAACTCAACCGAGGAGGCAAATTTATACCTCATCTCGCAGGTCACGCTGGCAAACTCGGGCACGACGTTGTGCGCGGTGCCTCCGTTTGTGATGATGGAGTTAAAGGTATGCCCAGCCGCAAAATCGGTCAGCTTTGATAGCTCGACTACAAAATTCGCCGCCTCGACGAGCGCCGAGCGGCCAAGCTCGGCGTGGTTGCCCGCATGCGCACCCACGCCGTAAAAATCTATCACATAGGTCATCACGCCTTTTCTAGTCGCCACCATCGAGCCGTCCTCGCGAGCAGGCTCCATCACAAGGCAAAATTTGGACTTTCTCGCGTATTCGCGGATCTTTTCTTTGGCAAAATTTGACCCCGTCTCCTCGTGCGAGTTTAGAAACAAAGCGACGTTGATTTTGCTAAGATCAAGCTCCTTGATGACATAAAGCGACAGCAGCGCGCCGCCCTTGTCGTCGATGACGCCTAGCGCGTTTACCCTGCCCTCGTTCTGAGTAAAAGGGGTATTTTGCACCGAACCAACGGGGAAAACCGTATCCATGTGCGCGACGAAAAGTACGTCAAATTTAGCCGCGTTCGGGTTGTTTGAGATGAGCAGGCAGTCAGCGACTTTATCGGTGCCAAGCGCTACCGTTTCGTGTTTTAGACCGAGCTTATCAGCTTTATTTATAAACCACTTCGCGACGCTATTTACGCCCTCTACGCTAGCCGTCGGACTCTCGATATCGGTTAGCTCCTTTAGCTCGGCTAGATATTGTTTTAGCTCCTCTTGTTTCATGGCTCGTCCTTCATACGATGAGACTCATCACAAACATCGCTAGATAGGCGTTTAGGATACATATGCCAAATAGCACCAAATAGTGCTTGCCTGGAATTCCTAGCACGCCTAGAACGCGTCCCATATACTGCACCGTAGAGCCTACTAGCGCCATGCCCGGGATCAGTACGGCGATATCCGGAGCCGTTAGGGTTCCGCCCTGAACTAGCGCCACTAGCACGCCGGCAGATCCGCCCCAGCTAAGAAATGCCGCCATTATGACCGCTATCGACTCGCCGGGAAGCCCAAGCGGTAGCATAACAAATCCAAGATACTTGCCTATAATGTCAAGCGCGCCCGAGACCTTTAGGATATGGATGATAACAAAAGCCATAAGGACGTTTGGGATAGTGTTGTGAACGGCAATATCCCAGCCCTTTCTAGCGCCCTCTACGAAAACGTCGGTTAATAATTTATTATTAGCTTGCTCGCTCATACTTCAGTCTCCCCGTCTTTTACGAATTTTTTAACGTAAAGTCTCATCAAATTTGCTCCAAATACCTTAAACACCAAAATGATTCCCAAGCTAGCCGCGATAGATATAGGCGCTAGGGCTCCATTTTTATCGGCTACCGTGAGCAACGGAGCGAAAGACGCTAAGAAATTCGTGATCATCGCGCCCGCGCTAAACTGAAACGCGGCAAATATCAAAAGCTCTTTGTGAGTGATCTTGCCGTCTTGGCGTAAAAACTTCGCCGTAGAGCTACCTGCGTCGGTGCTTTGCGTACTAGCTATGAGCGAGATCGAGCAGCAGCCCGGGATACCGATGAGAGGCTTTAGCACGGGAGTGAGCCAGCGCGAAGCTGCGTAAAGCGCATAATATCTCTCAAATATCGCAACGAACCCAAGAGCGAGCATGATCGCGGGAACGAGACTAAGCGCAAATATAAAACCGCCTTTTGCGCTTGTGCCGCCTGCGGTTTTAAACCACTCCGGAAACTGTCCGGTTAGCTTACCGAAATCAAAAATACCGCCTGCGACATCCTTTAAGAAACCGCCGAAAAAGACGATAGCTAGGATCAAGGCAACGGTGCCGATCGCTAGCTTTTTGCCGTCGTTTGCCTCTTGCATAAAGCCTCCTTAAAAATAAAGTAAATACATAGGTAATATACAGTCGCGAACCTTAGGAATGAGTAAAAAGCAGATTAAGATAATGAATAATATTTAGTTCTTTTAGTTAATGTTATTTTTAGATACTTTGATTTCAAAACAATCAAATTTAATAAAAATAACCGTAAATTTGTAGCTTTAATAATACTAGCGCGAGGCATGAAGTAAGCTAGCGATAGAGTTGAAATTTGACAAAAGCAATGCAAGCGGCTCATCTAGTCAAATTTAAACATGGTGAAATTTACATTCTGCTTGCAGTTGCGAGCAGAGCGAAGCAAAAATCATTTAAAATAGCGAGAGACGAGCCGCTTATTCTAAATCATTCAAAAATATTTTTGTGTAAGATTTCCTCCAGCACCACCGTCGCGTAGCTTCCTTTTTGTAGCGTAAAATTTATCGTAAAATGCGCCTTTTCCTCGTTGTATTTGTAGCCGGCATCCTCCAAATAACACCACGCAAAGCGCCGCGAACCCGTCATTTTAGCTTTATATTCATTTGCCTGCGCGAAAATTTGATCCTCTACTGCCTTCGCCACGCTCTGCGCCTCGTACGCCTTCGCGCCTGCGATCAGTCCGCAGCTAGTGATATCTCTCGCGTCAAAGCGCGCGCCCTCCGCGTCCAAATCCTCGCACAAAAAGCACTTGCCGTGCGGGTAGTGCCCCAAAACTTCGCCCTCTATCAGCTTAAAAAATCTCTTTTGCGATTTTATTTTTTTCAAAATCGCGCCGCCCAGATACGGGTAAATTTGAGCTAGTTCGCCTAGGCTAAAATCCTGCGCAAACCTCGAAATCTCAACACGCTTACTAAGCCAGCGGTTAAAAAGATCGCTTTGATATGCCGAGATCAAAAAGTCGTTTAGCTTTGGATTTTTGCTCTTTTTACCGTTTACGGTGCCAGATTTTAGAAGCTCCAGCCCGCTTTGCGCGTTGTCGCCGTATTTGCCGAAGCGCTGATAGCCAAAGTAGTTAGCATATCCCGCCTCACCCACGTTTCGCACGGCTTGTTCCAGCTTTGCCGCTTCGCTTGGCATCACTTTTTTTAGACGGATAAAAAAACTATTGCCTTTTAGGTGCCCGATGCGAAGCTTATTGTCGTGCGCGGCGAGGCTTAAAATTTTCATCTTTTCGTGGCTAAAATTTGCAAGTGCGGCCTCAAATTTACGCGGCATCGAGATAAACTGCGTCGTCATACCTTGCTTGTCTTTTAGGCCCGCGTAGCCAAAATCCCGCATCTTTACGCCGCTTATTTCGCTAAGCGCTTGCAAGGCCTCCTGCGTCGTCATATCTTTTTTGCAAATTTCAACGATGAGGTGCTCGCCCTGCCCGCTAAATGCGTAAAGCGGGATCTCGCGCACGACAAAATCGTCCGAGTTTTTACTAAAATACGCGTTAATGGGCGCGTGGGTTAGCGCGTAAAGAGGCTTAAAAATGGTGGTTTCTTGCATTGCTTTTAAATTTTCCTTTCGTGATTTTGGCAAAGATCGTGATTTTCGTGCGGGTTTTGCGAGCGAGGCTTAAGATTTTGGCGCGGTTTTTCGGACTAAACGTAAATAAAATCTCGTATTCCTCGCCGCTATTTAGCTCGTGTTTGCTTAGCCGCTTATTAAATTTAGCCCCACAACGACTCTGCTCGCAAAGCTTGGCTAGATCGGTGCAAAGTCCGTCTGAGACGTCCATAGCGGCGTTTATCTTATCTGCCGCGGCGTAGAAAAATTTATCTTTTAAAACAGGCTTTTTAAAGCGAGAATTTGACGCGACCCGCCCGCCGTTTAGAAGCGTCCTAAGCCCTTTTAGGCTCTGCCCGAGCTCGCCCGTAAAAGCGACCAAGTCGCCTTTTTTCGCGCCACTTCGCAAAACCGCTTTGCCGCAAAGCCGAGAGATAACGGTAACGCTAAGCAAAATTTTATCGCTGCCGATCGTATCGCCGCCGATGATAGTGACGCCGTATTCGTCGCAAACGTCCGCAAATCCCTTGCGTAGCGCCGATATCTGCGCCGCGCTCGTTTTTTTGGGCAGCCCAAGCCCCAAAAGCGCAAATTTAGGCTCGGCGTTCATCGCGACGGCATCGGAGAGATTTACCAGCATCGCCTTGCGCGCGATCTCCTCCATGCTAAGCCAGCCTGCTAGGAAGTGTGTCCCCTCGCAAAAAAGATCCTTGCTATACACCCATTTGCCGCGCTCATGCGCCACTACAGCACCGTCGTCGCCGATGAAGGAGTTGCTAAATTTATCGATTATTAGGCGTTCTTTATCCATTTTGCGATTTTATAAAATTCGGGCTAAAAAGGCGCTTGAAAAACGAATTTATTTAAGCGGCTCGGCAAATTTAACCTCTCAAATTTGCCGAGTTTAAAATCTATCCGAAAATCTCAAATTTATTAAACAGCTCGGGCTCATCTTTTACTATGCCACGCTCAACGAGATCAGCCACGACTTCGCGGTCGCAGTCGGTTTGCAACGGCCAGCCGCGCGTATAGCCCTCGGCCTCGCCTTTTGCGGTCGCGTCGATACAGACCACGCCCTCACGCACGTAGATATCGCGCAGAGCGTCGATGTTGTTCGTCACGCGCCAAAGCAGCATATACGGGTTTTCCAGACGGTTTTCGGGGCCGACGAAAACGAGTAGTTTAAAGTGCTCTTTAAATTTCAAAAGCTCTTCAAAAACCTCTTTTACGAGGCGGTTTTTATCAAATTTGACGACGCAAATCGGCGTTTTGGTATTTGTTTTAAACTGCACGAGCTGCGTTAAATTCGTCTCTATTTCTTTAAATTTAGCAAGCAGCGCAGCATCGTATAAAAGCATAGGCGCAGGCACCGAAAAATCCTGCGTAGCGTCGATTCCTAGCTTACCGCCGAAGCATGAGTTGGGGCTGGCGTGATCTAGCTGATCGCACACGCCCTCGCTGATTAGCAGGCTTTTATCGCCGAAGCGGTTTAAAATATGCTCCGTAAGTGCGTCATAATCGCTCAAATCAGGCGCATCATCGCCCACGAAAACCGCGTGCTTGACGAAGCTCATCTGCCCCACGCCCCAAAACGCGTGCATCGCCTGCTTTGCGTGCGCCGGATAAAGGGCGTTGATTTTAGCTAAAATCAGGTTGTGAAAGACGCCATTTTCAGGCATGTTGTAGTCCAGCAGCTCCGGCACCGTCGTGCGCAAAAGCGGCAGGAAAATGCGCTCGGTCGCCCAGCCCATGTACTTATCCTCAAGCGGCGGCTTGCCGACCACGGTCGCGTGAAACACAGGCTCACGCTTGCTCGTGATCGCCGTAACCTCCATCACCGGAAACGGCCCCACTGGCGTATAAAAGCCCGTGTGATCGCCAAACGGCCCTTCAAGCTCAAATTTATCCGTATCCACAAAGCCCTCGATCACGTAGTCCGCGTCGTGCGGGACGTAAATTTCATTCGTTAGCGACTTTACTAGTTTGGCCGGCTCTTTGCGGATAAATCCGTAAAGCAGCAGCTCAAACACGCCTTTTGGCAGCGGCGCCTGACCGCACCAGATATAGAGCGGATCGCCCCCTATTGCCACGGAGACGGGCATCTTGCGGCCTGCGCGCTTGTATTCGTTAAAGAAATTCGCGCCATCTTTGTGGATCTGCCAGTGCATGCCGAGGCGATTTTTACCATAAATTTGCAGACGGTACATGCCGACGTTTTGCAGTTCGCCGTCTAGGCTCTGCGTGTAAACATGTCCCATCGTGATAAAGGCGCCTCCGTCAAGCGGCCACGTCTTTAGCGCTGGAAGGCTCAAAATATCGACATCCTCGCCCATGAATTTGACCTGCTGACACTCGCCCTCGCCTTTTAATCTTTTTGTAAAAATTTTTCTCATCTCAAACAAATACGCGGCAAAATTTAGCTTTTCGCCAAAGCTTTTAGGCTTTTTGGGTTTTAAAAGCTTTTCTATCTCGCTTGCGATCTCGCCCGGCTCGCGTCCAAAGATAAGCTCTAAAGCGCGCTTTGAGCCGTAGATGTTTGTTAGCACGGGGGCAAATTTACGCCCCGTTTTTTTGCAGATTGGATTCGTAAAAAGTAGCGCCTGCGAGTTTTCGCGCTTGACCTCGATGTAGCTTGCGTGCGCGATCTCCAGATCGATATCCGCGGGCTCATCTATGACGCGCAGCAGGCCGTTATCTTTTAGAAGCTTGATATAGTCCATATTTTTCCTTAATAATTTATATCCGAACAAGCCGTTTTTGAAGCTAAAATTTTGGCCGCGTTTGAGTCAAATTTGTAAACATTTTGAGCCAAAAACACAACTTTAACTGCCGAAAAATTAGTAAAATCGTAAAAATTATCGGTTTTGGCGGATACGCTAATTTAACGCCGACTTAGCAAAAATTTGATCTCTTACAACCTCTAACCAAAAGCGCATGGCGCTAAATTTGCAGCGTTAAGGCAAGCAAAAAGCGAAAATCGGCTAGGGTTGCCTCCATCGGTCTAAGTCGTCTTAAAAAGATACCATTTTGAGTTTGGAGAGAGTCGTTCTAGCATTATAAACTCGCTCGGACTCATCTGCGGCAGATCGGGTTCATTTTCCACGCGCATAAAACCCACTACGTTATCCGTTACGCCGCCGATAATAAGCTCAAAAACTCCGCCGTCGTACGCCGCATGAGATAGATGTAATCGCTTTACGGCTTCGTTTGCCGCCGCTTCGTCCTTTTGATATAGCGCAAACAGCTCTTCAAATTTCGCCTCGTTTTCGCGTCCGAATTTTAGCAATGCATTATCGTTTGCTAAAATCAGTCTTAAATTTTCTATATCCCCGCCCATTGCTCTAAGTTGCGCCTTTTCCGCCTCGCTCGCAGTCTCATAGCCCCTTATCATCGCCTCTATGATGCCGGTTTGAGCGAGAGATCTAAGCGCATAAATACCGTCTTCTTTAGCAAAAATGTACAGATCAAGGGATGTGCCGTTTTTAGAAGCGAGCCAAACGCGAAATATCCCGCTAAATTCGCCACTCCGGCCGAGTTTGGCGACTTTGATTTCGTCAAATTTGTCGGGCGAGTAAAAATTATTTTTTAAGCGATCTCGCATCTCGCCTTTAAAATAGGCGTTTTTATCGAAATTTTTATCGGTAAAGAGCGAATAAATAAGTTCTAAATCTACCTGCGCAAAAAGCGCGGACGTCAAGAACACTAAAATAAGCGCTTTTCTCATATATTCGCCATCTCTTCGGCGCGTTTTAGCAGCTCCTTTGCGCCCTTGCCGATAAATATCCGACCAAGCTCGGCGCCCACGCTTTTCCATTCGCTTTTTTGCGCGACGATATTTTCTCGTATACTCTCGCTACCGTCTGGCAGTCCCACGACCGCGCGTATCTCGATCTTGTCGCCGTTTAAATTTGCATTTACGCCGATAGGTACCTGGCAGCCGCCCTCTAGCATCGCGACGAAATCACGCTCCACGGTCGTCTCTATCACGGCTTTTTCGTCTTTTAAAAACTCTATCAAATTTAAAATTTCAGCATCATCTCTAGCCTCGATACCCAGCGCCCCCTGCCCCATCGCGGGCACCATCTGATCTAGCTCAAACGGCACGATATGCGCGACTTCGGAGCGTAAATTTAATCGGTTCACGCCAGCCATCGCTAGGATAATCGCGTCAAATTCGCCCTCTTTTAGCTTGCGCAGGCGGGTTTGGACGTTGCCTCGCAGCGAGATTATCTCAAGACCCGGACGCATCGCTAAAAGCTGCATCTTGCGGCGCAGGCTCGTCGTACCCACGCGAGCGCCATCGGGCAGATCCTCAAATTTAGCGTATTTTTCGCTTAGCATCGCGTCCCTCACATCCTCGCGCGAGCAGATCGCGGCTAGCACTAGCCCATCTGGAAAGACAACCGGCACGTCTTTTAGACTATGTACTGCGATGTGCGTTTCGCCGCTTAGCATGCTATCTTCCAGTTCTTTTGTAAATAGCCCCTTGCCGCCGATCTTAGCCAGCGGGGTATCTAGGATCACGTCGCCTTTGGTTTTCATACCCGTTAGCTCGACTGCAAGATTTGGGTAGCGCGATAAAATTTTACCCCTGATATGCTCGCTTTGCCACATGGCCAGCACGCTTTTTCTCGTTGCGATTTTTAGTTTTTCCATATTTGCCTCTTTTCTTCTACGACTTCGACGTCGATGATCTCGCCGTCATCGCGCGGTTTGTCGCGTCCGCTCTCAAATTTTTCGTAATAATATTCGCTCCCGCTCTTGCGCTCGCCGCCGTTTTTTAAATTTGCAAAAAACGCGACCGCTACGATCGCCGCGCCCAAAACGTCGGTGATAAGCCCAGGGATAAACATAAAAAATCCCCCGATCGCCATACCTACGCTACTAAAGACGTCTGCTGGCTTAAAAAACGCGATGTTGCTCGTGAGCTGAAAAAATCCAACGCGAAACATAAAAAACAGCCCCAAAACGGCCGACGCAATGACCTCTAGGACCAAATTTAAAAATCCGTACGCGTGGATAAAAAAATACGCCGCTACGATCTCCAAAACGACGTAGGGCGTAAAAAAATGCTTTATCATAGGCTCTTTAGTCGCGCTAAAATTTCGCTCGCTTTGACGGTTTCTTTAACTAGGCCGCCCCGCGTAACGAGCTCTACCGTACCTTCAGCTAGCCCCTTGCCCACGATCACGGCATAAGGAAATCCCATCAGCTCAAATTCGCTCATCTTTACGCCAAAGCGCTCGTTTCTATCGTCAAGCAGCACCGAAACGCCAGCCGCGCGCAAGCTCTCGTAAAGCCCCTGCGCAAATTTAACGCCCTCGTCGTCCTTTAAATTTGAGACGATGATTTCAAATTTAAACGGAGCTAGGGTTTCGTTCCAGATTATGCCTTTTTCGTCGTGCTTAGCCTCGACGGCGACGGCTACCAGGCGGCTAATGCCGATGCCGTAGCAGCCCATGATAAACGGTTTTGCCTTGCCGTTTTCGTCCAAAAACGTCGCACCCATCGGCTCTGAGTATTTGGTGCCTAGCTTAAATATATGTCCGACCTCGATACCTTTGCTAACGCTTAAATTTCCTCCGCAGCAAGGGCATTTGTCGCCGGCTTTTACGGCGGTTAGGTCTTTGAAGCGCTCCGCGTTAAAGCTGCTAACGCTAACGCCGACGAAGTGATAATCCCGCTCGTTTGCGCCGCAGATCATCTGCGTCTCGCCTTCAAGCTCTTTATCGATATAAAACTCCACGCCCTTTAGCCCGACCGGCCCGCAAAATCCGCCCACAAGCCCAGCCACCGCGATCTCGGCCTCGGTTGCGTCCGTTAGCTCGAGCGCTCCACATGCGTTTTGCGCTTTGACCTCTTGTAGCTCATCCTCGCCGCGCACGAAAAATACTACGATTTTCTCGCTCTTTTCACCTTTATCGCCGATAAAAATCGCCTTTTTTATCACCGCTTTTATGCAGTAAAACTCGTCAACTCTAAAAAACTCCGCCACGTCTTTGATGGTTTTGGCATTTGGAGTTAAAAATTTAGCCGCGTCAGCCTCAGGTCGCTCGGCCTGCGTCGTTCGTTTTGCGCGGGTTGCGGCCTCTATGTTTGCGGCGTAGTCGCAGTTTTCGCAGACGATGATGTCGTCCTCGCCGCTATTTGCCAGCACCATAAACTCTTTGCTTCCGCTGCCGCCTATCGCGCCGCTATCGGCTCTAACCGCACGGAAATTTAACCCGAGGCGAGTAAAAATTTTGCTATAAGTTTTTTCCATCAGGTCAAATTCGCGGTCCAAATCCTCGGCATTTGCGTGAAAGCTATATCCGTCCTTCATCAAAAACTCGCGCCCTCTAAGTAGCCCAAATCTCGGCCTCGCTTCATCTCTAAATTTGGTATTGATCTGATACAAATTTAGCGGCAGCTGCTTATAGGACGTCACTTTGCCTCGCACGAGTGCGACGACGCTCTCTTCGTTTGTCGGGCTTAAAACAAAGTCGTTTTCCTTGCGATCTTTAAAGCGCAAAAGCTCCTTGCCGTAGACGTCAAAGCGTCCGCTCTCGCGCCAAAGATCGGCGGAGGTAACAAAGCTCATCGAGATCTCCTGCGCGCCCGCTTCGTCAAGCTCCTCTTTGACGATATTTTTTATATTTTCAAGCACACGTTTGCCAAGCGGCAAAAAGTTGTAAAGTCCGCTACCGACCTGCTCGGCGTAGCCCGCTCGGAGCAAAAATTTATGACTTGCCAGGCTTGCGTCTTTTGGCGCTTCTTTCGCCGTCGGCGCGTAAAGTTTGCTAAATTTCATTCGTTCTCCCATTCAAATTCATTATTTTCTTCTTGCGGCGTTTGCTCCGCGACGTTAAAGATTTCCCCGACGGCTCTTAGCTGCGCTTCGCTTCCGGCAGCGCCCGCGAGGTTTTTTAAATTTATCGTCGGCGCGTGCAAAAACGCCCTAAAAACCTGATGTATGAGGCGATACGCCTCCTCCTTGTCGCTATGTTTTAGATAGCCCTTTTTTAGGGCTTTTGCTAGCTCTCTCTGGGCGCACTCTTTGGCCTGTTCTCTGATGCCTTTTATTAGCGGCGTGACGGCTAGCTCGCGCAGCATTTGGAAAAACGCCGCCGTATTTCGCCCGACGATGCCGTATGCGATCTGAGCTTGCTCTTCGCGCAGGGCTAGATTTTTATTTACGATCTCTTGCAAGTCGTCCACGGCGTAAATTTTGATATTTTCGCTCTGCGTGATCGCGATATCGCGCGGTACGGCTATATCAAAAAAGTAACGCTTAAACTCCTTAGACTCGACCATCGCGTCGATCAAAACCGGATGCGGCGCGGCGGTCGCGGAAAATATTATTTGATATTTATTTATGTACTGCGCTACGTTTGAAAGCGAGTCGTATTCGTTATTGTCCCCCAGCGTCAGGGCCAAATTTTTAGCGCGCTCTTTGTTTCGGCTGATGATTATCGTTCGCGCGCCGCTTGCGATTAGGTGCTTTGCGGCTAGTTCCGCCATCTCGCCAGCGCCTACTATCACGGCGACCATGCCGTTTAACGTGCCAAAAATTTCCTTTGCCTTCGCCACCGCGACGCTTGAGACCGAGATCGGGTTTTTGGAGATTTCGGTTTTGTTTCGCACCTCTGCCGCGCACTTAAAGGCAAACTCCATCGCTCTACCTAGCTTTGCGCCGCATTTGCCGTTAGCGCGGGCAAATTTATACGCCTCCTTTAGCTGCCCAGCAATTTGCGTTTCGCCGATAACAAGGCTATCTAACGAGCTAGCAACGGCAAAGAGATGGTGTACGGCGCCGTTATCCTCGTAGATGTCGGCTCTGCTTTGCAGCTCCTCAAAAGGGATGCCGCAGATGAGCGACATGCAGGCGATGATGTGCTTGCTAGCGCCTTCGACCGTCTTTACGCTAGCGATGATCTCGACGCGGTTGCAGGTGCTTAGTACCATGCACTCGTTGATGTTTTGGCTGGAGCTAATGAGGCGTAAAATTTCGTTTTTGCGCTCGATGTTAGAAAAAGAGAGCTTTTCGCGCACGGAGATATCGGTGTTTTTGTGCGTAAAGCTCACGCTTACGTAATGCATTAAAATTCCCTATCTATCATTGATTTTACGATACTTTCTAGGCCGTCTATGTTAAATTTCTCTACCGATTTTATCGCCTGCTCGCCTAAATTTTTTGCCGCTTCTATGCTTTTTTTTATCGCGCCCGTTTCGTTCATCTTTGCCCTCACCCAGCCTCGCTCGGCCTCGCTCAGATCTTTTTTAAACAAGCTTTTTAGCTTCTCTTTGTCCGCTTCGTTTAAGCTTTCGTAAAGATAAATGTAAGGCAGCGTCGTTTTACCCTCTTTAAAGTCGCTAAAATTGGGCTTTCCAAGCGTTGCGGCATCTTGCGTGACGTCTAGGATGTCGTCGATTATCTGAAATGCTAGGCCTAAATTTTTGCCGTAAATTTTAAAATTACGCGGCTCAAGTCCTGCCAGCACCGCTCCGACCGCAGCCGTAGCCTCGATCAAAACGGCAGTTTTGTAGTAGATCATCGTTTCGTATGTAGACTTATCGTCGTTAAATTTAGCCGAGAGATCCACGTCCATCATCTCGCCTATGCTTAGCTTGCTAACCGCGCCCGATATCTCGCCCGCGATCTCGTGCGGAAATTTAGATAGCTCGTAAAAGCCCTTCGAATAGAGGATATCGCCCAGCATCACGGCATTTTTAGTGCCAAAGCTCGCGTTTATACTAGGACTTCCGCGCCTAGTGCCCGCATCATCTATCACGTCGTCGTGAAGTAAGCTAGCTAGGTGAATAAGCTCGATAATCGCGCAAATTTTTAGACTCTGCTCGCTTTCGCCCGCTATTTTTAAAAGCAGCTTAGAGCGCAGCTTTTTACCCGAATTTATCCGAGCACACATCGCATTTGCAGGTTCATAGCCAAGCTCCGCGATAAAATTTTTCATTATCAGATCGATTTTTTCCATTTAGGCTCACTTAAATTTTGCTTTTATCTGGCGTTTTGCACGCTGTTTTGAGTGCCGCTTTGCTTTCTTGGCGGGTCCAAAAACTCCACGTCTACGCGCTGTTCGTCGTCGTTTATCAGCACGCGAAACTTCGCCACACCTTGCTTAAAATCCTCAAAAACCAGATAAAGCGCGACGCGGTCGCTAGGCGGGTACTTGAGGTCCGGTATCAAAGTCTGCTTATAGGTCTCAAGGCCGCGCCTTAGCGACATAACAAGCTGGCGAGGATAATTTCGGTAGCGCGAATGCACGATGATGTTCGTGTTATCAAAAAGCGTCCAGCGAAAATCAAAGCTCTCGCGCTCGTCAGTGCCCTTTTTGGTTACGAAAACCCGCGCCCACTCGTCTTTTTTAAGCTCAAAAAGATGCTCTTCCTCGAAATTTACCGCGCCGAAAACCAGCGATAAAAACAACGAAAATATAACGGCCATTTTACTCATTTTGACTTAAAATATCCCCACTAAGCCCGATATAAATGTCGTTTAGACGCTCGTTTATAAGCGTCTGATTTTGAGAGATAAACGAATTTTGCGCCGTTTCGTCAAAGCCGTTTTTTTCGCAAAATTCGCTCATCGCGATAAATTTTTCAAAGGTCTTTTCAAGCTCGTTTTCGACTAAATTTTTGTTCGCATTAAATAAAATATCAAAGAATTTTTCTCTCGGACTTTGAGAAAATATATCATAATCCATAAATTTTAAAACCTTTCTTAAAACTTAAAATACGCATTATTTCTCGTAAAATAATGTGCTAAATTTTTATAACTTCTCGATATATAGGGCGGCTTCAGCTACCGTAAAGACATTGTCGCAGCTTGGACTTTGGCTACCAAAGCCCCAACAAACGTTTAGATATTTCATATCAGCATTGCGCGCGGCAAGCTCGTCTTTTTTACTATCTCCGACAAATATCGCTTTATCAAATTCGCCTGATTTTAATATCAAATTTAGCATCGCGGGATCTGGTTTTTGAGGTACGTTTTCATCCGCTCCGACGATGAGATCGAAAAATTTAAATATCCCGCTTCTTTGTAAAATTTCATCCAAGGTATATCGCGGCGCATTGCTAGCTAGAGCGATAAAATGCCCAGCCTCTTTTAGCCCTGCTAGCAGTCCATCTACGCCATCATAAGCAGCGGCGTATTCGCGGTAGTTTTTCTTAAATTTAGCTTCAAAGTTATCCCGCAGCTTCATATCGGGCTTATCGATACCGTAAAAATCAAGCCCCAAATTTCGCCCCGGCTCATTTATGGCCTTTACGATAAACTCGGCCGCGAGATCGCCCTCAAGCCCCAGCTCCCTCCGCACCTCGTTTACCGTCTCGCAGATCGCTTTTGCGCTATCTATGAGCGTGCCGTCCATGTCAAATATCACGCATTTCACTCTTCGTCCTTATATTTTTTTCTATGTTTTTCTTTTTTATACGTTTTTTGATTTTTTAGCTTTTCTAGCGCGTTGGCAAAGGCTATAAGCTGGCATCGCGGCATCTGATTTATAACTAAATTCGCAAAATTTTCCAAAGATTTCGCGTACGGACTATCTAAAAATACCGGTTCTATTTTTCGTAAAATTTCGGCGTTTTTAGCCGCTCTAGCGCGAAACTGAGCGTCGTCGAAATCCTCGCGCTTTAGGCCGCTAATCGCGGATTTTACAAACTTTTCCAGACCGCGCAGGTACTTTACGCGCTTAAATTTATCGTTTTGTTCAGCCATTTTTTCCTTTCAAAAGCCCAATTATACCAATTTAAACATTTAGCGGTTATAATGCGCGCAAATTTTACAAGGAGAGACACATGCAAAAAGAGACAATCGCCACGCACTACGGCTACGACACCAAGACGGGCCCCGGCGCCATGGCGGTGCCGATTTACCAGACTACGGCTTATGATTTCGGTAGCGCCGAGGCGGCTGCGGCGAGATTTGCGCTAGAAGACCCGGGCCACATCTACACGAGGCTAGGCAACCCGACTACGGACGTGCTAGAGAGCCGTATAGCCGCACTCGAGGAGGGCTCGGCCTCTATCGTGACGGCCAGCGGTCAGTCGGCGATTTTCTACTCGATCGCAAATTTAGCCGCAGTCGGCGACAACATCGTCGTGGCAAAGAAAATTTACGGTGGAACGATGGTTCTTTTTATACATACGCTTAAGCGTTTTGGCATCGAGGCGCGGGTGTTTGATAGCGACAGCGCCGATGATCTTGAAAATTTGATAGACGACAAAACGCGCGCGATATTTTTTGAAACGCTATCAAATCCGCAAATCGCAATCCCGAATTTTAAAAAGATCGTCGAGATAGCAGACAAGCACGGCGTCGTAACGATCGCAGATAACACCGTGCCTACGCCGATCATTTTCCAGCCGCTAAATCACGGCGTAGACGTCGTCGTGCATAGCGCTAGCAAATATATCTGCGGCCAAGGTCTAAGCCTATCTGGCGCGGTCGTCGCTAGCAAAAATTTAAACGCTAAGTTAGTCGGTAACGCCAGGTACGCGCACTTTAACGAGCCTGATGAGAGCTATCACGGGCTAGTTTACGCGCAAATGGCGGATAAATTTGACATCTATACGCTGCGCATGAGAGTGGCTTTGGTGCGCGACATAGGCGCTACGATCTCGCCTTTTAACTCATGGCAGCTGATACAGGGGCTTGAGACGTTAAGCGTTCGTATCGAGAGACACTCGCAAAATGCGCGCAAAATCGCCGAGTTTTTAAACTCGCATAAACACGTAAAACGCGTGACCTACCCTGCGCTAAAAAGCGATCCCGAGCACGAAAAGGCGCAAAAATACTTTAAAGACGGTATGGCTAGCGGGCTAATGTGCTTTGAAACCGATAGCTATGAGCGCGCCGTAAAGATGCTGGGCAAAGTAAAGCTCTTTAAAATCGTCGTAAATATCGGCGACTCAAAGTCGCTCATCACGCACCCAGCCTCCACTACGCATCAGCAGCTCTCGAGCGAGGAGCTAATAAAAGCGGGCATAACAAAGGAGCTAATCAGAATAAGCGTCGGCCTAGAAAATGCGGACGACCTCATCGCCGATCTCGCGCAGGCTTTGGAGTAAAAGAGAGTTAAATTTGAAATATAAATTCGGCTAAATTTAAGCTAAATTCAAATATACCCCTTTGGCGGTTTCACCGCCCTGAGGTTAAGCGCTAGATTGTTAAATTTGATCAAGAGGACTTCCCTCTTGATCCCTGGCTCGTCCAAACTCAAATTTGAGCAGGCTACTTGTCCTTGTTCTTATCGGCTTTTTCCTTT
>ERZ773035.536-NODE-536-length-30842-cov-17.810602_pt1 | contig 30842 bp, 14 predicted proteins | sample MGYA00511487_ERZ773035 | MGnify/ENA primary metagenome ERZ773035 (study PRJEB29015, sample SAMEA2737985) | human oral metagenome | biome: human oral; feature: human-associated habitat; material: dental | place: China | collected 2024 ...
ACGACATCGACGTACTAGGCAGCCCCGATTTCGCAGACTACATATATAATAAGGTAAGAGCAATGGTTGAGAAAGTGGGCTAGCCAGTCGCGTTAACACATTTGCATGCACATTAACCACTTAAAGCCATCTAGCAAGTAAACAAACATGTTTACCAGTAACCACAAGCGTAAGGGCGATAAAAAACAGCTGTTCAAAGCCTTAAAGCAGAAGGCCAAGGAAACCAAAAGCTTATTGGTTTATCAACTTACATACACAAAATCCGCCATTTCACCGCCTGTAAAGTTTAAATCATCAAGAAGTAGTCTTGGCTTTTTATGTTTCTATAAATTAAGAGGTGTTTGTTCTCTCAGTGATACCAACACAAGAAAAACACACTTCTTACACACGAATAGCCGTTACCCAGTCGTGTCACTTGTCATACCAACACAAGATACCCCCCTTTCTCACACGCGAAGTACAGGATAAATCAACCTACGAACTCATCAACTTATCGACCTATCAACTTATCAACTTATCAACTTATCAACTCAAAAACACATCAACTTACCAACTCAAAAACTCATCTACTCAAAACATCTCCAACTCACCAACTCACCAACTCACCAACTCACCAACTCACCAACTGGAAAACTTAAATTATTTTCTTTTGTTTTACAATATCGCTCCAATTTTCGCTCCGTTCTAGCGAAAATATAGGCCATAAAGTAGGCAAATCTCACCTTTTTCTAGCCTTTCACTTCTCCCAACATGTTCAATTTTAAGAAAAAGGCTTGCATTTTGTACCATTTAGCCTTTCTAGATTGGTTGCCAACTCATTATTTTTCGCACCCAAATATGCGCTTTTAACCCCTAAAATTCCACTTTTTAACCACTATTTTGCACTTTTCGGTCATGTATTTAACGGCTCTAAAAGGTTTTGTTTATACCATTGCCGTGGATATTTATGCTTTTTGCATTGCGTTTAGCACCATTTTGCCCTGCATTTTGCACCATTTTACCTTGCGTTTAGCACCAAAACGCACTGCATTTAGCACCAAAACGCACTCCGTCTTGCGGCAAAACACACTGAATTTTGCTGCAAATAGCCCCGAAACTGGTGCAAATGGCTGACTTTTCAAATAAAAATTCATTTTGCCGCATGCACATGTAGGCACTATTTTGCATCAAAACAAACCTTCGCGAGAATCGATTTTTTGCGATGGGGTGAGTGGTTGGTTCAGGAAAAGGGCACTCATAATGTTAATTTTCTTACTAAAAAACAGACAAAACAAATTGGCAGTAAACACACACGCGTGGGCAGCGGCGTGGAAAGCATGTACGCTTACAACGGCCTGTGCGAACGGGTGCAGTGCATGTTGCTCATGGGCAACGGAAACAGCAGCATGCAAACTAAACTAAATAAATCCCATTCATTGGCCTTATGTTCCTTATGTTCTTATGTCAAAAACACTTATATTTATGTCAAAACGCGAAATGAAAGTTTGCAAACTTCATTGCACCCTCGCGTGCGCGCGTACCATATAATATATTTTGTTGTTGAGATTATAGGTTCTAAGCTTCTGGGCCTTGCGGTCTTTATTATGCGTATTTGTTCATAAGTGCATGCAGAAGGCACGAGTATAAGTTTCTACACTGCTGATTTATATCCATTTATCGCCGCCGTACAGTCTGTAAGAGACGTTGTAGCTGCAAAAACGAACACTTTTGATGGTTCGTTCGTTTAGTTTCGTCATACCCTATTATACAATCCCTGCCATTTTTCGTCCCTCATTATTTCGCGAACAGCTTTATGGCTCGTTGAAAATAAAATTATTTATTTTTATGTGGCCGATTAAGTAATATTTGTTTGTTAGTTGTGTTGTTATTGTAAGGTGCATTAAAATGTGCCACACCGGATCCTTTTGAAGTTATAACTACTTTATAATAATATTACTACACGTATGAAAAGAACAAATGCACAGACAGAGGGTTTGCTGTTGAAGGCACTTCTGGCATTGTCTATGGTTGCAGCACCTAGCGCAACCATGCTAGCCAGTGTTAAGACCAACGCAAAGCAAAGCCCACTGCTTAACGCAACTGCTACAATTCAAAACTCAGCCTTGCAACGCGTACAGGCCAACACGCGAACCATTACGGGCGTTGTGAAAGACGCACAAGGCGAACCGCTCATCGGCGTGAGCGTTCAGGTGAAGGGTACCGGCAAGGGTGCCATAACCAACATCGATGGCCAATACACCCTAACAACTAACGAGAGCAATCCCACGCTGGTGTTCAGCTATGTGGGCTACACGGCGCAGGAATTGGCAGCTGGCAGTCGTTCGCAAGTAGACGTAACCCTTAAAGAAGACAGCAAGGTGCTGGGCGAAGTGGTGGTTACGGCTATGGGTATTATGCGAAAGCAAGAGTCGCTTACCTATGCTACACAGAAAGTTAAGGCAGAAGACTTGATGAAAGTGCAAGACCCCAACGTTGCCAACACGCTTGAAGGTAAGGTTGCCGGAGTTACCATTACGCCGAGTGCAGGTGGTGCGGGTGGTGCATCTAAGATTATTCTGCGCGGTAATAAGTCGATTACCGGTAACAACTCTCCGCTAATTGTGGTCGACGGTATTCCCTTGACTAACGAAACTCGTGGCAAGATAACCAATGGAGATGATTTGGGATATGCAGGTTCGTCGGAAGGTTCGGACCCGCTTTCTATGATTAACCCAGACGACATCGAGTCTATGAACGTTCTTAAAGGGGCAAACGCGGCTGCACTTTATGGCTCGCGCGCTGCCAATGGCGTTATTATGATTACCACCAAATCGGGTCGCGAGGGTAAAGTGGACATCAACTTTACGTCTAATGTTACGTTCGACACGCCATTGCTTACCCCCAAGTTGCAGAACACTTATGGTGCTGCGCTTACCGATGGTTCGGTAGTAAACGGAACACAAACCTATATGCTGTCGCCTTCAAGTTGGGGCGGCAAACTTTCAGACCAAACGAATCTGCTCCCCTCTGTACAGCTCGGCGACCAGTATCCCCAAGGGGCACTAAACCAAGTGCATCTCCGTAAGAATGCGGTAAACGATATAGACAACTTCTTCCGTACAGGCGTTACGACCAACAACTCCGTATCAGTTTCGGGCGGTACGGAAAAGTCGAGAACCTACATATCATTGGGAAATAGCCACTCCAATGGTATGATAAAGAACAACTCGTATAATCGTAACAGTATAACTTTGCGACAGAGCTTTAAGCTTTTCGATCGGTTGAAGTTGGAAGGCTCTGTTAACTACGTTGAGACCATCACCCGGAATCGACCTGGTGGGGGAACGATAGGTAATCCTATCTATCATGCGTACATGATGCCCCGCAACATAGACATGGACTATTATGCCCAAAACTATTCTAAACGTGGTACGTGGCTTTCTAATCCTTTGTCGTATTATGAACCGAAGGAATTCACTGTGCTGGATCAAAATGGTAATCAAAAGAAAGAGACCCACTATGTTTATACGCAAGGTAAGCGTGTTCCGCTAAGCAGCGAGATGCAAGATTGGGCGTATCTTTCGAACGGCAACAACAACCCTTACTGGCTGGTGAACAAAAACCGTAACCGACAAGACGAGAACCGACTGTTTACAACGCTTTCTGCAACCATCGATATATATAAGGGGCTTTCGTTCCAAGCGCGTTTTAACTACACCAAGACTCACTTTACCAAAGATGCTCGGCAGTATGCCACAACCTTTTTGCCGTCTAGCATGAACAGCTTTGGCAGCTATTGGAGTGAAGATTTCAAGACAACCGAAATGTACACCGACTATTTGTTGAGCTACAACACAAACGTGAAAGATTTCAGCGTTTCAGCAACTGCAGGTTGGGTTGGGCATACAATTAAGAATACATACAAGCGCACCGCTGTTGGTAACGCCACTTTCGTAGACCCCTTACGCCGCATTTTACCATCGGCCGTGAATGTGTTCGAAACCAGCGCAGGCGATGTGGGAGCTACAACAACGACTAAGAGCTCTAATTGGGACAAGGCCATGCTCTTCACTGCCCAAGTGGGATGGCAAGATAAGGTGTTTGTTGATGGTTCGTATCGTTTGGATGCCTATCGTCCCTACCGACAATTTAAACTGAGAGGCATTATCGATTCGGAATGGCAAGGCTACTTCGGCGTGGGAGCCAATGCAATCGTCAGTTCGTTGGTTAAGCTTCCTGTGTGGATAGACTACTTGAAGTACCGCGTGTCTTATTCGGACGTAGGTAACTCTATTCCCAATAACAGTTATTTCGATGTCAGTCGCAACTATCTAACGGGAACAGCAACGGTGAACAAATATTCGGACTTTGTGCCGAAAGTGGAGACGTTGGGCTCTTTCGAAACGGGTGTGGAGATGTTGTTCTTTAAGAACCGCTTGAGTTTCGACCTAACCTTATATGATAGCCGCTTGCGCAACATGTATATGGAGTCGGCCAATATCTCCGCCAAAACGAACGCGGGGAACACGGGTAAAGTACGCAACCGCGGATTTGAGACAACAATTGGTTATGACTTTAAGTTTGGTAAAGACCTTCGTTGGAGAACTTCTTACAACCTGTCGTTCAACGACAACAAGATACTTGAAACAGCCTACGACAACCAGGGTAAACAGAAAGAAATAAAGAACGAGATTGCAGGTGTGTATGTAGTATACAAACCAGGTGGTTCGCTGGGCGACATGTACGTAGACGATTTTAAGCGTGATGCAAATGGACACATCAAACTGACACGGAACGGTGCGCCAAGGTTCGACAAGTCGGGCAATAGCCGCAAATATGTTGGCAACATGAACTCTAAGTGGCAGATGGGATGGAGCAACACTTTTAATTACAAGGACTTTACGCTCTCTATGCTTATCAATGGCCGCCTGGGAGGCAAGGTTATCTCACTTACAGAGGCTTACCTTGACCTTTATGGACTGTCTGAACGTTCGGGTAAGGCACGTCAGGATGCCGAGGCAAACGGTATTGTTGCCGCAAACTATGGCAATGTGCCTGGTATCCGCCTGCCTGATGGCAGCGGAAGAATTGTGCCTATCGACACCTATTATAAAACCTTGGGAGGTTCTTCCAACCCCAACAGTTACATATATAGTGCAACCAACTTCCGCCTTCGCGAGCTGTCGCTGGGTTATACGTTCAGAAACCTCATGGGACAAAACAAGAACCTTTCGGTTTCGTTCATCGCACGCAACCTGTTCTTCCTTTACAAGAAAAGTCCCGCAGACCCAGACGTGTCGCTTTCTACGGGTAATGGCTTAGGAGGTTTCGAATTGTTCAACACGCCCTCGTCGCGTTCGTATGGTTTGTCGATGAAGTTGAACTTGTAAGCAGCCATACTTTCAAGAATATAACTAAAGAAAATGTTTCCCGAACTCCTTTTTTTCGGGCAAAGCTAATAAAGGGGAGAGGGAGTGTTAATAACAACAAAATTATGAACAGATATAGCAAATGGTTTGTAGGCGTTATGGCCCTGTTGAGCCTAACCTTACAATCGTGTCTGGATTTCGATACCACAGGCGACGAATTCAGCGCAACGCAAAAGAATACCAACAAGGTGAGCCGCCGAGGAAAGGTTGACTCCTTGAACTATCGGACTAAGTTTACGGGCGAGGATGTGAAACGCGTAGCCAACAAAATGTCTGATGTTATTGCTGCGGGACTTAGTGCCCAGTATGCAATGCGCGGTGGTAAGGAAGGTAAAAAGCCTGTTACACACGCCTATCAATATCAATATGGACTGGGTGCCGACTTGTATGCGCAGTATGGCGTTATACCACATACTAATTTCCCCTACTCAAAGGTTACTATTACCTCTGCTTATAACATCTCCGACAGGTTTTATGGTGGTGCGATGGGATCTTTCAATGAGGTTTCAACACAGATGGTGCCGTTGCTTAATCACGAGTCTATCGACACTATACCTGAGTTAAAGGCCATTTATCTGCTGTTGTACAACTATTCCGCGGTTGAGGTGGCAAATGTCTATGGCCCATTCCCCTATCAAGATATCAAAACAAACGCCCAGACGGCCCCCTTTGAATATCAAAGCCTGGAAACGATATACAATAAGGCGGTGGACAATATAGACAGCATAGTGGCTTGTTTAAACTACTATGAAACCAAGCCCGAGGAATATAAGGAAGCCTTGCGCGACATTCTGAAACAGAATATGCATGTTACTGGCGATTACAAAACGGGTTTCGCAAGCCTCAACACTTTTGTGCGTTTTGCCAATTCGCTGAAACTACGCATGGCCATGCATATTGTTAAAGTTAACCCAACGTTGGCAAAGCGATGGGCTGAAGAAGCCGTTAAAGCGGGAGTGATAGAAGAATACTCGCAAGAGGTATGTATCAACACGGCTGCCGAGGGCATAGCTCATCCCTTGCTTGAGGCTAGCCAAAGCTGGCACGACACGCGAATAACGGCCTCATGGGTGTCGATATTGAAAAGTCTTAACCATCCTTACCTTAAGTATCTCTTCCTAAAGAACGATGGCGACATTGTCAATGCAAAAACAAAGGAAGTGACACCAGCCAATACAGACGTTATCGGTATCCGCTCAGGAGTAACGCCTGGCGAAGGTCAGGATTACGCCGGCAATCAGTTTATCGCTTTCAGTGCCATCAATCCAGAGGCGGCACATAGCATGCCCCTGTACTTGATGAAACTCTCTGAGGTTTGTTTCCTTAGAGCGGAAGGTGCGCTCAGAGGATGGAGCATGGGCGGAACGGCCAAAGAATTCTACGAGAAGGGTATTCTCGCTGGAAGCTGCGAGGACCGCGAACAATTCTATACTGATGCCAATAACCAAAACCCTTACGATGCAGGTATGGCCGAATACATGCAACAAGAGAGTGCCACACCTTATACATATAAGGACCCTACTGGTGAGAGCGACCCCATTGAAAGCTTAACTAAGATTGGCGTTAAGTGGAACGAAGACGACAGCAAGGAGGTGAAACTCGAAAAGATTATCACCCAGAAGTATATCGCAGGCTATCCTGAGAGCTTTGAAGCTTGGGTGGACTTGCGCCGCACGGGTTATCCGCGTTTGTTCGATGTGCTTCAGGCTGATGAGGCCGACGGAAGTCTTAATGATGGCGACATTATCCGTCGTTTGCCGTTCCCCGGTCGTACCGACCCTGCCACGCAAGCAGACATTAAGGCTACGGGACTTGGCGCGCTAGGCGGACCTGATTTTGTAGGAACAAGGCTTTGGTGGGACGTAAAAGGAGTTCCGAACTTTTAATTTAAAGTAATAAACTATGGGAACGGCTGAGCCGCCCTTATTAGGCCACAGCCGCTCCCTTAGCTTAACAATCCTATCTTAAAAAGCATTTTAGTGTGGCATAGACTTACCCATTATAATGTGATTAACTCTAAATATCTTATTATTTAACAATATAAAACTAAGCAAGAATGAAGAGAAAAGTTACTCTTAATGCACTGGCGTTGGCTGGTATGCTTTCTGCGGCTCCCTCTATGGTTAAAGCGCAGGGTGGAAACACCGCTCCAACCGCCTCTAAGGTGGTTTACGACTTTCAGCATTTCAACGACATCAAGATGTTGCAGTTGTTTGAGAAAGCCGTGAGAGAAGGAAAACGATACCCTTCTAAAGAAGAACTCAGGGCGGCAGGATTGGCCGACGAGATTGAGTTCGTGCGTTCGCACGTTCGCAAACGTTCTATTCTTCCCCGAAAAGATCGTCTTATACAAAGTACTTTCGAAACCCGTGAGTTGTTCATGAACATTCCTGCCGGTGCAGGACGAACCATCGGAGGCTACCCCTCTTCCGATTTTGCTTCAGACAACTTCTCCATGTGGAACTACACCAACCTCTTTGGCGCATGGAACCACGGCTTGTTCCAAGCTCCTGGTTCGTGGGCCGATGCTGCACATAAGAACGGAACCGACATCATGAGCGGTATTAAGTTCTTCGATACCACGGGCAATATAGGTGGTGTTGATGCCGGAGGCTGGCTGCCTGTACTGAAAGCCAAGAATGATGACGGCTCGTTTAAGTATGCAAAGCCCATGATTTACATGTTGCAATACCTTGGCCTTGATGGTATCAACTATAACTGGGAGGCACCAAGTTACGATGACCACCAAGTGATAGCTTTCCATCAGAAGCTGTACGAGATTGCTAAAGCAGAGAAGTTTGATAACTTTCACATCGCCATTTATACCCATAACAGCTCGTTGACTGCAAGCAACGTAGAGGCTTTGTTTGGAAAAAACAAGAAGAAAACTGCCGACGTGATGCTCAACTATGTGGGCAACGACTTTACATACGGCATGAGAACATCTGTGGATCAGGCCAAAGCGGCTATGGGAACAGCCGATGGCGTTTATGCTGGCGTATGGATGGTTACGATGAATCGCGCATGGAGCCGTGTTTCTGCAACTCCCGAATGTGGCGTTTGCCTTTGGGGCGAGCATGCACAAAGCCGTTTTTGGAGCTATAATTCGGGCGGAGATGCCGATGAGATGATGGTTAACTACCAAAAACTGCTTGAGCGTGGTTTCTCTGGTGGCAATCGTAACCCCCTATCACGCCCTGCGGTGAACGACAGAGGGCATAACTGGGAAGAGTCTAATGGTGTTCAGCCCCTCTCTACATTCCCTGGCATGGCAACTTGGATTCCCGAAAGAACAACCATCAAAGGCGATCTGCCTTTTAGCACCCATTTCAACATGGGCGCAGGTTCGCAATATCATTATAAAGGTAAGAAAACTGCTGGCTCTTGGTATAACATGAGTAACCAAGACATCGTTCCAACCTATCGCTGGCTTGTTGTACAAAGCAATAGCGACACGCATAGCAACAAGATTAACCCCGAAGTAACCTATAAGGATGCTTACATGGGTGGGTCGTGCCTCTTGCTTAGTGGAAATGGCGATGCCAACTCTACCGACCTTGTTCTTTACTCTACCGACATAGCTGGCTCTAATGGCGCCATCACGGCCAATGTGGCCATCAAGAGTGGAAAAGACGTGCCTGCCGAGTCGAACCTTTACCTCATTGTCCGTCTCAAGAACAGCAAAGAATGGAAAGAATATGCTGTTGGCGGAACAACGGGTAAAACTTGGGAAGAGAAGAAGATTGCCTTGAACGACATTACTTCGGGAACGGCCATCGATAGGATTGGGCTTCGCGTAAAGAATAGCACCAGCAGCTACAAGATGATGGTTGGCAAACTAGAACTTGTTGACGGATTAACCATTGCACCTGCAAACGTTAAGGATGTGGCTATTCAGGTGAAAGAAGAAACAAAGTCTTCGCTTTCTGTTAAGGCTACATGGGCGGTCGACATGCCCGAAACCATTTCTGGTATGATTTACAACGACGACGCCAACATCGACCATTTCGAAATTCTCCTCAAAGACGGTACTAACGGACGTGTGTCTGAAGTGGCCCGTACTAGCCAATGGGCTGCTTACGTGGGCAATATAGATTTGAAGAACTTTAACAACAATCCTTTTATTGGAGTGCGTGCCGTATCGAAAGACCTCAAAAGCTATTCGCCTGTTGTATGGACCGAGGTTGTTCGCGCCAATGCCAACGAATTGCCCGAATTGGTTCTCAACCCATATACCTCACCCGAATTGGATACCGATGCCGATGGCTACAAAACAGCACAAGCCATTCGCTATGTGGAAGTGTTCAGAACTAAGGGCGGCTCTACCAATATCAACTATGAGGCCAAGAAACCTACGGGCGGTACCAACTACGTTGATTTTACCACCGACCCCAACCAGGTGCTGACTATTGGGCAAGGCCAAACTGTTACATTAGAGTTCAAGGGCTTTGAAACAAAAGTTGGTTACGAAAATGGCAAACCTAAGCAAGGGGCCGCTCTTGACGACTTGCGTTATTGCTTTGGCCGTGGATGGATAGACCTCAACGCAGACAATCGTTTCGACCCACGCGAACTTGCCGCAAATCCCCAAGAAGGAGAACAACTCTTCACCATTGGACGGTTGAGGGCAAGCTCGCCTGAACAAGTTCAGCAAATTGTTACCAAGACCTTTACGATACCTCAAGATGCACGCATTGGCGACACCCGCATGCGTATCGTATTCTCTGATGCTTGGTTCAAGGGTGCTTTGAAACCTACGGGTAAGTTCAACAAAGGTTTCGCCATCGACTTCCGCGTGAAGATTACGGGTAGCAACAAACAACGTCCTGTTCCTGCCGACATGCGCGACCAAGGATTGGCCGACGAACCCGCAGGGCTTTCTACCACTGGCGTTAACACCATAGCCGTAGCTCCTTCGCAGTTGCAACAAGAAGGCAATAGCCTTAACTTTGCCAATGTTGAGAAGGCATGGATATTCACAACCGATGGCTCGTTGGTAGCAGCCCTTAACAATCCGGCCAACTACAATTTGTCTTCGTTGGCATCGGGTGTATATCTCGTGAAGATGCAGAACAAGAATATCATTCGCACACAGAAGATTACTGTAAAGTAAACGTGGCGTTTGGTTTTCTTTAAATCCTAGCTTAAAGAGGGGAAAACCATTTTTGGTTTTCCCCTTTCTTATTTCAGCCTTGCATGCTATCCGCAATGTATGCACACTAATAACATTTTAAAAACATCACATAAATGAAACGAAACCATGTATTAGCATCGTTGGCCTTAGCCGCATTGTTGGCTTCATCGCCCAGTAGTGGCTTTGCACGGCAGCTGTCAAAAACTGCCTCGACAGACATTTACGATTTCTCCAAGTTTGATGAGAAACTCTTGCTCGACCTTTTTGTAACAGCCCAAGAGAATGGGCGCAAATATCCCACTGTGGCCGAATTGAAAGCGGCTGGCATTTACGAAGAACTGCAATTTGTGCGCTCGCATGTGGCCAAGCGAAAACTTATTGACAATGCCGACCGACTTATACCCGGCACTTATGCCGAACGCGAACTGTTTCTTAACCTGCCGATGGCCGTGGGTAAAGGTATTGGCGGCTATCCTTCGAAGAGTTTTGCCAGCGACAACTTTTCATTTTGGAATTACACCAACCTATGGGGCTCGTGGAACCATTCCTTGTTTCAAGCGCCTGGGGCGTGGGCCGATGCTGCACATAAAAACGGTACCGACATCCTTAGCGGAATGAAGTTCTTCGACAGTAAGAGCGGTAATCCACGTGCATGGATTGCACTATTGAGCCAAAAGAAAGCCGACCAAACCTACAAATACACCCAACCTCTGATTAACTTATTGCGCTATTTGGGCATGGATGGCATTAACTACAACTGGGAGGCAATGGGCTACAGCAATGGGGATGTAGTGAACTTCCATCGCGAACTATATGCAATAGCCCAAAAGGAAGGTTTCGACAACTTTCACATTATGATTTACACCGTCAACTCTACCTTAGGCAGTTGGGATGCCCCCGCACTTTTCGGTTCCAATGGCAAGCGCACGGCCGAACTGATGCTTAATTATTCGGGTTCGGGCTTTACTTATAACATGCGCCAGTCGGTGATGATGGCCGAGTCGGTGATGAAAACCAGCAAAGGCCTTTATGCCGGGGGATGGCTGGTTGGCATGGATAAGAACTGGAGCCACTTGTCGAACGACGAAGTTACCAAACGTTGTGGCATTGCCCTTTGGGGCGAACACGACCAAAGCCGGTTCTGGTCGTATAACTCAGGGAAAGGACCGCACGACCTGATGAGCAATTACCAAATGTTGCTCGAACGAGCCTTCTCTGGCGGTTATCGCAATCCTGCTAAACGTCCTGCCGTGGCCGACCAAGGCAATAACCTGCGTTGGAGCGGTTCAACACCGCCCTTGTCTACCTTTGCTGGCCTGGCCACGTGGATTCCCGAACGTTCTGCCATTGGCGGAAACCTGCCGTTTGCCACCTACTTCAACCTTGGCAACGGCGAGCGTTATTGCTATAAGGGGAAGAAAACGGGCGGAGCATGGTACAACATGGCCAATCAAGACATCGTGCCTACGTATAGATGGTTGGTTTACGAAGGTGGCTCTACTAATGTAAGCACCGCAGTACAGCCAGAATTTACCAATACCGATGCGTACATGGGTGGCTCGTGCCTAATGCTTACAGGCAAGCAGGCGGCTGCGCAGACAGATGTGGTGCTTTACAAAACAGACATACAGGGCACCAAAGGAAACATTTATGCCAACGTTGCCATAAAGAATGGCAAGGGTGCAGAGCAGGCTTCTAATCTCTACTTGCTGGTTCGCGTTAAGGGCAACCCTGCGTGGAAAGAGTTTGCCGTGGGAGATGTTGCCACCAAGCAATGGGAAGAGAAACGCATCCCGCTTACAGGCATTAATTCGGGCGACGTAATAGACCGAATTGGCTTACGCGTGAAGAATAGCGACGCTAACTATAAAATGTATGTGGGCAAGCTTCTCCTTGCCGACGACTTTAAGGCTGAACCTAAACCTGTTGAAGACTTTACCGTTCAGGTTAAAGAAGAAACAAAGAAAAGTTTATCGGTGAAGGCTGCATGGACGATTGCAGGCGAAGACGGACAACGCGTGCTAACGAATGCAGATGCTAACATCGACCACTTTGAGTTGCTGTATAAGAATGGTGAAAAAGGTAAGGTTAGCGAGATTGCCCGCACAACGCAATGGGCAACGTTTGTAGGCGACATCGAGCTGCCTAACGCAGGTGATGCGCCCTTCGTTGGTGTAAGATCGGTTAGTACCGACTTGAAAACCTATTCGCCCGTTGTTTGGCAGCCTATTACAAGAGCAAAGCAAGAATTGTTACCCGACTTGCCCGAAGAAGATTATGGCACTGTTGAACTGGATATGGCAGCAGACGGGGCAGCAACAGCACAGAGAGTGCGCTACCTTACCGTGGTTAAAACAGAAGGTGGTTTGCAAAACATCGAATACACTGCCAATAAGCCTGTTGGAGGGAAAAACTATGTAGATGCAACCCATTTGGTTTGGAGAGTGAAACAAGGTCAGACCGTAACAATAAAGTTTAAAGGATACGAGGCCACCGAGTATGCCGATAACACCAAGGACGACCTGCGCTATTGTTTGGGTAAAGGTTGGTTAGACCTTAATGGCGACCATGTTTTCAATGGCGACCTTTTGGAAGACAACCCAGATGCAGGAGAGTGCTTGTTCAATGTGGGAAAGTACAAAAGTTCAACGATATATAATGTGCAGTCATTGCAAGAAAAAACCTTCACCATTCCCAATGATGCACGTGTGGGAAAAAGCCGTTTGCGCATCGTGTTCTCCGACGCTTGGTTTGAAGGGGCATTGCAGCCTGTGGGTAAGTTTAACAAAGGCTTTGCCATCGACCTTGGCGTAATGATTGAGGGTACTAATGCCTCGCGATCAGATAAGTCGGGCAATTGGGATGAGGGACAAGCCGATCAACCCGAAGGGCTTGACATAACCAATAGCATTACTAATGCTGCTGCAGAGGTCTCAACCTTGCAGATGGACGGCCGTAGCATGACCTTTGCCCATGTTGAACAGGCATGGATATTTGCAGTAGACGGAACGCTGGTTACTACCTTGCATAAGCCAAGCTCGTTCGATGCAAGTGTGCTGCCCAAGGGAGTTTATCTTGTGAAGATGAAGAACAAGAATGTGGTTCGTGTTGAGAAAATTACGATGAAGTAGACTTACAAATCCACATATAAGCATTAAGCGATTTTAGCTTTCACCCTGCTGTTTCTTATTTGGAATCAGCAGGGTGATTGCCTTTCTGATGGTAGCTTTATATTTAATTCAGAAATGCAGCCAGCTCGCAGACTAATATAAGTCTCCATCCATAACTTCACCATCTCACCAATTTATATCCCAACCCTAATTTTTTTGCGTTATATTTTACAAAAGGCACTCTTCTGGCCACCCCATTCTAGGAAAAAACATACACGAAAAGCATGCAAATAGCGGCAATTTGGGCTTGGTGCGTTTCTTCATTTGTCTCATTTTTGAGTTCTTTACTTGCATTTAGCACCATTTTACCTTTCTAGTTTGTGCCCAGTTCGTAATTTTCTCACCCCCAATTACCTGCTTTTGGCACCTAAAAACCCACTTTTTAACGCTCACTTTACCCTTTTTAGCCATGTTTTTAATGACTCTGAAAGGTTTTATTTATACCGTTGTGGCGGATATTTATGCTTAATCGTCTCGCATTTAGCGGCAAATCGCAAGGCATTTTGCACCAAAACACCTTGCGTTTTGCACCAAAACACACTACGTTTTGCACCAAAACGCACTGCATTTAGCGGCATATTGCACTGCATTTAGCGGCAAATAGCCCCAGGAATGGTGCAAATGGCGATTGTTTTAAATTAATATTCATTTTGTCGCATGCACAGGCTAACCCAATTTAGCATCAAAACAAACCCTCGCGAGAATCGATTTTTTGCGATGAGGTGAGCGGTTGGTTCAGAAAAAGGGCACTCATAATGTTAAAATCTTTGCTGAAAATAAGACATTCTTTGGCTGGCAGGCGTTAGGCCTAGTAGGCTAGCTGGGGTAGTTTAGCTAGTTGTTCTAGGCTTATTTTGTTTGCCTAGGCTTTTTAGTTATTCTAGTTATTCTAGGTTCTCTAGTTATTCTAGGTTATCTAGTTACACTAGGATTTCTAGGTTCTCTAGTTATTCTAGATTATCTAGTTGCACTAGGATTTCTAGATGTTCTTGTTTTTCTTGGTTTTCTAGTTACATTAGGCGTTCTAGATTGTTGTATGGTTTTGAGTAGGTTTTGTATCTTGAAATACGCGGATGGTAAACTATTTGGTTTGTTGTTGGTGTGATATAAAAGGAAGTAGGTAGTTAGAACACCCATAACGAGAAAGATTTATTTTTATTAAAGCACTAAGTAATAATGCTTATTAAGTTGTAATAGTATTGTAAACTCGTGGAATAAATACAATTCCATGCGTTAAGGCGTGCATCAATCTCGCGCCTCCTACCTGTAAATAGAGTATATACTTAAATATTATTTACTAAACTTATGAACGAACCCAAATTCAAGACAGACGGATTGCTGTTGAAGGGATTGTTGGCTTTGTCGATAACGGCGACGCCAATGGTTTCGGCGTGGGCTGGCGTTAACAAAGCCGGTGCGCCCACCACAATGAGCAAACCTACGATTAGCGCCGTGGCAACGGCGGCTCAGCGAGCTCAGGCCACGACTAACACCGTTAAAGGTGTGGTGAAGGATACGCATGGCGAGCCGCTTATCGGCGTTAGCGTGCTGGTGAAAGGTACGGGTAAAGGTGCCGTTACCAATATCGACGGCGAATATACCATACAAACCGATGCAGCCAACCCTACGCTGGTGTTTAGCTATGTGGGCTACCAAACACAAGAAGTGGCGGTAGGCAACAGGCGCGTGGTGGACGTAACGATGCAAGACGACAGCAAGGTGCTGGGCGAAGTGGTTGTTACGGCTATGGGTATTATGCGAAAAGAAAAGTCGCTTACCTATTCAACGCAGAAAGTGAAGGCAGAAGACCTGGTGAAGGTGCAAGACCCCAACGTGGCCAACACACTTGAGGGTAAGGTGTCGGGTGTTACCATTACGCCCAGTGCCGGTGGTGCCGGTGGTGCATCGAAAATCATCTTGCGTGGTAACAAATCTATTTTGGGTAACAGCGCGATACTTATCGTTGTTGACGGTGTGCCCATGCTGAACAACACGCGCGGCCAGATTGGCAGCGGCAGCAATGTTACCTATTCGGGTGTGGGCGAAGGTTCCGACCCGCTGTCTATGATTAACCCCGACGACATCGAGAGCATCAACGTGCTGAAAGGTGCCAACGCTTCGGCGCTTTATGGCTCGGTGGCTGCCAATGGTGTGGTGATGATTACCACGAAGAAGGGTAAGGAAGGCAAGGTGGCCGTTAGCGTAGCGTCGAACGTTACCTTCGACACGCCATTGCTTACTCCCGAAATACAAAATACTTATGGCGCTAGTTACAGACAGGGCGGCGGATTGTCTATCGACGGATGGGGCGGAAAGATTGCCGACCTGGCTGAGGCAGACAAGCTGTTGAAATATAAGCCCGACCAGAACTTCTTCCCCGGTTACGAAAACGTGGCCCATCTGCGCAACTATGCCAAGGACGATGTGGCCGAATTTTTCCGTACGGGCGTTACAACCAACAACTCGGTGTCGGTGTCGGGTGGTACAGAGAAGGTGCAAACCTATTTCTCAATAGGTAACTCGCATGCCAATGGTATGATTCGTAACAATGCTTACAACCGTAACACGATGGCTTTCCGCCAGAACTATAAGCTGTTCGAAAAGCTGAATATTGAGGTGTCGGCCAATTACGTTAGTACCAAAACAACCAACAGACCTGGTGGTGGAACGGTTTATAACCCCATTTACCATACTTACCTTGCGCCGCGAAACATAGATATGGACTATTATCGCGACAATTATGTGCACGAACGTGGCAGTTGGATTTCGAAACAGTCTTATTACGAGAAAGACAAGACGTTGAAAAACCTTTATGGTCGCGAAACTCACAACGTGCCTCTTGAAGGCCCCATGCAAAGCTGGGCTTATATGGAGAACGGACAAAACAACCCCTATTGGCTGGTGAACATGCACTCGAGCATACAACGTGAGAACAGATTTACTGGAATGATGACGGCCAAATACGAAATCATCAAGGGGTTGGACTTCCAAGCACGTTTCAACTATATCCTTACCAATTATAACAGTGAGGGCAAGCGCCACGCCACCAACTTCAGTCCATCAGGTGTAGACCCCTTCGGTATCTATTCGCTGAGTTGGGAGAAGACGCAAGAGTTCTATACCGACTACCTGCTGTCTTATAATAAGGAGCTGACACCCGATTGGAGCCTTTCGGCAACGGCTGGTTATGTTGGCCACTCGGTTCGCGGCGAAAGCCAGAACAAGTACTCGGCTGCCACCTACGTACACGTAGCACAAGACATGCCTTCTACTGAGGTAAACTTCTTCGACTCACGTGCTGGCGGTTCAGGAACACTTAACAATTCTACTACTTCTAATTGGGACCGCGCCGCACTGGCTACGGCCCAGATTGGCTGGAAAGACATGGTTTACATCGATGGTTCGTATCGTGTGGACTGGTATCGCGCTTTCCGCCAGTTTAAGAACCGCGGAACAGCCGACCATTACGGCTATTTCTCGGTAGGTGCCAATGCTATCGTAAGTCAGTTGGTTAAGCTGCCCGAATGGGTTTCGTACCTTAAATATCGTGCATCTTACTCGGAGGTGGGTAACTCCATCCCCAATACGGTATTCTCTAAGGGCTCGCGAAACTTAGAAACGGGTGCCATATCGGCTAGTCCTTTCGCTAAGTTCGAAAACCCCATTCCTGAGAAAACCAAGTCGTTTGAAACGGGTATCGAGTCGTCGTTCTTCGGTAGTAAGCTCGACTTCGACTTTACTTTCTACAACACCATATCCGATAACCTCTACATGATTGGTAGCAATGCTTCGGGTAAGCAGATACCTGTGAACTCTGGAAAGGTGCGCAACCGCGGATTTGAGACCACAGTGGCCTACAACTTCAAGTTTGCTAAGGACTTTACTTGGCGCACGTCGGCCAACTTCTCGTTCAACGACAATGTTATTTTGAACGTTGCTACTAACCCTGATGGTAGCGATGCCTTGGTGTACAACGACATTGCAGGCGTTCGTGTGAACTACTTGAAGGGCGGACGTATTGGCGACATGTATGTAACCGACTTCCGCAGAAAGGCCGATGGCACATTCGAGGTAGAGGACGAGGACGGACCGATGCGCGAAACGCAGGTGAACAAACTGTATAAGAAGTATGTTGGCAACATGAACAGCAAGATACAGATGGGATGGAGCAACACCATTAACTATAAAGATTTCCAGTTGTTCTTCCTCATCAACGGACGTATTGGCGGTAAGGTAATCTCGCTTACCGAAGCTTATCTAGACTATTACGGCCTCTCTAAGCGTACCGAAGAGGCACGCCTTAATGCCGAACGCAACAACTTGCGCACCTCTGAAGGCCAGTTGGCCATGTACTTGCCCGATGGCAGCAACCGCCTTATCGGTATTGAAGAGTACTATCGCACCATTGGCGACCAGAAGAACCCCTCGGAATACATCTACAATGCCACGAACTTCCGCCTGCGCGAGCTGTCGTTGGGCTATACCTTCCGTAACCTCTTAGGTCAAGGCCGTAACCTGAACCTGTCGTTCATTGGCCGAAACCTCCTCTTTATATATAAGGACGCGCCTGTTGACCCCGACGTATCGCTATCTACTGGCAACGGCATGGGTGCTTTCGAGGCCTTTAACATGCCCTCGTCGCGTTCGTATGGTTTCTCAATTAAACTTAATCTGTAACGAACAATGAAGCTAAAAAGATATTTTGCCATGGCTATGGCTGTGGCCGGAGTGGCAACTTTGGCGTCGTGTCTTGACTATGACACGCCCGAAGACACGCTGCAATCCAATGAGGTGAAATTGCCCGACAACGTTTATCATGGCAATGTAGACTCCATAGACTACAAAAAAGAGTACACCGCCGATGAACTTAGAGGCGTGAATAATCGCTTATCCGTAGAGGTTGGCTCATTCAAAGGTGCTCAGCAGGTACTTATGGGTGGTAAAATTAATGGTGGAAAGGTTGAAAAACCAGGCCCGCACGCTTATCAGAGCTACGCTACGATAGCTCAGGTATATGCCCAGTATTCGGTTATACCCCATTCTAAGTTTCAATTTGGCGATGAGATACGTGCATCTTATCATGTGGCACGTGGGTGGAACGCTGGAGCAAACGGCACTTTCGTGGCAGTAAAGAACCAGCTGACACCGCTGATGAACCATCCCAATGTAGACTCGATACCCGAATTGAAGGCCTTGGCCTTGCTTTTCTACAACATCGCCGCTGTGCACAACACCGACCTTTATGGCCCGATGCCCTATCAGGACTTTAAGCTAAACAAGCAGTATGCGCCCTTTAAGTACGACTCGCAAGAGTTTATCTATAAGCGTGCGGTGAAGAACATAGACGACTTTGTGGCTTGTTTCAATTACTTCAAGAAAAAATCGACGGAATATAAGGAAACGGTAGACGAGCTGTTGAACAGTCATGCTAGTATCCTTAAACAACAAGCTACGTCTAGCCCAGACGAAACGGCCGATTGTTGGATACGCTTGGCCAACTCGGTAAAGTTGCGTATGGCTATGCATATCGTTAAACGAGATGCAAGTTTGGCTAAAAAGTGGGCGGAAGAAGCTGTGGAAAGTGGAGTGATAAAAACTCGCGACCAAGAGTTCTACATGCCTGCTGGTTCTGCCATCGGACAAACTCATCCGCTTGCTGGAGTTTCTGAGTGGAACGACCTCGCTCCCAGCGCCAGCTTCGTTACCTTGCTTAAGAGTTTGAACCACCCATACGTGCAAGAGGCTAAAGACGACTATGCACCGCTCTTCACGCTTAATAAGGGTGACATCACGTCTACGGATGGTACGCTTACCGAAGGTAGAACTATCGTGGTGGGCATACGTTCAGGTTCGAAGGTGAAAGCAGGACAGGGTTCTGATAACCCCTATACGTCGTTTAGCGTGTATAATCGCGCCCTTGTGGATAAAGCGCCACTTTATCTCTTTAAGTGTGCGGAGGTTGACTTCTTGCGTGCCGAAGGCGCTTTGCGCGGATGGCAAATGGGCGGAACAGCCGAAGAGCTTTATAAAAAGGGTATTGAGAACTCTATGTTGCTAGAACCCTATGACACCAAAGCAGATGAATTGAGTGCAAGATTGCAAACGTATCTCATGGTAGAGTCTCCTGTGGAGGTTGTGTATAAAGACCCAACAGGGAAAACACCTAATGAAACAACGCGCACGAAGATTGGCGTGAAATGGAACGAAGCCGACGACAGGGAGGTGAAACTCGAAAAGATTATCACACAGAAGTACATCGCATTGTTCCCCAATGCCTTCGAGGCATGGACCGAAATGCGCCGTACGGGTTATCCCAAGCTCTTCCCTGTGCTTACCAGATATAACGACGGAAGCTTGAATCCCGGCGACTTGGTTAGGCGAATGATATTCCCCAACGACGACCAAGCATCAATAGCCGACATCCAAACCTCTGGATTGGATGCGCTTGGTGGCCCCGACCAACAAGGCACGCGCCTTTGGTGGGATGTGCAAACGCCGTCTAACTTCTAGTCCCTAAGCGATGAATTCTGGGGTTTATGGGTTGGCAGGAATCTCGAATGCTAAGCCCTTCGGCCTGCAAACTCATAAACCCAAGATTCAAAACCAACACATAACAATAGCATTTTATACGTGTAATTCCGCATTCTGCAACATGCGCCAGCGTAAAATCCACATATCGTTCATGGCTTCAATGGCTCTTCACTGGGCTGTTGCGAACCATTGCATGGTGGAAGATGGCCTTTGCAGGATGCTTTTTTTGTAGATTATACTAAGCATGGACACTTTTTTCGTTGTAAACTTGTGTCCGCGCAGGTCTAACTAATAAACAACTAAACCCATTATGAAGAATTTCAACAAGAACCTCCTCTTTGTTGGGCTTACCCTTACTTCGCTTGGCGCACACGCTCAGGCGTTCAAGGAAGGATATGTAACCTACAAAGACATTGAGTCGAGCAAGTTCCACCTTATGCTACAGCAGTGGGATGCAAACGGCAAACTCAATGACGACGACCACTTCTTTATCTCGCGTGTAAAGCCGAAAGTGCGCTTTCGCAACATGGCTACGCAGGTAAAGAACACGCTTGAAGCAAAAGACGACAAGCGCCTGATAGCTTGGTTGCCCTACGACGACCCACACAAGAACGCATTGCCCGACGGTAATTTCAACTCGGAAGTGTTCTCAATGTGGAGCTACGTTGACCATTGGGGCGACTGGTCGATGCCACTTGGCCGTGTTCCTGCTGCGCTGCTAGACGTTGCGCACAAGAATGGTGTGGCCGTTACCTCGGTTGCAGGTATCCCTAACGACGACTTACCACCAGCTTATGCTACGCTTTTCGGCGCGTTGGGTGCTAATGGCATGGCACAAAAGGCTGCACGCTTCTTTAATTATTACGGAATTGATGGATTAGGTTACAATTCAGAGTTCTGGAGCTCAGCTTCCGATGTAAACAATGTACGTAAGTTCCACATTGCCTTGAACAAGGAGATGGCTTCGAAGAACCCCATATTCGAGAACATGTGGTACGACGGAACGAACGACAATGGTGGTATCGCCTTCGACCGAGGTCTAGGTGGCCATAACCGCAAGAACTTCGGCCAGAAGGGAGAAGAGGCTGCGTCGTTGTTCTTTAACTATAACTGGAATAAGACGGGACTCCTTGAAAGGTCGGTTGCTTATGCACACGATATCCAACGCGACCCGCTTTACCTGTATGCTGGTATCAACATGCAAGGTGGCGAACCAAGAAGTAATCGTATCTGGACGCTCTTGCAAACCCAGCCTATTTCTATCGGATTGTGGGGTGCTCACTCGCGTAACATGTTCTGGGAGAGCCGCAACGAGAAGGGTAGCGACCCCGAAACCATGCAACGCACCTACATGTTGCGTACCGAACGCTGGTTCACGGGTGGCACGCGCAACCCCGCCAACTGCCCCGATGTGGGTAGCAGCCTGCGTTATCATGCCGACAACTTCGACTTCCAAGGCATGTCGCCTTTCATGTCGGCACGAAGCAGCCTCTCTTGGGACCTTTCTAAAGAGCCTTTCGTAACCCGTTTCAACCTAGGTAACGGTAAGTTCTTCAACTGGAACGGCGTTCGCCAGCACGATAGGCAATGGGCCAATGTGGGTGTTCAAGACTATCTGCCCACATGGCGTTGGTGGTTCACCTCCGAATTGATGGGTCGCGAAAGCAGCAAAGTGCCACAAGATGGCCTTGATGCCGAGTTCGTATGGGACGATGCCTACATGGGCGGCTCAACCATGCGCGTATATGGCTCAATAGATAAGGAGTATCTGCAACTCTTCAAAACACGTTTCGACCTACAAAAGGGCGACGTTATCACGCTGAAGTATAAGATGAAGGCCGGTGCTGCCAAGATGAACTTGGTGCTAACCGCCGAAGGTAGCGAAACAACTGAGCATGCCTACGCCCTGAGAACAAAGGATGAATTGGCCGATGCCGACGAGTGGGTAAGCAAAAGCTTTGTTGTGGGCGACGATTTCAACGGCAAGAAGTTGGCGTTGGTTGCTCTGAAGTTTGAAGAGGCCAGCAACATGAACCTCTATATGGGCGAATTGTCTATCACGCGCGGCGATTACGCTATGCCACAAAAGCCCATCAACCTCAAAGGCAAACTGCTTTCGTTCAACGCTAGTGGTGTAGATGCCAAGCTTACTTTCGACATGCCCAACCAAGTGGCTAAGGGTGAGCCTTGCTACAACCTCGATGTTAACACCTCGCTGTTTAAACTTTATGCACAAGAAGAGGGCAAGAACCCTGTTTGCATGGGCATAACCACATCGTGGGGCGCATTTATCTATCGCATCCCTGTTGACCCATCGAACAACAATCCCAAAGTGAAGTTGGGTGTTTCGGCTGTTTCGCTCGATATGAATCGTGAGTCGGACATTAGCTGGACCGACAACTTCACACCTTCTGGCTACGATTATACCGACGACATCACCATCTCGCAGACCATGATTAAGCCCAACGAGCCTTTCGAAATGAGCTATGCAGACCCACGCCATAAGGCTGGCGACTGGAAGTTGCTGGATGGCAATGGTCGTGTGGTGTACTCTGGCAACGGTGTTTCGGTGAAAGTACCCGGCATTCCTAGCGAAGGCGTGTACAAACTGGAACTCAACGGCGATGTTAATGGTTCACCCGTTCTGCGCACCTTTGATAGCTTCGTACAGGTTACGAGCGAACACATTGGTGCAATTCCTCAAATCAAGACGCTAACTGCCAACGGCAAGGACGAAAACATTGAGATAGAGGCAGGAAAGAATGTTGATTTGGCTTACACGGGCCGCAAGAGCGATGGACAATTGTCGCGCGCGTTGAAGGTTAACGAGAAGGGTATCGGTATCCGCTCTAATCCTCTTGGCTTTAACAATATGCAACGTGCTTGGACACTTTCGTTCTGGGTGAAGTTCAACAGCATACCCGCTGGTTCGATGCAAGTGCTCGACCTACGCGACCAAACCACGACATGGCCACAAAACAACTGGGGTTCGTTCTGGTCTACTTACGAGCCTGCTAGCAAAACCCTTTCGTTTGTTATCCGTCATAACCAAGGTGGTGGCGACGAGCACAAAACGCATTGGAAGGTTGATTTCGCACCTAACACTTGGACACACCTCACCTTTGTGATGCAGCACGTACCAGGACAAGGTATCCGCGAAGTGATTTACGTTAACGGCAAACAAGCCGAAGTGTCAAGCTGGCAATTTGGCTCTCAAACGGGCACGGGATTGCCTACTGTTTACCAGAACCCAGGTTACTATTGGGCACGTGGCGACAGAAGCTGGTTCCTCATTGGTAAGGGTCGTCACCAAACTGCTGCCATCGATGGCGTAGTAGACGATGTGAAGTTCTTTGATCGTGCTCTCAACGACAACGAAGTGGCTACGAGCATGAACAATGCCGATGCAACGGATAATCCGCTTGGCTTCTGGAACTTTGAGAACGCTCCTTCTGCAAACCACGAGTTTGCCAATGTTAAGAATACCGAGGCTCCCATATCTGCCATAGACGTTGTAACAGGCGCAGGCGAAGGACAAGGTAGCATCCAGCCCATCAAGCCCGATTTCACTGCTGGTAGCGCATTCTGCAAAGGTACTGGTTTCCAAGTTAAGACCACCGCTGAATGGAGCGCACCTAAGGGTAAGCTTAGCGACATGAGCGGCAACGGCGAGTCTGGTAAGGCTAAGGTGGCCTATGCACAGCCTGGCAGCTACAAGGTAACGCTTACCTTGCAGAACGCTTATGGTAAAGACATGCGTACGTTCAGCGTTATCAAGGTGGGTAACTCCACAGGTATCGATGGCGTTGAAAGCAGCGATGCTCAACCCAAGGCTTACACCGTTGGCGAAGACATCCTCGTTGATTGCCCACAAGAAGGCAACTATCAGTTTGAGGTTTACGCCCTCGATGGCACTCGTCTCTTGGCTCAGGCTGTGAAGGTTGCTGCTGGCAACAACGTTCGTCTGCACATTGCTAACAAAGGTGTTTACATCTTGAAGATTCGCAAAGACGGCAAGTCGCTGCCTAGCGTTAAGCTGTTGCGTCAATAAGATGCCAACAAGCCTATAACCGAGGCACGCTTAACAAAGCTAACTCGGTAGCTTATATTCTCTACGCCGACAAGGACATTCGTTCTTGTCGGCGTTTTTTGTGCAAGTAGGGGAAGGCGAAAAGGCATTTAAAGGTGAAAGGGTGAAAGGGTGAAAAGGTGAAAAGGTGAAAAGATGGCTGCGCCCCTTTAAAAGGTGAAAGGGTGAAAAGATGAAAAGGTGAAAAAATGGCTGCGCACCACCGACGAACGAGCGAGCCTAATGCTGCCAAAAATCTAGAACGTCTAGTGTAACTAGAAAACCTAGAACAACTAGAAAGCCTAGAATAACTAGAATACCTAGAAATCCTCGATAAACAAAATAAGCCTAGAACAACTAGATAAACCTAGAACAGCTAGCTAACCCACCCCAGCCACCCTACTAAACCTTACGCCTGCCAACCAAAGGATGTCTTGTTTTCGGCAAGAGTTTTAACATTATAAGTGCCCTTTCCCTGAACCAACAGCTCAACTCATCGCAAAAACTCGATTCTCGCGAAGGTTTGTTTTAATGCTAAATAGGTTTGGCATCTGCATACGGCAAAATGAATATAAATTTAAAACAATTGCCATTTGCACCATTTTCAGGGCAGTTTGCCCCCAAATAGAGTGCAATATGCCGCTAAATACACTGCGTTTTGGTGCAAAATGCAGTGCGTTTTGGTGCAAAATAGACTGCGTTTTGCTGCAAAACGCAAGGCGAAATGCTGCTAAATGCAGTGCGATTTGCCGCTAATTGCCAGATGAAAAGCATAAATATCCATAGCAAATGTATAAACAAAACCTCTTCGAACTATGAAACAGATGGCTAAAAAGGGCAAAACACCCATCAAAAAGTAGGTTTTTAGGGGCTAAAAGGGCGTAATTGGGGGGAAGAAATAATGAGCTGGCAAGCAAAATAGAAAGGCAAAATGGTGCAAAATGCAGGTTTTTGGCTTAAAAACAGATAAGCCTCAAGCTGTGAATGGGTAGAAATGGTAGATGTTTGCCTACTTTTTAACCAATATTCTCACTAGAACGGAGCGAAAATTAGAGCGGCATTGTAAAATAAAAGATAGAAATTTAAGTTTTTGAGTAAGTGAGTTGATAAGTTGTCGAGTTAGTGCGTTGGTGTCTTCGGGAGTTGTTGCCCTTTTGTGTGTGTATAAACCAGTGCGTTAATTTGTCCTGCATTCCTCTCAATTTACAGAAATATTAAAAGTCAAGACAAATTCAGTGACTAAAATTGCAAAGCCAATTACTTTCTCTTTGCTTGGGTGGGGCATGCGTTAAAGCTTCGTTGCTTGTATATACCAACTTGGTATATGTATAAAGAAAAAGATGACGGCATGATCACTCATCCCGTCATCCCAAAGAATAATGTTAACGGACGTTGGTGTGTTGCAAAGCGATAATGCTAAGTGCAGTTACGATTGTAACGCCAACCAACATCGCGATTGTTTCAAAATCTAATAACATAATCTTTAACCTTAAAATCTATCAAACTACTAACCTAATGAAAACTTATTATGAAAAGCATTCTCTCGAATACAATGCAAAGTTACGATGTTTTTTTTAATCCTACAATACTTGTGCCGAAAAAATCTGCAAAATTTCCACGAAATTGATGTTTGTCAACGCTTTTTATGTTTTATGACATAAAAAGGCGCAGTTTGTAAAGCCATGTTTATAAGATTGTTTAGTTGGGAAGGCGTTTTCTGTAAACAACTTTCTACATCTCGCAAGCATAAATCTAGCCATGAGGTGCACCTTGTTTTGAAAGATTTTTGTAACTTTGCGGCAATATGAATGCCATCTTCTAAACATTACGTACCAATGCTACAACGCGATTACATAAAACGACTTATCCGCGAATTTGCGGAGGCTCTACGCCGAATGCTTGACCAAAAAGAGGTTGCTAAAAGGCGTGAGTCTATCCGCCAGTTGTACGAACAGTATTTAGGCCCGTACAATCTGTACCATTTCGCAACCATCGACGAGTTGATGTTGGCCATTCAGTCGTATCCCGAAGACGAGCGATTGGAACGACTGGCGATGTTGGCCGAATTGTATTACGCCGAAGCCTATACCGAAGCGTCGGCGCACGATAGGGAAACGCTATTGCAAAAGGCTTTCAACCTTTTTGAATATTTGGAAAAAGAAAGCGGCGTGTACTCGATAGAACGCCGCGGCAAAATGGCCGAATTGATGAAACAGCTAAGCAAATAGCCAAGAACCGATGGCCGCTGCTTGGCCTTGTTGCGTAGGCTTTCTTTGGTGTAAAACATGGGCCTGTGCCTTGCCTTTGCCTTTTTGATGAAGCGACGAAGGGGGCAAGTGCCTGGTAACAGTGCGTTTGGTGCTGCCGCTGTATGGCTAACAGCATTTGGATATGTTGTGGCAAGCGTTGATATAAGGGGTACTTGTGAGGGATGTACGATGTTCGATAGGGGCAAGCTGTAAGGGATATTGCCATTCGCGCCTCTCTTGTTTTGTGAAAACACTTGTGAGAATAAAACACCTTAGCATATGAAACGAAAACTATTAACTATTGCCTTTGCATTGTTTGCCGCAATGCTTATGGCACAAGAACGACCGCGGCGTGCCGTATATAACGAGTATGCTGGCGCATCGGGCATTATTGGCGCAAATTTCGATTCGCGCTTTTCGGCGAACAGCCATCTGGGCTATCGCCTTGGGCTGGCTTTTAATGCAGGTAAAACGTCTGATAAAAGCGAAGGCGGCTCTTGTATTTTTCAAGGGCCGGCGGCGGTGTTCGAAACTTATGGCCTGATTGGTAGAGCTAACCATAGCTTGGAATTGGGGGTGGGGATGGTGCATGGCGTCTTTAAACGCGATTATGAGCGATATGCAACGCCCCCTCTCGGCATGTCGTCTGATCCGCCCGAGATATGGAAGTATGGTTACTATGGCTTTGCGAATGTGGGTTATCGCTATCAGCCTGCCATAGGTTTCTTTCTCCGCGCTGGTGTCAACCCAACGTTTGTTCCCGAAACCCATTACGGCATCTCTCGCTTCCTTGTTTATCCTTACTTGGGCTTAGGCTTTGCCTTTTAAGCTGCGATAGGGGGCTGACTAGCTGGTCTAGGTCTGCTAGAAGGCTCTGTTAGCGGCTAACCGAGAAACAAAAGGATGCCTAGGCAACCTAGACATCCCGATGTGATAAGCCACATAGCCCCGTGTTGACTGTGGCCGTGAAGGCGTGGAAGCGGGCTTTATTTCTCTTCCAACATGGGCAGATACTTGCCGTAACCCTGCTTTTCCATGTCTTCTTTGGGTATAAAGCGCAGCGATGCGCTGTTGATGCAATAGCGCAATCCGCCCGTTTCTTTGGGGCCATCGTTAAATACATGGCCTAGATGCGCGTTGCCTTTGGCCGAACGAACCTCGGTGCGCAGCATGCCATGCGAACGGTCTTCGAGGTTGTTTAGCAATTGGTTGTCGATGGGTTTAGAGAAAGCCGGCCAACCGCAGCCCGAATCGAACTTGTCGGTAGAAAGGAAAAGCGGTTCGCCCGTGGTAACATCCACGTATATGCCGGGGCGAAACTCGTGGTCGTATTCGTTTGCAAAGGGGCGTTCGGTGGCCGCATTCTGCGTAACTTCGTATTGCAGGGGCGTTAGTTTGTTTTTCAATTCTTCGTCAGAAGGCTTGACGTAGACTTTCTTTTCACCTGTTTCCTTGTTGGCTTTGCGGGCCATGTCGAACAAGGCTTGTGGCAGGTGGCAGTAGCCCGTAGGGTTCTTGTCCAAGTAATCTTGATGATAATCCTCGGCATCGTAGAAGTTTTTCAGTGGCAACACCTCCACTTGCAGCGGTCTGTCGTAGCGTTTGGCCACCTTCGCCATTTCTGCTTGGATGATGGGCAGGTCGTTAGGGTTGGTGTAATAGATGCCCGTGCGGTATTGCGTGCCCACATCGTTGCCTTGTCGGTTGAGCGAAGTGGGGTTAATCGACTTGAAATAGAGTTGCAACAGCAGCGAAAGCGGCAGGCGTTCGGGGTTGTAGGCCACGCGTACGGCCTCGGCAAAGCCCGTCTTGTCTGTGCAAACCTCTTGGTACGAGGGGTTCTTGCCATGTCCGTTGGCATATCCCGTCTGCGTTTCTGTCACGCCGTCTATTTGTTTCAGATAGTGTTCCGTACCCCAGAAGCATCCGCCGGCGAGGTATATTTCAGCTTTCGTGTTCATTGTTTGTCCTTTCTTTTCTTGGTTTTTACTATTGCCTGTGCAGCAAGCCATAACTGTACATAGTGCGGTTATGGCCAATTTTATTGTCAGCCTGTTCATTTTTTGTTTGTTTTGAGTTACGGCAAAACTATACATTTTTGCGCAAACGGCCAAAGATGCCGAACTTTTTGAACGTTATTTAAAGAAAAAACATTACTTTTGCACTAGAACTATGTTGTGCGGCATGCTTTTAGTCAGGCACTGCCGCCCACGTTTTGAAACTTCATTTACTTGCAAGTAACATGCAAATACGATTGGCAACAAGGGCCGACCTCGATGCAGTGATGCGCCTGTTGAATATCGGCAGGCAACGTATGGTGGCCGCAGGCAACACCCAGCAGTGGGTGGAGGGCTATCCACGGCGTGCCACAGTTGAAGAAGACTTGCGCCGCGCGCAATGTTATGTGGGCGAGAACGATGGGCGAGTGGTGGCTACCTTTGTGTTGGCCGAGGGTCCCGACCCCACTTATGCGCGCATTTGGCAAGGCCAATGGCTAGACAACGAACGTGCTTACCACGTTATTCACCGCATGGCCGCCGAAGAAACGCAACGCGGCGTGTTTGCCGAGGTGATGAGGTTTTGCAAGTGCAGGGCCAAGAACCTGCGTATCGACACCCATCGCGACAACGCCCCGATGCTGTACAACATCAAAAAGCACGGTTTTGACTATTGCGGAGTGATACACACCGACAATGGGAGTGAACGCTTGGCCTTTCAATGGCTGCGAACAGAAACATACTAAAATGATAAAGCAATATGAAGAGAGTTCTTATTAATACCAACATGGTTGCAATGCTGCTGATGCTGATGGCACTGGTGGCACAGCCCGTTTGGGCGCAACACCAGTTCGGCGAAAGGCGCAAAAGCTATGGCTATGGCGTAGACCGGAACGCCGTTTATTTTGAAGGCCGCATGATGCCTGGTGCTGATGCGCGCACGTTTGAATATCTGGGGCATGGATATGCGCGCGACCGCCGTGCGGTTTACTATCGTGGCGAGGTGTTGCAGGGCGCCAATCCGCGCACGTTTCGCGTGGTGGGCGATGCCGAAGACCAGCCCTTAGTGGTTGTCCCCGATGGGGGTAGGCCCGATGTGGGCCCGCGAGATGGTGGCGATTGGGGGCGTTTCCCCGAAGAGTTGCTGCCTGGAAACAACTTGGGTTTCGGCTATTCGAAGACAAATTTCGACGTATATTACCTCGGAAAGAAGATAGATGCCTCGGCTAGTAGCTTTCAGGTGCTTAGCTTTGGTTATGCCAAAGATGCTTTCAACATTTATTTTGAGGGCGCAGAAGTGGAGGATGCCTCAAACGGTTCGTTCCGTGTGCTGATTGATGGCTATGCCAAAGATGCGTTTAACGCTTACTATCGTGGGCGCGAAATACCAGATTGCAACGTGCGCACCTTTGAATGTATGGGTAAAGGCGTGGCACGCGACGACGAGAATAAGTATTATCTGGGGCAGAAAGTGGTGTGGTGATGGCTTTACGCACAAGGTAAAGGTTCATCCCTCATTGGCCACTCTCCACGAATAAAGCGCAGTAATACACTTTTGCCGGCATACCGAAAGGCTTGCTGAATGTTTCTATTCGGCAAGCAGAAGGCTGTTGTGGGCTGCCGAACGCGTCAACTCAAAAGCTTGTCAACTCACAACATCGTCAACTTGTTCTGCGGCTACAAGGTAGTTTGTACTCGCACTACAAGACGCTTGTAGCGGCACTACAAGGTGCTTGTACTGATGCTACAAGGTGCTTGTACTAGCACTACAAGATGCTTGTAGCCCCACTACAAACGGCACTGCTGTTGATATGCGCGTTGCTAAAACCAATCTGTTTTAGCGATAGAAGCTTGTAAACGCATAAACACATAGGCCGCTTATAACCACAAGGCCGCGTGAAGACAAGCCAACGCGGCTGCTTGCCGGTGCGTTAGCTTGTAAACTAGTGAGTGCACAAACTTATCAACAGACAAGCCCACAAACTCATCAACTCATAAGCTCACCAACTCATCAACTCACCAACTCGCAAGCTCATCAACTCGCCAACTCACAAGCTCATAAACTCACAAGCTCACAAGCTCATAAACTCACCAACTCACCAACTTATAAACTCACCAACTCACAAGCTCATAAACTCACAAACCCATCAACAAAATATGATTGAACACCAACTCATCGTATCTATTCTGCTGATTGTAGCCATCTGTTTGCTGGTAATGTTTAGTCATCGCATCAAGGTGGCCTATCCCGTGATGCTTGTTTTGGGCGGCATAGCCCTGAGTT
>ERZ773035.542-NODE-542-length-30664-cov-9.136724_pt1 | contig 30664 bp, 31 predicted proteins | sample MGYA00511487_ERZ773035 | MGnify/ENA primary metagenome ERZ773035 (study PRJEB29015, sample SAMEA2737985) | human oral metagenome | biome: human oral; feature: human-associated habitat; material: dental | place: China | collected 2024 ...
AATAATATAATTTATAGTATAAGGTTTCTGCAAGTTATAAATTTTTTAACTCTTTCTCGAGTTGCTTTCTGTATTGCTCAAGCCCTTTAACATCATTTCGCCAAGCGACTATTAAAATAACTTCTATAATACACGGAAAGATAAGACCAAGCAGACTTGCGTTATTATCCCAATTATATATTAAACTAGCGATTATGGGTATGCCAAAACCAACTATAAGTCTTTTTAACTGCCTTATCTCTTTGATTAGAAATTCTTCAGTAGTCATGCCCATCATTTCATTTCCTATCGGTCGCCGTCTTTATCCAAAAATTCAAACTGCTTCATAAAGGCATCGGCACTCTCTACAACCCTCATGGTGGCGCGAATACCGCAACACTCGCACGGCAATGTCTCAAGTGTTTTTGTCAAACCGCTGCTTTTTATGATGAAAATTGTGCCCGGCTTAAAAGTAGCAAGCTGAGTGGACATCTCAAATTTGCTTCTTACAAGGCAACCGACCCAATCGGAAACTTTTTTGGGCGGCGCTATAACGCGACCGCTTGTATCACTAGCTTTGAATTTTGATTCCGGGCTTAACATTCTTATTCTTCCGGCTATTATTGTTTCCTTGTCTATCATTTTTTATCCCCTTTTTTAACTTTGATTTGGTTGCCTACTATGCGCAGGTCTTTTTCCTCGTTCAGTTCATTAAAGCACCCTCTACACAAGTGATCGTATTCATCTATGCCTGTGTATTCTTTGACGTCTTTTCCGAATTCGTAAATTTTGACGTCATCCTCGCTGCTTGCGCCGCAGCTGTCACATACGTATATGATGCTCATTTTGTATCCTCTAGTAATTCTGGATTATCATAGATATTTCCAATGACCACTATATCTTTTGGAGCTCCATCTAGTTCCCATAACAAAACACGACCACGACATATAGCGTAGCCAGCCGTGGTTGTAGTATATCTTACCTCGCCAATAATTATATCACCGTCGTTTAGCAACAACTTTACTATATATCCTTCATAAATTTTTTGTCCATTTTTATCTTTAAGCCCAGTGTCTTGCAGGAGTTTAACGGCATCCAAATCTACCATTTCTATGTCGTTTACGTTATCTTTATGTCGAAGCGTTATTAGATTGTCTTTAAAATCTATTATATCAACATCAAAGATACTTTTTATCATGCTATTTTGATAAAAAGCTTTAATCTTTCTCATCTATCATCTCCTTTAATTTTAAAATTCTTAATCCGCGTGTTGTTTTTCTAATATTTTTTTGGGAAAGCAATAACTACTTGAGAGCAAATATCGGATTCCATTTTCTCTATAAAATTATTAGGAACGTTACTTAAAAAACTAATACTTTTTAAAAATTCTTGTCTATTGGCATGCCCATCTATAAAATCTATAAAGGAAGAATAATAATCTATTTCTCCGTCTTGTATTATCCTACTAGTTAATAGCTGAATTCCTAAACATGATGTTGCGAATTTACTTGCTACATCTACTAATCTTTGTTTCTCATGATTTTTGTTAATTTCCATTTCTGTGCTATACATCTCTTCTTCGGTGTTTACGAAATAACTATACGGAAATCTCCCATTTTCAGAACTTCTTAGCTCTAGAAATACCGGTAAATTGTTGTTTATGGTTTCTTCTTTTAAATATTTTATTGTGGCACTATTTAATCCTATGTTTTTAATTTCCATTTTGCTATCTCCTTTTTCCTTTTTAAATACAAAATCAATTAAAGTAATATAAAAGATATTACTTAGACATATCGTCATTGACCAGTTTTCTTAAAAAATTTGGGCGAGTTGAAAACAACTCCTCGCATTTTTTATCAACATATTCAATTTCTTTTTCGTTCAAATAAACTGAAATTTGAACCGTTTTCCTCTTTTGTTTTTGTGCTTTTTTATCGGCATCTTGGAATGTCTTTGTTTTCGCGCCGCTTTGCTTGATCGCGTCCTCGATATTCAACTCTATATTCTTTGCCATTGTTATTTCCTTTCATATTGTTTGATTTTTTTGATTAAACGCCTATACTCGTTAATAAAATTTGCATAGCTATGCTTCATCAGTGAATTTTCATGATACAACTCCATAAAAGATAAGCCGGTATTAACGGCGTGGTTGATGATTTTTGAATTTTTAAAATAAAACGACGGTATGTCGCCGAAGCTCTTGTCAAGCTCATTTTCTAAAAATTGCTCTTCTCTGGTGTCTTTGAAATCCGTTGCCAACAAAATTATATTTTTATTGATCGGTCGTATTTCATTGATAGTCTCATAAGTTCGCAAAAATGAATTATAAGTCGGCAAGCAAGGAACAATTACGCAATCGCAAGCTTGAACTATCGCCAAAACTCCGCTCGCATGAAAGCCGCCAAAGTCATACACACAATTCTCCAGCGGTTTAACCTCGTCGCTTATGAGTGCCTTACCCTGATAAATTTGCTCGATGCAACTATTGTCGTTTGACTGCAAGAACATACCTAGGTCTTTCGCTATGCTAAAAGCGAACGGCGTTTTTCCGACGCCGCCTTTTTTATTAACTATTGCTATTTGCATTTTTTCTACCTTGTTTTGATATATTTTATGGTATTATACCATAGCTAATATTAAAGTAATATAAAATAAGGTATTAAAATTTTCAAAGCAGGTTAAAATACCATAAAAACCCGAAAAATAGCGCTCCTGTAAAGCAAATGACTATAAGCGATGACAGGGCTAATTCTTCCAAAAGCGTTTCTTGTTTTCGTAAATTTCTCTTACAAATTCAACGATCACTTCTTTAAATAGACTTACTATACTAAAGTTATTTATTTCTCTCTTTTTCATCATTTTTCTCTACAATTTTTTTTGTTAAATTTGTTTGAAGCTGATTTTGTGAAGCAACTAAAAAATCCGTAAAATCAAACCCTTTACCAAGCTGCGCTTCATCAATGCCGACCCGGCGTGCTACTCGTCGCCAATCTATAATTTCGACTTTCTCGCATACGTTTTTTAGTTGTTCTTGCAGCGTCGCTGCCCCCTCGCGTCCCGCCTCATCCAAATCGTAAGCTATGCTTACGGTCAATCCTTTAAAGAGCGGTAAATATTTTTCATCAATTCTTGTCGATGCTGAGCCGATCGTAATAGCTTTGTAGCCAGACGCAAGAGCATTTAGACAATCTTTTTCGCCCTCGAGTATGAAAATCGTGTCGTCTTTCTGAAGCGGCTCTTTTGCGTATTCTTTTAAATCTTGCAAGTTAAAAGGGCAACGCGGTCTATTCTTTGAAAACATCACTTTCGGCAGTTGCACGATTTTCCCGTCTTCGCCCATAAACGGCTTCGGGTTCTTGTTATATTTCCAAAACGTCAAGCAGTTGCCGTTTTCATCTCTCACCGGCATAATCAGTCTATCAGCCTGCTTGGAATATCCTATTTCGTAACGTTTAGCGATAAATTCTTTCTCGGATTTCGTTGCAGCCGGCAAAGTTTGGGATAAAAGCTCCCAGTAACGCGAAAAATTTTCTTTGCGCTCGAGTGCAAATTTATCTATATATTCTTGTGTGATAAATGGTTTTTGCTCTACTTGGCGCGGCGTATAAGGGTGTTCGGCAGGCTTGAAAGATTGTTCTTTGCCGATAATATAAGAAGCCCTAGAAAAGGCTTCTTTCTTCGAGAAGTTATGGTATTCTACCATAAAATCAATTATGCTGCCTCCCCAGCCGCTCCCAAAATCCTTGATTTTTCCAGTCTGAGGATGAATTGACGCGGAAGCCGTGCGCTCGTCGCGCATTTTAAATTTATGTGCTCGATTTACTTCATATCCTAGCGACATCAAAATTTGAGCCGTTTCGTCTTGAGAAAAATTCATGCTTAATCCTTAATATATTTTATATTAAGTTAATATAAAATATATTAACTTAACGCTCTATCCCACCCGATCTGTCTCTGTCTTTTTTGCTTGAGCTAAGAACTTTACGTGCGTTTCGCTCTAGCTCACTTTTAAATTTTGCGATCTCGGCTTTATCGATTTGAATAGACATGATTTTATTTAGCTTCGTTTCGTTCGCCTGGGCAAAACAAGCTTTGTCTATTTTGCCTTTTTGGAAATCTTGGTCTAATTTGACTTTTAAACGTTTGAAAATTTCCTCTTTTGAGCCGATACTGATTAGTTTGTAGATCTCTTTTTCGTCGGTTAAAATTTGGTTCTTACCGTCATTCTTATCAATGACGATAATATTAATTTTATCCCCGAAATGCTCTTTTAGCTTTTTTAAGCCATTTGGCAAGTTTCCTTGGATGCTAGACATAACTTCAATGCTACCGCCGCGCCCATATTCGTTAAAGCGCTTAAAAGTATTGTCTAAAGCTTTTTCAGGCTCTATGTGCACTGCAACAATCCTAACGTCTAATTTTTTTTGCAGGCATTGCTCTATTTTTGGAATAGTCGGCGCTGGGTTTGCCAACTGGCCCTCAAAAATAAGTTTAACTTCATCATCGACCATAAATTTTTTAACCGAGGTTGTTTTTCCGGCTCCAGGAATTCCGGTGATGAAAATTGCTTTGGTTTTATTAGGCTCATCGCGATTCAGAACCTCTTCAAACTGCGTCGCTGCTAAAACAGCGGAGGAATTATGTATCGCGTCATTTACTAGAGCCCTATTTTCTTTTGCTTCAAAGCAAGGAAAAAGTTCTTTGAATGTATCGGAACAGATATAACGACCGCCCATAGTATCGGGGTGCTTGTTGTAGCCTTCCAATATAAACTCTGTTGAATTCTTAGCAAATTCGATCGCTAAATTTTGAACTTCATCCAGTTCGGCATTAGAGCCGAAATCAATCTTTTTTATTTCGCTTTTTAGTTTCATATTTAGCCATCTCTCGTTCCATGCTTTCTATCAGCTCTTTTGGAGCACCGCGATAAAGTTGCTTTTCGATTTTCTTGCGGTATTCGGCGTCATTATCCATTCGCGTGTAATGATCGCATACGCCTTGAAGTATTTTTAAATCTTTTTCTGTTAAAGCCATCTTAAATCCTTTCTAAGAAATTTTCAATATTTTACCATAACTTTTATTAAAGGAATATAAAATATATTAAGATAATACATTTTATATTATAGTGCTTATTGCATTTCCGCTCCGTTTCCTTTTGTATTTTGCTTGTTAGAAATAGCAACCGATTGCTGCGAAATAGGTTGTTTTGATTTTCTTTGCGCTTCAATTATCGATAAAGCCTTGCTCGTAAATTGGCTAACATACTCTTTATTGCTTTTTTTCTTCTCAATCTCTTCAAAACAGATACGCTGTTCTTCCCTTAACAATCTTAAAAGAGCGGTATTAGGAAATTTACCTTGATTCGATACCAAATCTTTTAACACCCCGAGCTTCTTTGTCTCATTCGCCAGCGCCGCCCGGTCACGTTCGATATTCTCGTCGATCTTATTGATATAGTTGTTTAGTCGCGAGAAAAATCCGACCATATTGATTTGGTCTTTCAGATTTTTCTCGAACAGGCTATGTTCTTTGTTTAAGCCCGAGAGAAACACTAAATTTGACGGCGAAAATACCTCTTTCGTCTGTTTGTTCGTGAGTTCAAAGGCGACTTCGCGTTTGCCCGGATCATAGTATCCGCTGACCACAAAGCCCTTGTACTCACAAAAATCAATGCTAGTGTTTTTTGCATCGAACATCAAATTTACATTGTTTAAGAAAATTTTACGCATATTTTCCTGCTCGATTTTAACTTCGCGCGAGCTATCATCTTTCGGAATGAAAAAGCTTACCGGCGTTTTTGTCTTATCAAAAACATTATTTTGAAACATAGAGCAGGCTAAGCCGTCTTTGTTTTCAAAATTTGCGACGTATTCTTTAGTAGAGAGTAGGGTGCTGATTTCATTCGTTAGAAATTTACATTTCGCTTCGCTTCTGGCTAAATTATCTTCATTCAGCTGCTGATTTTGTTCGTAGCTTTTCTTTTCGCGCTCAAGCTTTTCAAGCTCAGTTGAAATTTTGACGTTTGTTAAAATTAGCGGATTTCCGCTTGAAATAGCCTTTAGCACCTCGCAGCTTATAGCTTCATCTTCAAAGCCGTCAAGCGAATTGCCGTCTAACACCCCGGTTCTAAAATTTAAAATTGCTTTCGCTTTTGAAGTTACGATTTGCCACGACGTCTCGTCGTAGGTTTCTGTCGTAACATAGCGAAAATCCTTAATTTTAAAATTTTGTGGATCGTTTTCAAAAATTTTATTGCCTTGACGAATAACGCGGCCATTGCGTTGCGTTAAATCGCTTGGCTTCCACGGCACATCAAGATGGTGAATCGCAGTAACTCTCTCCTGCACGTTCGTGCCCGCGCCCATCTTGGCCGTCGAGCCGATAAGTACGCGAATTTCGCCGCTATTGACCTTATCGAACAACTCCTGCTTCTCTTTATTGGTTTTTGCATCGTGGATAAAGGCGATCTCTTCTCGTGGAATACCTTTTTGAACTAATTTTTTATAAATGTCGCCATACAAAAAGAATGTTTTTTCGTTCGCGTCACGATCGCCTATAATCTCATCATCGCTAAAGTCTTGAGCCTCTTCCTGCTTAGATAGGCTCTCATTAATATTAACGAATTCATCACTCGGCACGATTGCCGGCTCGATCTCTTTAGAAAAATCATCGTCCAGGTTGATATTTTTAGAAAGTTGTGAAATGCTCTTTGGCGTGCCAATGTCCAAAAAGACGAGTTGAGTGCCTTTATATTCGCTATATGCTTCGTATTCGGAAAGAATATTTTCAACGCACTTATTAATTTTGGAATTTGGATCGTCTTCGGCCGCGGGATTGATCAGCCTAAAATCCAAGCATGCTTTTTTAGCATCGTTAGTGCATTTTAAAATATTGTCCTGGCGCGGATCGGCATCTTTCATGCGCTCCATGCGCCAAACGATAGAACCCTCGTTGTAGTTGCCCATTTTGTCAATCTCTACGCCGATATAGCGCGCCACTTCGTCGCTTTTTTTCGATTTCGAGGTTATAATTTCCGCTTCAGGCACGAACGCGCCGCTAAATTTCTTAATTTCCGCGTTCGTAACAATATCTGCGAAATCCAAATAAGAGCCTCCAAGAGATTGTAAATTATTGAAGCTCGTAAATCTGTTTACGACTTTATAATCATTCGGCACCGCGCCCGTTTCAAAAACCTTTTCAAGCTGGCCATAAGTTTTTACCCAGCTATCAAAAGAGAAAAGCCCCTGCTCTTTTAGCTCATTCGGCGCGAGATATTTTTGTAATAAATAAAGCTCGCTTAGGCTATTGCTAACCGGCGTGCCGGTCAAAAACATAACCTTGCCGTTTGGTTGATCGTGAAGATATGTCGTTTTCATAAACAGATCCATAGCGCGTTTGCTTCCCGTAGGATTTCCAAGTCCTTTAACGTTATCGAGCGCGGTAGAAAATTGCAAATTTTTAAAGCTATGGCTTTCATCGACTACCATACAATCAACGCCGAGTTCGCTAAAATCAATCATTTTAGTCTTTTGTCGGTTATCATAAAGCTCCGTTAATTTAGCCTCAAGCTTCTCAAGCGCAGCTTCGAGTCGTTTCACAGAGAGTTTACTTCCGCCGTTTTCTTCTCTTATTCTTATAGCCTCTTCCAGCTCCTCCTTTTGCTCTTCAATAATTCGCTCCTCGATCTCTACGGGAACCGGAATTCGCTCTAGCTGTGTATATTTCATAATAATGGCATCGTAATTGCCATTAGCAATTTTTGCCAGAAATTCATCGCGGTGAAACTTATCCATAGATTTTTCATCGGCGACTAGCAAGTTCGCGTCGGGATAAGCATTGATAAATTCTTTTTGCCATTGCTCTACAAGGTGATTAGGCACTACAATCAGAGGCTTGTTTATAATACCGAGCTTCTTTTGCTCCATAACGCTACAAATAGCGGTTAGAGTTTTGCCGGCGCCGACCTCATGATCTAGTAAAACCACCTTTTCGTTTATGGCGCGAGCGACGGCATCTTTTTGATGCTTTCGCAGCTCAAAAGCCTGATTGATACCATTGATTTTCAAGTATTCTCCATCATAATGCTTGCGCACATAACAGTTAAATTTATCGTTGTAAATTTTAGTTAAATCCATTCTGCGCGAAAAGTCTTTGAAAATCCACTCCTCAAAATCATTCTTAAATAGATCCGCTTTACGTTGCACTTCTTGCGTCGCAACGACATCCAGCACTTTTTTAAATACCACGTTGCCGTTGCGATCCGTTTTTATAGAGCCGTCAGGATTTAAAATAGGCTCATCCGTATCTTTCATAATTTTCGGGCTAGAGCCAGAAAGGGCATATTGCGCGATTTCGGTTACTTTTTTGCTTCTACGAGAATTTTGATTAAAATAACCGAATTTCTGAACGGTATTATACGGAATTCGCCATTCTTCGACGTTTAACTCTATTGCTCCGCTAATTTTATTGAGCGAAACGGATACATGATCTTTGTTCATATCAAGCTCATTAGCAAAAAATTCTTGATAATATTTTAAGGGTATCCAGTTTGCGCCAATATTGGCGGTTATATTATTCGCCGGAATATCTTCCGGAACGACTTCCTCCAGCGCTCTAATATTGTGGTAAAATTTCGGCTCGGTTTTCGCGGCCTCCCGAGCGATTTTAAGCTTTTCTTTGACGTTTCCCGTAAGATATTTCGGAGCAAAAACAAATTTTTCAGTAGCTGGGTCTCTGAAAATTAGATTTTTATCCATAAGCTCTTTTTCTACTTGATATTGCTCTTTATCGAGCTTAAGAGCTATATAGCCGGTATCTATAATGCCAAATTTATTTATACTCGCAAATAGCCCGTCTTTGACATTATCAAAGACGATTTCGGGGGTAGGGCGCAAAACACGCTGCGATAGAACAGGGGCGTCGGAAAATGTCGGTAGAATAGCCTCAATACCCTGTTTTTTAGCCTTTTGTTTCGGAATGCCTTTATTAAAATTTGCTTCCAAAGTGGCAACATTATGAAAGCTCGGATCGGTTCTTATAATCTTATTTGTATCCCCGTCATTGAAAAAATAGCCGGCATTGTGATAGTTTTTATATGCAGCGTTGAGATTCCGCCGGCTTTCGGTTAATAACGGGTCATCATCGGCAATATCTTGCTTTTCCAAGTTGAAAAGCTCTTGCCTTGCATCGCGCACGGCGATAAAATTTCGCACTTTTATTTCATCGCTTTTGGCTTTGATTTCTTCTTTTTCAAATAGCGCTTCACCATCAAAGGGCGATTGCCTCTTTCTATAAATTTCATTACCGAAAATAACGAAGCTATCGGTTTTGAGATTTTCAAAATAATCAAAATTTGCCTGATACTCTTTATTAAACTTAGAAACATACAGCTCATTTTCATTTTCTTCATTATTATGAGAATACTCATAAATTTTTTCAGGAAGCTCCCTGGCGATAAATTCATCCAACGCTTGCTGCAAATTTATATCCGGGTCTTCTTTGCAAGTCAATTCAAAGCCGAATTGAGAACTTACCACCTCAAGCTTTCCTAGCACATTTTGCGGATTTTCTTTGAAATATGTATTGATTTGGTAGCTTTTACCGTTCGCATCGAGTGCTTCGCTAACGCTTATGAAATCTTTTTCGGTTCGTTTATTTCTCAAGCTTTTTTGAAAAAAGACAATATCGGTAACGATTTCCGTCTTTGCTTCATCTTTAAATGCCGTATTCGGCAGCCTAACCGCACCTAAAAAAGTCGAGTGTTCGCCAAGCTTCTCTCTTGCTTTTGAGTGTGGATTATCCAAAAAGTTATGAGTAATGACAAGCGCCATAATGCCGTTATCTTTTAGGTGCTTCATACTCTTATTCGCAAAATAATTATGTATCATCATGCCCGAAATATCGGCATTGTCTTTATCTAAAATGCGAATATTCGCATAGGGCGGATTGCCGATTACTAGATCATATTTTGTTTTATTAGATATTTTAATATCTTCAAACCCGTATTCGGTTGAAAAGACATTTGCGCTAGGGTAGAGTAAATTAAGGAATTTATTGCTTATAGGCTCGATCTCAGCCGTATCAAATTTATAATAGCCGTCATGATGATGATGATCCAAACGAGACAAAAACACACCATTGCCAGCGCTCGGCTCAAGCACTTTTTTAGTATTGTTATCCAAATTTAGCCCTATTCGATTGACTGCTTTATACATTGTATCGACGATAAAATTTGGCGTATAGAAAGCCGAAGTGGTTGACGCGCGCGCTTGCTTATATTCATCATCGCTTAAAAGGGTTTTTAGCTCTTTATATTCATTCGCCCAGTCGTCTTTTCGTTCGTCAAACGCTTCACTAACGCCGCCCCAGCCGCTAAATTTGCTTAAAATTTGTTGCTCTTCTTTGGTGATGGTAAAGTTTTTTTGTTCCGCAAGAGCCTTCTGTTTGATAGCATAAAGTTCTTTGGCTAGCTTTACGGCCTCAATATTATTTCTAAATTTTTGCTTTTTACCGATTTTTGCCGCGTCCTGATTTATGTCGGCTTCATAATCGGCATTCGTGCCGGTTGATTGAATAACGAAATCTGAAATTTCAGTTTCTTGCCCATTATCATCTAGTAATGAAATGCTCTCGCTCTGATCTCGTCCATCGGATAAGCCGTTTGCGGAAGCTTCAGGTATTCCTTGTATATATCCACTCCCAGGGCTTTGAATATTTCCAAATCCGTATTGCCCATCTCTCTCATCTGCTTGGCTAGCGGATTGGCTAACGCTTCCATCTCCGCTAGCTCCTGAAGCGCTAGTGCGAATGCCAGTTTCTGCTCCGAGTCCGGCGTCATATAGTTGTTTCTCATCTGTATATCGTCTATCATCCCCATATTCTGAAGCTGCATCGTCCAGCGATGAAGTATCCCCATTCGGTATTGCCACATTCCTAACGGCCCCAATATCGGTATGCTCTCGTCTTTGGCCGCGGCTATTACCTCCGGCACTAGATACTTCTTCAGCTCCTCTTCGTCTCTCTCCGCTAGCGTATAGGTCTCGTTCATCGTCGCCAGTTGATATTGCGGCTTTATGTAGTGCGTCATTATCCAAATTATTTGTAGATTGGCTACTTTCGCGGCCAGTTCTCGCTTCATCCGAAAGATCGCTCTCTCTTTGTCCGTCGCTTCGTTCACTTCCTCCTGAAGCTCCTGCGTTAGCTCCAGTATCTCCTGCGAAAAGTCCGACATCTCCGACGCCTCCTCGTCCACTTCGTTGTTCATGCCTATTACTGGATAGTTCGCCCACAGCTCCATCATCTCCCAAAAGTGGCTTTTGCTCACGTTTGGTAGCATCGGATGATTTTTCGGATACTCCATAAACTCCCAAATTTGCGTCGTCACTTCTTCGAAGTTCATCGCCGTTACCTCTTTTATCGTCGGACTGACTACCTGAAACATATTGGCCTCCTACCAGGTAAAGATATTCTTCATTTTCGTCCATTTTGAAAAGCGAATGTATATTATCGACTTTTTTCTTTCTCACCATTTTTGTTTTCCTTGTAAGTATATAACGAAATAGATAAATATTAACTTAATATAAAATATATTATATTACCTTTTTTTATATTACTTTAATATAACGGTCTTTTTGCGTAGGATTTTTCGATTGTCTTTGATATTTTTAAAAACTTTTAGATGATATTTGTTTTGCTTGGCTTTGCCGTTATAGCAGTTTAAACCGTAATAAGTAAATCCATATTTTTTAATGCACTTTGCCAAAACTTCGCTTGCATACTCTACGTTGATCTTTGGATCGTATAGATCATCAAGCGTCAAATTTCGTGATTTTAGCTCAGCTTCATGTATGGAATTTACCTGCATAAGTCCTATGTCTTTTGTGCCGTTGGAATTTCTCCCAACGGCACGCGGATTAAAACCGCTCTCGGTTTTAGCAATGCCCCAAAGTAGTTCTGCCGGAATATTATGCTTCTTGCCATAATAGACAAAGAGCTTATTATAGGCATTTGACGCATTGCAGCCACATACAAATGTCAAGATTAAAAATAAAACCCTAGCCACCATTTTACATGCTCTTATCGGTCGCCTTTGAAATGGTTTTTTCGTTTTTGCCTTTACTCTTATCAAGAACTTTTTTCGCGGCTTCAATCGTATCTTTTTTGATATTTTCAATATCTTGCCGTATTTTGCTACTGCTTTGCTCTTTTGTAGGCGATTTCCCGGGGTTGGTATTTACTTTTACTTTTTCGCTTGTATCCTGAACCCTACCAAATCCATAAGCATTGGCAAAGCCTTGCACAAAAGCCGATAAATGCTCGTCTCCGATGCTCTCTGCGGATTTTGCAAGCTTTTCAAACCCGCCGTCAAACATTCGCTCAATATTGTGATGATTGACGCGATCTATATATTCGCCTTTTTCATTTGTTGCCGTGGCTTTGCGAAATTGTTCTTGCAGTTCGGGAGAAATTTGATTTCTATCTAAATTTTTGCTGCTAAAATCGATCGCTTTTTTAAGATCACCATCTTGGAAAATACCTTTGCCTAACGGGGCTTCGATATCTACATTGTCGCCTTTAGAAGACTGAATTTCGATCTTTATCTTCGCTTTTGAAAATTCATTTTTTTCCAGAGCCTCATTCCAGGTCTTTTTATCAAGGTCTTTTAAAAGCCTCATCATATCTTTCGTATCGTCGCCGCTCCAAATTTTGTTAAAAAGCCGGTTTTCTTCAGCCCATTTTTTTGTGGCTTCATCTAAATTTTTAGGTTCCGAGAGCTTGATTGAAGATGAAATCTCTTCATTTTTTCTTTGATGCTTAAAAATTTTGTCAAGCTCTTCAATACTGCCAAAATCTTTAATATCATACCAATTTCCATCTCCGTGAATGGCTTGAATTTTTTGCGGTTTGCCCTCGTTATCAAGCGCGATCTTATTATTTGCAAAAAATTCTCTGTCTTCCTCTACCGGATAATATCGATCCGCCATAAATTTGACAAGTTCATCTTTTGACATATTGCTTAACGAAAATTTATCATTCTCCATTGTTTATCCTTTCCTTTATTATCGAAAAATTTATAGCCTTCATCGGCATATGAGTTTGGATATAAGCGTCTATTTCATCGTTTATCCCCAAAAATGCCTTTTGAAAGGTTACTTTCTTATAGCCGTATATCGTTAACGGACCGCTTGCTTTTCCATCGAAATAAATGTCTTCGTAGTATGGATATTCCATAAACACATACGATTTTTCTTTTAAGAAGTTATCAATTTTCTTGATTATCGATCTATTTTTGATAAAAATTTTATCAAAATTAGCATAAAAACCTATTTTGCTGCTAACGGCCATTATAACCTGCGCCGGCTCGCGTACTTTAGTTTCAAATTTACTCATAAATTTGCCTCCAACTTAGGTTTGCCGCTCTTATCGGCGAATGTCCTGAAGTTGCAGCCGTTTTTCCATTCGCTGCAGCTAAACATCGTATAGGGCTTGTTCGTAGTCTTTGATACACCACGATACTCCACCAATACGCCCTTACCACATTGCGGGCATTTTATGCCGGTCGTTTTCTGCTCCTGCTTCGGTTTTGCATTGAAATTCGGCTTACCTTTTTCATCGGGAAAGATAGCGTTGCAGCCGCTTTTATCCGCTTTCCATTCACTGCAACTCCAAAAATAGCTTTTATCTTTGCTGTTTTGGCGGCGGCGTAAAAAGCCCTTACCGCAAGTAGGGCATTTAATCTGCTCGCCAAAGCTCATCTGCACGCCGCCTTTAATTCTATCGATCTCGGCTTTAACTTGATTTGTAACGTCTTTTAAAAATTCATCTTTGCTTAAATTCCCGGCTTCGATCTCTTTTTGCATTTCAAACCAAAGCGCAGTCATATCCGCGCTTGTAAGCGAGCTTGGCGCATATTTGATTAGGCTTTTACCTTTCAGAGTTGATTTTATGACCTGCTTTTTATCGCTAGAGACCTCAATATAGCCCTTATCGACTAAATTTGCTAAATGGACGGATCTCGTCGCCGGCGTTCCGATGCCGCCGTTTTCTCCCTTTTTACCTTTGTCCTTTTCAAGTAAAAGCCTTTTAATCTTTTCATCTTTAGCATATTTTGCTACGCCTGTGAGGTCTTTCAGCAACGTTGCCATTGTATAGTATGGTTTTGGATTTGTTTTTTTCTTCGTTATTCCTACGCGCCTTAGCAATACGTTGTCGCTTTCGCTTAAGCACCTAAAATCCATACCATCATTAATCAGCTCTTCATCGTCGTCGTTTTCGTCTTTTTCATTCGTGCTTTCGGCTTTTAGGAAAGTATCAAATGTGTGCCTGGTAATATTGACTTGAGATGCGATAAATTTATTATCGCCTATCGAAATTTGAATGTTCGTGCTATCAAACTCTTTCTTTTCAAAAAACTGTGCCAAAAATCGCTTTACGATGAGCGCATAGACACTGAGCTCATCTTTGCTTAATGCGCTCAAATCCAAACTTTGTGCGGTAGGAATGATAGCGTGGTGCGCAGTAATGTTTTCGTCATTAAAAGCTACGCTCTTAATGCTCGTATTGCTAGCGGCTATAAACTCGCTTATAGGCGCATTATCTCTAAAATTTGATATTAGCGTGTCGATTGTTGCTCCTGCACTTTCCCAAAGCGTAGTCGGCAAATATTCGCAATCACTGCGGTTATATGTGATAGCCTTGTGTTTTTCTCGCAAAGACTGCGTAATTTCTAATGTTTTGTCCGGCTTTAAACCTAAAATTTTACTACAGTCAACCTGCAACTTTAGCAAGCTATACGGCAGCGGCGGATTTTCGCTTTTATGTTCCGTTTTTATAAAATCAATTACCGCGCGACCGCTCTCACATTCGCTTTTTATACGATTGGCGATATTTTCATCGCCAATTTTCTCGTCCGTTTTTAAATTTGTTCGTATCGAGTAGCCGCCTACGTTAAACTCCCCGTTAATCGTATAATAAAAGACGCTTTTAAAATTTTCATGTTCGTTGTCGCGGCTTACGACCAACGAAAGAATAGGGGTTTGAACGCGGCCGAGGCTTAAGACTTCGTTATAGCCCGCGCTGCGCGCATAGGTCGTAAAAGCGCGCGTTAGATTTAGCCCTACGATCCAATCGGCCTGAGAACGCGCAAAACCGCGCTCACTAAGTCCTTTAAATTTGGAATTTGGCTCAATCTTCCCTAGAGCTACTTTTACGCTTTTTTCAGTGTTGTCGTTGATAAGAACCCTAGATACGGGCTTAGAATTTTTAGCATAAGCCAAAATTTCATCGATTAAAATTTGCCCCTCGTCATCTGGATCGCCACAATGCACGATTTCATCTACGTCATTGCGCTTTATGAGATCACAAATAATTTTAAGTTGCTTTACGCTTGATTTTATAGGAACGTATTTAAATTCACCAATTTGAAACGGCAAATCCGCTAAATTCCATTTTTCGTAATTTGGATTATAAGCTTGTGGCTCGGCAAGCGCTAAAACATGTCCGAACGCCCAAGTAACTAAATTATCGCCCTTTTCAATATATCCGTCATTGGAGCGATAAGCCCCATTTAAACCGCCCGCTATAGCTCTTGCAAGCTCGGGCTTCTCTGCTATAAAAAGTTTCATTGTAAACTCCGTAAAATTTGATAAAATACGGAGCTGTTTTTCAACAGCTCCGTTCTAAAGGCTATCTTTCTATGTCTTTAGATTTTTGGGCGGTAACGTAGTTTTCGAGTTTGGCTTCTCCGATTGCGTTGCCGCTTTTGTCGTTTACCGAAATGCTTTTAATAACAGCACCTTGCTCTTTAACGAAAGCAAGTTCTATATTCGCAGAACCGCCCTTAACTTTGTCAACGATCTCCATTAATTTCGGATATTCTCGCAAAGTTTCATTTTTCTTAGCACGCAGAGTAAATTCTGCGCCACCTTTTACAGCTTCATTAAATTTAGCGATAAGGGCGTTATCGCAGTTACTATCAAAGCTATACCCGGCTTTACCTTTAGTCGCATAGAGCTTCTGCTCTTGCTGCTGAATTTCGCCCGCAGGGGTTTTAATCTCGGGTTCAACGATGATCGCGAGTTTATTAAAGCCAAAAGCTTTGCCGTTCTCACCAATACCAGTTTTGTAAAACGTGCTAGCTTGCATATAGGCGGTGTGTCCATCTCTATCGGTTCCTTTTATATCGATACCGATTTTATTCGCTTCGACAGATTTCAAGAAGTTATCTATCTGAGAAACTTTATAAAAAACGTCTTTCGCACTCGGACTCTTTTGCTGCCCCTCTTGATTTTGATAAGGTTTTAAAGAACCGAATCCGACGATAGTTTTATTTTCTCCCGCAACTTCACCCACGCTTATATAAACGTTTGCGGTTTTATTGGCAGATGAAGCTATTTCATTAGCATTATTTGCGACTTCATTTTTCATAGTAGCCATAATTTATCCTTTTTACTTGGCAATAATTACCTTTTTAACGCCGTTTTCCTCAATTATTTTCGTATCATTTGGAAACGAGAAAGTAAGCGATTTGTCATCTTGCGATATGCCTACCCGGTCTAATTGATCTGAAAATGCCGTTAGATCATCAAGCTCATTGAATTTTACGATACAAAGAGCGACTAAAATTCCCAAACCTAACGCTAATGCGATGTTTAAAATGACTAATGCCCAAACACCTCCTTTAAAGAATTTAAGATTTTTTTGCAAAAAGTCGTCATAGCCTTTTGCTAAATTTCGTGATCTCTCATTAAAGCTATTAAGTTGCGTCGTCTGCTTCTCGACAAAGCTATTCAAAAATTTTTCATAGCCATTAGACATACTCTCAAGCCTTGAGTTTATGCTGTTTTCAAAGTTTTCGATATTGTTTATATGTCCTAGAAATTTGACTTTATTTCGCTCGAACTGGTCGTCGATACGCAACTCCTCAAATTTGATTGAAAAATCTTTAAAGCTTTGATAAACACTCTTTAGCAAAATAGCGTGGTTCGTTAGCTCAAACACCTCTTTGCTCGGCGGAGAGACGAAAAAGCTTATCAAACTTTCAAAATAATTTGAAATTTTATTCAAATTCTCATGTAGTTTCTCGATATGCTTTTGCGCGATCTCATCATCGGCTTCATAACGCGCAAGAGCCTCATAATGGCTTTTTTGATTTTCGATGAGTTCTCTAAAATTCGCCACCGCTCTTGAATAGTTTAAAATAGCTTTTTTGTTCTCCTGGTCGTCAAAATAAATCCCAAGCGTCGCCATCGCTTCTTCAAGCTTTTGAGCTTCAACTTTGGCAAGATTTTCTATTTTTTGGGAATGCGCACCTTGCTTGGGCGTCTTACTATCGGGTATATCCGTAGTTTCGCTCAATATGTCATCAACGACATTCTCGCTAAATAGATTTTTCCCGTCTTCCATTACGCATTAACCCAGCATTTTTTGTTGATTGGCTCTTTAAGATAGTATTTGGTAATTTTACTTAGCTTATTGAGCTTTAATCTTATCGTCAGCTCTTTTTTAACGACTGCATTGCTATCTTTGGCGTTGATGATATCGTAATCTCTTTTTGAAATTTCTCTTAGAGTATAGCCGTTATTCCAATCTTCGATTGGATAAAATTTTTTATCGCAAATATACTTTGGGCGGATATTAGTATATGCACTTGACATCAAAAATTGGCAAGATTTGTCAAGCTTGTCGCTTACCCTTGCATATTCGGGTTTGATTTTACAACGATGCTCACCGCAAATCTCTTCTCCTTTATATTCGATATTGGAATTTAACATGTTCACATCGCATGTATTATCCACCTGCGCCAAAAATTCATCACGGAGTTTTACAAATTCCCCGTCTTTTTCCGCATCGTCGCCGACAGGGCAAAGCTTTAGAAAATCTTTGCGTTTCTTAATCGTGTCTTTGAGCTTTTTCGCTTTTATCGAAAAATATCTGCTTAGGCTTGGCTGGCATTCACCTGGCTTTTGAGCGCTCGAAAGACATAAAATCGCTTCGCATGATAGCCTAACATCACCGGTTAGTTCGGTAGGCTCTACTGCCGACAAAAGACAACCTGCCGTTAAAACGGCAATACCCAATAACTTTTTCATCTCACTCTCCTTTGAAAGAATTTTGAAATTGTTTTTTACTAAAAAATAGGACATTTACTCTCTGCTTAGAGCCGTCAATCATATCGATCGGATGCAATTCGATATTTGCAGTAACGCCATTTTCAAGAAAATAGCTTTTATATTCTCTTGCAATTTTTTCATTACCTATGATAATCATCCGATCCGCATTATGAGCCAAATAAAAACCTTTAACGATCTCGTCGTTTCGCATATAATCGTTACCAATTTTCGTAAAATACATATTGTAAGACCACTTATTGCTTTGTAAAAACGGATCCTTTTGCACGCTGTAACTTTTCTTTAAAATAAGCCCCTGATTTATTGCCGTTGCACTTCCATCATCAAGCTTCACGGGCTCGGGAGCTTTAGAGCACGCGCTAAGTAATAAGCCGGCAACAGCAAACATCAAAATTTTCTTATTCATTCTCAATCCTTTCGTTGTTTTCAAAATTTTTATACTCTTCTTCATCAAAATCTTCTAAGTCTTTATCGAGTAGCGCGATCATCTCTTCGATCTCTTGTATATTTTGAGTATCTTCTTTATCATTGATCAAATTCGCAAATTTAAACTCCATCTGCTCGCGCAACTCTTCATCGAGCTTTTCCTTTGTTTGCAAAGGAATATCGATCTTCGTTTCGCCCCTTTGATATGCAGCCTCGAAGTCATCTTTATTTGGCATACCTTTTATGGCACGCAAGCTCGGCGAAACTTCGCGAAGCTTATCGATAAAGTAATCATCATTGTAATAATATGCTTTATTGCACAAAATAGGGCGCACATTATCAATGAGAATTATCTCTTTTTCGAGTGACATAGTTTTCAACTCTTGCGGCAGCATCAAAGCCCTGCTCGTCTCGCTTCTACTACCGCCGCCGCCCGAGCCGATATTTCTGCTAATGTTTGAGACGGTCTTAGTTCCAAGAGCCGTACTTAGCTCTTTTGCATCCTCGTCGTTCTTCGGCGCGTAAAAAATTTGACATGCATGGTTGGCTAAAAGCGTTTTTGCTTCGTGTTGTCCGTATCCGTCGGGTTTAGTGTTATAAAGCTGAGCTTTATCTTGAAAGATGATTAAAGAACGAAGCATGTAGCCGGCCATAAATGAAATAGCATAGGAATAAATGCCTAAATACCTACTTGCCGTAAACTCATCCATTAAAAAGAGAGTGGAATGCTTGAGTTCCTTATTGGTATCGGGTTTACCCATTGCGATATTGACGAGGATAACCTGTTGCCAAAACAAATTTAGCAAAAGCCCGGTTGACGGATTGAGGTTGTCGGGCGTAATGCCCACATAAATAGTCATTTTTTTCTTACGCAGGTCGCGCAAATCGAAGTCGTTGCCCGAAGTCGCATAACGCACGTTGTCCTCTTTAAATTTATCTAACGGCGTTTGAAAGCTTCCGAGCGCGGAGCTTTGCTCGTTTTCGCTTTTGATGGCCATAAAGGTATCGATGCGCTCTTTCGCTTTCTTACTAACCATATTCATACTAAGTAGAATATTGTAGGTGTCGGCAAAGTTATCGACGAGCTTTTTCTCGCCGTTTTCGGTTTCCTCAAGTTCAAAATTTAGACCCGTAGAGAGGTTTAATATGGCATATAGTGTAAAGCTTGCTTCAATTTGATACGCTTGCATAAATAAAAGACCGCGGCGGGTGTTTAATAGATCTCCCATCAAATAGCAAAGACCTATAAAAAGGTTTTTTGCCTTGCCGTTAAAGTAGTCGGTAACGCTTCCGTCGCCTTTTAGTGGATATAAGACGTCGCCGAGCTTCGTAAGCTCACTATCGGCCTCGCTTCCCGTAATATCGATATAATGCAAAGGATTCCAGCGATGCGTATTTTTAGAGAAAGGATTAAACAAAAAAACTTCTTGGCCGAGCACGTCGCGGCGATATTTGCTCGTCATCTCATAAAGCTCGAGCTTTATATCTTGGGCAACAATCGAATTTTCAAAATCAAGCAAATTCGGAACGACTATGCCTACGCCCTTGCCGCTTCTCGACGGCGCGCCGAGCGCGACGAATTGCTGGCCGTAGAAGCGCAATAGCTGGTTACCCCATTTGCCGATGATGATGCCCGTTTTATCAATCTCTTTCGTGCCTCTTTTCATCTTAGGGAAAAGCCCCGCTTTGCGTACGTCTGCACTTGTCGCAAATTTGGCATCACCATAAAGCTTCTCTTTTTTCGGAATGTAAGGCACTATAAACGCGGCCGAAAATGAAAGCACGAGAGATATAGCTAAGGCTTTGTAGGCTTGCGGATAGCCGTTTATAAGCGCTACGAACGTAAAATCCCAAGTCCAATTTGATTTAAGCATTTTGATGGCGTGATTTAGCGCAAAGGTCAAAACCCCCGTTAAAAAGTATGTCAAAACTAACGCCGCAACGACCAAAGCGATAATTTGTGCTTTATTTAGCTCTACCTTATTCATTGCTCTTTCCCGCCGCGATAAATTTGCCGCTACCGTCGTTGCGATACATAACACCGCCATATTTGTATTCCGTAACCTGGCGTTTATGATTGACGACCTTAAACACGACAACCAGATCAATCGTGTTTTGGATAATATCGGAGATGACCTCCTTACCAACCTTTTGCGCTGTTTCGTTTTGCATAGCCATCATAATAAGCCTATTATAGGCGCTTTCTACGCTTCCTGCGTGCAAGCTCGTCATCGATCCGTTATGGCCGCTTGAGATGACGTTTAAAAAATCAAAGGTTTCGGCGCCGCGCAGCTCGGCAAGTAAAATTCTACTCGGTTTCATACGCAAGCAGGATTTTAAAAGCGAGGCGGGGCTTAATAGATCGGTTGATTTAGCCTCACTCGGGTAAAACATCTGCACGACGTTTTGGTGCTCGTAAAATTTTATCTCCTCGACGTCCTCGATCGTTATTACGCGCTCCTCTTTAGGGATAAAGTCAATGAGCGTCTTCATAAAGGTAGTTTTGCCGCTTCCGGTTTCGCCGCAAATGACGAGATTTTTGCCATTTGTTACGGCTTGAGAGAATTTTTCAGCCGTATGCTCGTCAATCGAGCCGTTTTGAATGTAATCTTTCAGGAAATATCGCACCTTGCTAGGTTTTCTAATGGTAATTGAAACGATTCCGTCTTTCGTAGCCGGAGGAATAACGATTTGCACGCGCTCGCCGGTAGGTAGAATGCATGAAAGAATGGGCTTTTCTCTTTCGATCTCATCTTTTTTAAAGGAGGCCATAGCCTCTGCGAAAGATAAAGCCTGTTTAAATGCGAATTGCGTATCGGAAGCTATCCATTCGCCCCTTACATCCTCGCAAAAAATTTTATCGCCGCCGTTGTAGCAAATTTCATTGATATAATCATCGTCAAGAAATTTTGAAAAATACTCCTTGATATATCGATTTAGCATTACGTGGCTTTTAGGCGCAGCTTCGGCAGAATTCCAATGCTCTTCCATCATCCAATCTGCCTTTCCGCACCTTTTGCCTTACCGGCAAATAGCTGCTTTACGTAGATCCGATTTACTTCGCTTTTAATCTCGAATTCGCGCCACTGCCTGGTGTTTTGAATATGAGCGAAGATTAATCGCATATCCGCATTTCTATTGATAAAAATGGGCTTTTTCTTCTCTTGCTTCAAAATTAAAAGTAATCTCTCTTCGTTGGCTCTGCTCTGCTCGAGCGTATGCACTCTGCCCTGCATCGTATAGGTCTGCTTTGTATCGTCATCATGCAATAAGAATAAATCTATGCTTGTGTAGCCCCTATTTGCACCGGCTATAAGTTTGGATACTTCCTGCACGGTATTAGGGTTTTGATTGTATAAGAGACCCAAATCAACGGGGCTATCGGTGATAACTAAATTTGAACTCTTAAAGGCGTCTTGCAACAGCTTGATTTGATTTCTCGTAACGAGCATCTGATCTTTCAATAGCTCCGTTTTACCCTCGTTTATCAGCATGGTAGCGTATTCGCGAACGATAACCGGCTTGAGCTGTGCCGCCGAGTTATTATCGCCGCCATCCGCTTGCATAAAATTATATAGTTTCGTCGCTAGCGTGGTCTTTCCGACGCCGGCCGAGCCAAAAATATTAATAACCAGCCTATTTCCGTTCATTTCCTGATACCTTTGCGAACCCTGAGCTTATATACGTTGCTAAAATCTATGTCGCGATTTACATAGACGCCAACAATGTCGCCGTGATTCTTATAAAGCGTCGGTTGGATATTTACAAATTTCTCAAGCGCGGTATTTGCCATTTGTTGTGTAGCTTCGCGGGAATTTTCCGTATAATCGACATTGCTATTACTTCTATCGCCTTTTCTGCCGTTAAGCGCAACATTTGTAGCGTCGTCGATAATTGAAAGTAATATCGCCGAGCCGAAGCGCTCTAGCCAGTGGTGATCGACGTATCCTTGAATGCCGGCTCCTCCAAGCTCGTCGCTAGCGCCGCTTGAAACAGGGATAATAATCTGATTTGGGGTCTTAATTTCCTGCCAAACGACAAAGATTCTGTCCATCCCATCGTTCATCTGCCCGTTGCGATATGAGCCCGTAATCTTTGAGCCCTTTTCGATGAGTAATGTTACGCCATTGTCCGAATAGACATCTTCGCTTACGGTGCAAGAGATACCGCCTTTAATCGTGCTAACCAGGCGCGTATTTAGTGAGCAGCCAATGTAAGTTCCTTTTGCAAGGTATAAATTTGGATTGAATTGGCTTAGCTTAGCGGACTTTGGAGCGAAGACATCGCCCTCATATTCCTTTTCCTCGGACTGATCTTCCTTTTTAATGAGCTTGCCGCTTTCATCAAAGGTGTATTCTCCATTCAGCACGTCGGGCGGAGTTTCTTCTTCTTTTCCCGTAGGAGACGTCGAAGCTGCCTTTGACGAGTTAGTAATCATCATAGGCGAGCTTCCCTTATATACTTTAGGCTCAAATGTAGCTTTTGGCTGCGCGGCAAAGGATACATTTTCCGTTTTATTCGCTTCTTCAGACATCTGAGGCCTTTTTTCAAGAACAAGCTCTTTAAAAGTCTTCGGCTCGGGTTTAAAATTTAAGTCTCTATTCTCGATTTTCGTGCCGACATGCGTCTCTTTTTCCTCCGTGTTGCCTCTTTTTCGATTATGCAAAAAGTTAAAAGTTAATAATATCAGCACTACGACCATAAAGGCGATAATCGCCACTGCTTGCAACTTGCGCGTATTGATTGCTTCGCTTTGAAGATCGCTCACATCGGGTGCAATATCTTCGGTCCCGGTTTGATTTTGCTCTGTTTTCTTAATTTCTTCGCTCATCTTCGATAACCTCCCTTTGGACGTTTGCTTTTGTGGTGTCGTAGGTCTTAGCAAGCGGATTTTTCCCGTATCCGGCATTGAAAACGCCTACGAGTTTATCGCCGCTGCGAAGCAAGATACATTTAGCTATCTTATGAATCACTAAAACGTCGTAATTGCCATCCTTTTTCAGATGAGTATTTAAAATGCTCTCTTTGTTTGTTTCGTCGAATAGAAATACACTCGGAATGGTCTTGATCGAGCTAAATCCAAGATAGGTAAATACGCCATCGTCATAAGCAAAATCCGGCGCAATAGTGTCACTGCCTTTGTTTATGTGCGCCATAAAATTCCAGTTGCGTGGCACATTTACTCGGTTTGTCTCGGTTTCAAGTTTTGCAAGCTCTTGCTTCTCTTTGGCGGCCTGCTCTTCTGCCATTCTTTTTATGTCGCTTTTAATTTTCTTTTCTTGCGGATAGGAAAATTGCACCTTATAGTTGATATTCTCATCGAGCACCAGATCAAACACATAAATGCGCTTGTTCGTAGTTACGATGAGATTTGTGTTCCAGTCCTTAGCATTAGGCTCAATTACGGATGAGCCTGCGAATTCGATCTGTTCACCATTTTCATCCGTCATTGATTGTTCGGATTGATTAATCTGGTATGCTTTCGGCTTAATGAATAGAAAATTTTCCTTGTCGATCAGCTCCCAACCGCTTGAAAAACCCGTAGCGATATTGATAATACGCTCCTCATCACTAAATTCAAGCATAGAGACGTAACCGTTTTTGCATTTGACCAAAAACACGTCATTGGCATTGTATGTCGCAAAACTTACGCGCGCATCAAGTTTTGAGCCTTTAGGCGTCTCAAGGGCGTGCAGGTTTAGCCCTATCAAAACTATGAATAGTATTCTTTTCATTACCTTACCTTTTTAAATTTCTAAATATTCCAAGCTCGGCACTATTGCCTGGTTGCTTAATCTGTAAATCATTGATCTCTTTGGCGCGCTGTTCGTGAGTGCGCAAGCCGAGATAGTAGCTCCTTGCTTGTTTCATCATCCGATCGCATGAGATGCGAATAAACTCGCATTGGCGAATCACACTACTAAGCTGCGCGCTCGGTGCTTCATTTTTCAGATACTCGCCGAATTCTCTTTGCGCGCTATCGCTACTGAAAAAATTATCAATTTTCTCAAAATTCGGCGCGCCGGGTGCGGTACTTTCCGACGAAAGATTTGCATCGGCGTAGTCGTTTAGCCTTGCCGTTCCGTCTTTAGCGTAGTTCGATAGGGTAATTACCCTATCCTGGATGCACCTGATTTGCCTCATTACTTCGTCTATATTGCTAGAATTGAGAGCTATATGCTTTAAATATTGCTTGCTTAATCGCCTGTCGCTGAATAGATAATAGGTCTCGTCAATGATATATGAGGTTTGCCAAATTTCGTAACTCATGCTCTATCCCTTTATCGTCTAATCTCATCATCAATTCTATAGGTCGTAACCTTAAAGCCTAGCGGATTTTTCAGTCTCTCATCCTCGGTCGTCAAATCTGCCGGGCTATACTCATATGAAAGCGTCGCAACCTTTGCGCTCGTCTGCACAGCGCTTCTACCCCCCTTGTCGTTTAAAGCATTGGTTGTAGCGTTGAAGCGAATTGTTGCGGTCTTTATGTCCGCACTTTCGCCGAGCACGACGGAGTTAATATCGATGCTTACTTCGTTATTGTTCTTTAAAATTTCTTGCCTAGCGTTTGCGCCCTCGTAAATTTTGACATAATCTTGAGCGACCTGTGGCGAGCTTAAAATTTGAGTAAGCGCATAATCTTGTGTTAAAAGATCGTAGTAATAGCCCTCACGTGTCTTAACGTATAGTGAAGTAAAGTATTTATCGAGCGCCTCGTTGCTACTAAATTCGGTATCTTTTACGCTTGTGATTATATCGACCATACCCGTAGTATTATCTACGCGTATCACGTATGGTACGGATTGCTTAAGCGGCGTCATATACGCGATAGCGCAGATCGAAGCAAGCGCTATAATTGCAGAAATAATGGCTATTAGCCACGCTCTTTTGTTTGACTTCTCAACCAAATAGCGAATGCTTGCGACATAACTCAATGCCGTCTCTTCGTCATTGTTTGCCATTAGCTTAATCTCCTTTTATCTTTGCTTTATCGGCTTAGCCTCTGCTACATAGCCGTTTTATTAAAATTTTCTATCGTTTGCTCGTTATTGACCGGCTGCCACTCTTTGCTATCAAAGAGTGCATTCCACTCCCTGCTTTGAGCCGTCGGCTTCAAGGAGTTGCTTTGCGGGGCGCACCCGCAAAGCAAAAATCCTATAAAGAAAAATGAGATAAATTTAACTATCTTAGCCATTTGAAGTATCCTTTGCAGATGAGCCTGACGGGGTTTTAGGCTTATTTAGCTTAATAGAGGGCACCTTTCTAAGCGCTTTAAGTCCTTTGAATTGACCTTTTATGGCAGATTTTCCGGCGATGGCTGCGCCACCGAGCGCTAAGCCGGCAGTCTGCATACCTCCGACCGCCGCATTTTTTATAGAGCCCTCGACGCTTACGCCTACCAGTTTTTCGACGACTCCGGTTATTAAAGAGGCGATAAATTTTATAATCAAGCCCGCCAATACCACATAGCCGGCGCATTTCGCATAACTTGTCTTCGGGGAATTGAGAGCTAAGGAGGCTAGGCTTCTTGCTACGTCCATTCCGAAAGACATAAAAATTTTAAGAAAAATAAAGGTTAAGACGCAAGCTAGAGTTAGGTTCCACCATTGCTTAAAGATCGGCTTTAAAAAATTGCCGAAGATTAAGCAATAGAATGCGAAAGGGGCTAATGCCAATAAAACGGTAAACGAGATCGTATTTATCACTACGATAGACAAAACGGCAAATACCCCTATAAAGACTCCGACGATGACGATTACCGCGCAGAGATCATAATATAAATTTAACAGATTTTCTTCCGCCGTCATAACTTGCGCTAAGGAAAAGCCGATATCCCAGAATAACTGCAAATCATTTTCAAGGCTTGATTTTGATACCGAAATTTCTCTCATCTCCTTTAGCGCCTCGGTAACCAGTTTTAACCACTCCTCGGGATACATACAGATAGCGATAAAGATCGCCTTTAAAAAAGCATCCCATAAGAAATCTTTAATATTATCGTTACTTCTACCCCATAAAATTTGATAGCCGCGATATAGTATCCAACAAAGAAGATATGAGCCGACTATCGTCAGTAGGGTCGATATGAAATTTGTCATTTGATCGTTGACGAATTTCCCGTTTCCGAAAAGATTATTGATTTTATCGAAAATTGCAATAATAATTTGGTCGTTTTGTTCCGGTTTTACCTCAGGCGTGTTACCTAATATCTTGTCCCACCATCCCATATTTTTTTATTCCGGTAAAAGATTATTATTTCGTTTTATTTCTTGCCCCATTTTTATTTCACGTAAAATCTCTTTTTTTGTTTTAATCGCATCGAGCGATAGATCAATTTGGATTTTATCGGCTTGCATAAGGGCTACTTCGGCTTGAATGGCATTGTTTATATCCGCGCTCTCTTTAGCGTCTTTTGATTTGGCGAGTTTGTTTTTGAGTTTGGATATATTATTTGCGCGGGTCTGCATATTTTTCCCCGCTTTTTCATAGATCGCTACCTCTTCGATCGGCAATGCGCGTCTTTGGTAGCAAGCGTTTTTAGATTTATCCGCATCTTCGCCCTTTATATTTTCGCAATAGTCATAATCGTAGTATTTATTCATCAGATCTTTTACCCTCGAGCTTAGAGAGCCTTTAACGTCTTTGGTAAAGTCTTTAAGCTCATAAAGGTTTTCGCCGAGCCCCTCGGCTTCATCATATACAGATTTTACGTCTTTGAGGAAAGAGGTCACGTCGCGCACGCCGGTTTGCGCCGCGATCTGCTCTGCGTAGGCGTTAAGTTGAGAGCTATAATGCTTAGTCGTATCGACCCAGCGCTTAGCTTCTTTAAGCCACTCCGCTACTTGCTTCATATTGTGCTGCGTAGTTTGGGCGTTCATTGCGCCGTCGACAACAGGAATGCCACCGGCGAATACTATATTTGCGATTAGTGCCGAACTTAGCACGACTTTTGTGAAAGATAAGCTTTTCATTTTCTATCCTTTGTGTAGAAATTTTTAATCAATTTTAATTTTTCATCATAGGTTTTGGTTTTATCATAAATTATGGCCTCTAGGCTATCGACAAATGCTTTTGCGGTCGATAAAATGGCTAAATTTACATTGCCGAGCGATTTAAAATCCAGGCTTGCGATAGCTTTTTGATCTCCGCCCTTGCGGATAAGAAATCTACGCTCGGATATGGCCGTATGTTTTACAAATTCAAACTCCTCCTCGCTAACACCTAGCGATTGATACTCCTCCCACTTTCCGGCGGGATTTGCCAAAAATATTACCGTCGCCGATTGCTCTACAATCGCGCGCGAGATCGAAATTTTTACAAGCTCGTCGATACTTTGCGTTGCCAGGCAGATAAAGCCGTTCTTCTTGGCGATAGTCTTTTCTTGGTTATAAACATAATCCGCAACGATAGGGGTGCGTATCCAAAACGCCGCCTCGTCGAAAAAAACGGCGAATCTACGGCCGTCGCATAGATCGTTTATGCGCCAAAGAATGTAGTATGAAACGGCAGGGTTAATCTCCTCGTCTTGTAGCAGGTCGGTGCCGTCAATACCATATACGCTAATATTTTCATCATCAAAGTTAAATTCATCGACCGGATTATCAAAAACCCAGCCGAATTTATTGCCGTGCGTCCAAAGTTTCAAGCGCGATTTAAGCGAATTTTTCTCTTTTATGTTTTCGGTGAGCATGTCGAATAAAATGCTAATGCCGTATTGGCGCGCCTGCTTTGGAATGTCGTTCATTATGCTTACAATAGCGGAGTTTAGTTTTTCCTCTTCGTAAGTTGAAAGGATTTCATTATTACGCGTTACGAGCATTTTTATTAACGTCTGCAAACGTCGAACGTTTTCGGGGGTGTTGTCGATTTGGAACGGATTGAAACCCGTCGGTTTGCCGGCATCGATCTCGATATATTTTCCGCCGATGGCAAAAATATTTGCGATAGCTGATTTATCCTTATCGAGATAGAAAAAGGTCGCCTTTTTCTTATCCTCTGGAGTGTTTGGAGGGAAGCTATCCTTGCTCGTGTATTTGATCATCTGATCGAGAAGAAAGTTCATCAAAACAGACTTACCACCGCGGGAAACGCCGAGGATAACGGAGTTACCGAGTTGCGTTTTTTCGCTTGAAAAATCATTACCGCTAGTATTATGCCAATTGAAATAATATGGCTGCTTATTCGGCGTTTTTAGGATGGTTACCGCTTCGCCCCAGACATTGCCGTTTCGCATGCCTTTCAAGAAAGAGTGAAAACCCACGAAAGAAGCGTAATTTTTAGAGCTTATCGCGTGAATGCGCGGCCTTATATCAAAATTTGCCGGAAATTGCGAAAAGTAGGTAGCAGGAAGCGCAATGCTCGCAAAACTCATCAAAAATCCTAAATTATTGCCAAGCACGGAGGTAATCGTATTGGCATTTTTTTCAACCTCTTTTACGGTATCGCCATATACGATAATCGAAAAATGGTAGTTGCCAAAGATATATTCTCCGCCGATTAGATCGTTTAGCGCTTCGTCAAGCTCCATGATTTGCGTAACCGCATCATCCTCGGCGGAATTTAGCCGCTTCTGCTGCCGCTCGATATGGGTTTTTGCATCGCTTTTCGGCATAGGCACGAAGCTTTGCGTGATAGTGTATTCAATATTTTCATACATCAGCGAATCAAAAACGCCGGCGAAGCTTGCATTCGGGTAGTCCTTAATCTCGATAGCTTTGCAAAAGCGCTTTGAGCCGTCGGCAAAATTTAGCTGCATAGTCGAGGTAGCAAACATTATGCTGTCTAAGCTTCCGTTCAGATACTCGTCTATGGGCGCGCACGGGGTTTTTACCTTTTGGAATTTGCCTGAGATTAAAAAGTTATAAAATTCTAGCTGCTCGGAGTATTTTATGCCCTCAATCTCATAACTTTTCAATCTTTTTGCCGTAAAATCGCTTAAAATAGTCGCTATGCTTTCGCAATAATCTCTAAAAATTTTAACGTAGCCGTTCATCTCCTTGATGCGCTTATCTAACTTGTTCTTCTTAAAGGATGAGCGCATAGCCCTCGTCGTAAGCGGCGAGTAGATCGCGGTTAAGAAATAGCGATTTTGTTTCAAATCTCCATCGCCAAAGCCGCTAAAGTAGGCTTGATCCAGCTCTTTTAAAAATTCATTCGGGAATTTGGAATTCTCAAATTTGTCGGTTACGTTGTGGCGCACGCTATGAACATAAAACGACACGTTTTTGTTATCAAACTGGCGAAAGAGCATATTTATCATGTTCTTTTGGTGCTCTAAAATTTCATCGTTTTCAACTTCAAACGGCACGCCGACGATCTCCCAAGTTGCGAGCAGATCAAAATTTTTAGTGATGACCATATCATTCAAAAGCGCGTCATACGGCAATAACTTTTTAAAATTCGGCACCGAACTTAGCGCCAAAATGCTAAGTTTCGGCGCATTAAAATTCGGATTTATCTTGTCATATTGAGAGGTGATATATGTTTTTTGGTTCGAATAAAATTTCCTTGAAACCGGATTTGTCCAAAATCTAGCGTTCAGAAACAAAAGCCTGAAGATGAAATCATCTCTTTTTGAAATCTCTTTCATGATGAATATTGCAGGAATGGCGGCGGACAAAATAAGAATTTGAAACCAAATCGCAAGCAGGGCTATAACGGCCAATACAACGAATAGTGGGGTAATCGGCACGCCAAGAACCATTGCCGGACGCGTAAGACCCTTATAAACCGCTTCGCCCATAATATCAACCTAGTAGCAATGAGGCAATTTCGCTTGCACCGCCAATAATAGCACAACCGATAAGAATCGGCGCACACTCCCTGACGGTTTGACCACCGAAAAGCACCTTATAGCCAACAACAAAAATAGCAATCGTCACGATGCCGATAGCCAGATACTGAAGCCACTGAGCAACTGTATCAACTACCTTTTTTGTTTTTGCTAGACCGCCTGCAGCAAAAGCCATATCGGGCATTAGAATGCATGCAATCGCAAAAATTACAAGAAGAATTTGGAAAAATTTTAGGAAGTTAAAAGAAGCGGAGATTATTTGATACTTGTTATCAGAATTTTTTGCTCTCTCTCTCTCTCTCTCTCTCTCTCTCTCTCTCTACAAATCCCACTCTTG
>ERZ773035.545-NODE-545-length-30570-cov-9.584139_pt1 | contig 30570 bp, 32 predicted proteins | sample MGYA00511487_ERZ773035 | MGnify/ENA primary metagenome ERZ773035 (study PRJEB29015, sample SAMEA2737985) | human oral metagenome | biome: human oral; feature: human-associated habitat; material: dental | place: China | collected 2024 ...
CCCCCATTTTAACAAAGTATTTTAAACGTAATTTCATTTCTCGTTTGTCTCCATTTTTATCTCCCTTACTCTTGGCTAAGGTCAAGCAGAGTCGCACCGTATGGCATATAGCCGAGTAGATGTACTGCCCTACCCCTGCCGTCCGTTACCGCCGAGCCCAAGCCGAGTCAGTCGGTGTGGAGGTAATAAAATTCAGGCTTTTGATATATGAATATATGGTTATATTTTTTTATGCCGTTTAGCTTTAGTGTTATTAAATGGTCTTATAAGATATATCAATGTACCGCCAAGTACAAATATAACGATAAAAGACAAAATGTAAATCACAAAATCCTTTATATCGTATTTTACATAAATAGCACCTATCATTTCTACTAAAAAAGAGACAAATGTATATACTGAAATAGAAGCATATAGTAGAAAAAACAGAAGCCACCCCACTTTAGTATTGAATACGAACTGAAATATGCATAATATACTTGGTATTAGCCATAGAAAAAAATACGATACTCCTAACGAACTATAAGACCAAGTGTAATGCAAAAGACGGTCGAACAACACTATAGTAAGTAGTATAAAAGTACTAAGGTAGAAAAGCCTCTGAAACATCTTCAAATACAATTTATTATCTTTTTTTACTTATTTAAAACAACATATCCGCTCCCTTACCTCTATATTTACAGATAGGATAGACTATTTTGTAATAACTATTTTTGGGATCGTTACTTCTGATACTAAAAGTACACCCATCCATAACTTGATGTGTTTTATTGTGGTAATTCACGTTGATTAACCCTAAAATAAATCTGACAGAATCATCATTATATTTATACTTTTGTATAGTAGGTTTATCTCTACTTAATGTATCAAGGCTTACTATAGAACAATTTCCAAAATCAGGATAGTAATATTGTTCATAATCACTTGGTGCAAGATCATCGTATAGATTATTCCCTAGTATAAAAACATCAGGTCTATAAAAAAATGATTTGTCGATTCTTATGCTATTAATTGTTGCTTCCGAACAAATAAATAGACAGCCACTTGTATTGCGTATAATAACAGGATCTTTTATGTCAATTGTGTCGACAATATAGAAATTTTTATAATTATCTTCGCCTTTATAATTGGCATCATAGTAATCATTATTGCAAATCGAATACACTAACTTATAGTATGTTCTTTTGTTAATTACGGTGCATGACACTAATAAAAGGGATACGAATAATAACTTAATGTGTTTCATTTACTTTTCCTCCTTTTAGCTGATGATTTGTAGTGTTAGTGTTGTTGATAATTGTACCTTTGCCTGCATAAACTTTCTTGCCATCATTATTAAATTCATAATTAACCTTATTATTAAGAGGATACGAAATTATATCTTTTATATCAAACATATTTAGATTTCTTGAGCGTTTACGATCTTTAGAAACTGGTGTCATCAACCCAAATATATTGTGTACTAATCCTATTGCGTGTCCCATTTCATGAGCTCCCGTATCTCCATCTGACTTAGATTTCTTAACTGCTATCTGATTACCTTCAAGAGTTATACCATTTTTGTTAGCATCATTTATATTCATATCATCGACTATTCTGAATATATTTCCTTGTCCAGACATATCTGATTTTAGTATTTGTTTAAGAGTTAAATATCTCTGACTCTTTTTCCTTATTTGTCAAGATATGGATACCAAACATTGAAACCTGGTAAATTTATTATTGTAGAGTAATAAGAAATCTTGGTAATCAGGTAAAAAACTCTTGCATTTTTATATTTACCACCAAATAATGAGTTTATCCTAAGCTGATTGTTTTGTGTTTTTGTGATTTTTGTGGCATATCCTTCAACATACATTATTCGAATAAATCTTTCACTATCATACTCATAATAAGGACAGAAAGAAAAAGCTGCATTTAGAATACTTTTTTCACGATCTAAGTCAATGGTATCATTAGGAGAATTCAATATAAATCGGAGACCATCTTCGTACTGATAATTTTCAGGAGTAATATAAGATGTATCAAGTAAAGAATAATATGGTGTGTCATATAGTCTAATGTCAAAATCAATTTTTTTATTATTTATTTCTATGGGAACAAATATGTTGCGTTCAAAAGTACAATAGTTTATTTTATGTAAAAAATCTTTCTTTTGCCTTATAGCCTTATTTCTATAGTATTTCATATCGTAAGAATCTCTTATATCTTTTTGTGAAACAATCTTACAGATATACCCTTTTATAGGAATAACGTCAGTATCTGTTTTAAGATTACTAGAATATGAATTAATTGCAATAACCCATGCACAAACAACCATCAAATAACTTTTCATGATAATCAACGATATTTTAACAAACCTAATTTTACACCCTTAGACTTCCTGCGTATACCTTTATTGGCTACTTGCATTATTATTTTTACTCCATCCTTATCGAAACAAGATTTATCTATTAGACTTGACCCATCGGCACTTTTAAATGCAGGCATAATCATCTTTATAATTTACCGGTACAGTGTTCCCTACGGAGAAAAAAAATCTCATTGCCAAACAGATTACTATTTGCATCATTCATTCTACTACTGTATTTATCTGTAGCTTCCTGAGCAGACAAATCAAATTTGACATAACCAGATTTTATTTTTATAGGTTTTCTATCATTATATTCCCTAATGGCGGCATTAAGTCCATTTTTTAATTCATCACTCAATTCGCCTTTATTATAATAATAATTTGCGTGTATAACATATGGATATTCTTTGGTTCCATTTCCAGTTATTTCACCGTCTCTTCCTGTTGGGTCTCTATACATCAACGGATTGTTGCTGCAATAAGTATAGTTTGACTGGTGCGGATACTTGTGCCACATAGGGTCGGTGTAGAGGTAGATATAAAGCCACATTGATATATTCTTGGTATACACGCCACAAAGGTAGTAAAAAATATACGAGAATAAAAAAGGGCGTTTTTTAAACTAAATGGATAGTAGAATTAAGTAAACAACTAACTAAGTCGCTGACAAAAATTTATTCTAATAAAGCTATTTCTATTAAAAGTTGATTTTTATTTTTCCACTTTATTGTTTTTACAATGCCATTAGCCCTTTCTACAACAGAAATGGTATCGCCACTCACATCTTTTACAGAGTAAATTGTTTTTTGTCCTTTATTTCTTATTCCTGTTGAATAATCTTTTAATAGCGTATCCCAATATACGAACTTAAAAAGAAGATTGGCTTGTATATATCCTTTTTTGTCATTATTATAGAGTATCTCATACCATTCGCCGGAGAGTCTTGTTACAACAAAATGATAAATACCATAGTCTGGTTTATAAAAAAATGGACAAACTTCGTTTATTGCACTATTACAAATATTAAAATTATAAACTTCATTTTTTAATAGAGAGTCACTAAAAATAATGATGTTTTTATCGCAATCATAATTCCACATAGCTATACCCACTCCTAAATCAACAACATTATTTTCATAATAGCAAGATGCTAATTGTGCATTTTTAGAATGTTGTTTACCTTGGCTGATCCCAAATATAAAACAATGTAATAGTAATAATAGTAAACTTATTTTTTTCATCTTCCTATATGTAAATTATCTTTGTGTAGTTTCTGATTATTGTTTCCTTTACATGTAAATCCATTAATTTTTGGGAACTAAAGACTCTAATTCACCTAAATTGTAGAGCTCTGTTTTGATGGTATCGCCTCGTTCATCTAGATAAATCCACAAACCATCTTTTGCTCCAAGCCTATTTTGTCCAATCTGTTTGATATTGCCATTTTCATAATAAAAAACTGATTTACCGTCGAATACCCCATCTTTCATGTGTATTATTTGAGAAATTTGACCACTTTCGTAGTAGAACCTACTAACACCATTCTGACGTCCATCTTTCCATTCCGTATAAAATTTGACCTTCCCCTTACTATAGTATGATATCGAAACCCCTTCAGGACGTCCGTTATTGTAATTATTGATTGATAATGTATCGCCTTGACTGTTGTACTCAATAAATGTGCCGTGTTTTTTTCCACATCGGTACTGTTTCATATAAACAATATTGCCTGCTCTATCATACTCATAATATGTACCATTAATTAGAAAGCAACCTGTCATAAACAATGGTATAATTAGATAAAGTAATCTCGCTTTTTTTTTCGCCATCATGTTAGTACCTATTTTATTATTTTTTCCGTTATATATCTAATAATCTTCTTATTACCATCTGCTTGATTATTTTTATATTGTTGTATTGCCTCCTTAAAGATTGTTTTTTTAATTCCGGAGAAGCCCCTTGGGCTGATTTATCTTTAGTCCATCAGAGTATCCACATACCTCAGTGGATTATCCGCACAGTAGGCGTACGGCAACAGACTTGGGTACTTGTACCACATCGGGTCGGTGGAGTTGAATGTACTGAGCTGTGAGTCGTAGTAGCGGGCTTCGGCGTAGTGCAAGCCTGTCTCTTGGTCTTTTTCGTAGCCGTGTCTATTTATATACTCAATCTTTACCATAAAGCAAAAACAATGTATGTATTTTATTCTTAAGAATATGAATGAGAAAAAAACTCGATATCATCGCAATTTCTTTTTGTTACATTTTTGATTTTTTTTTGTTTGCTTTCGATGCTTCCTTCCATATCTTTTCTATAACTTCATCGATGTCGGCAGGAATACCTATCGCTTTTTTTTGGGCTTTTATGTATCTATTTATATAATCGTATAACTCTTGGTCAAAATATACTGGCTTTCCGTTTCTTTCCATGCGCCAGCTATTATATGACAATATATCGTATCTATTAGCTTGGATATCTCGAATAACTATTTGTTGTCGAACATCAGGCAATTGACAACTATCTGTACATATAATAAGAGAATCAACACGATTTTTTATATAAACACATGCTACGGAATCGGTAATATAAAACCAATAATCACCACGAAAATTATATCCAGGTATTGCCGCTACGGTAGCTGTAGGCTCTTCCATAAACCTAACATTAATAATTAGTTGTGAGTAACTATAGCTTTCACAAGCTAGTAACAAAATTATTATTAACAGAATTTTCCTCATTTCACAGTATTAGTTTTTGGTTTAATATTAGTTAGGCTTGTGTTTTCTCATTTTTTTGAGCAAAGTTAGGTATAAATTTTTGATTCCTGTAATTGTAACTAAATTACTCATTGTTCTTTAATTAATTATATAAAAACATCTCTACCTAACTAATATTGAGCCTTATTTTACAAGTGCCAATTATTTATATCTTTTCAAGGATTGGTCAGTATAGAATCAACAAATCATTTTATCAAATCATACTATCAAATCCTTACATCTCCCCAATAACCACATAAAAGCATGGAAACGATATACAAAACAACAGACCCAATAGCGTAAAAAAACACCAACCAACCTTTAAACTTACTATTCTTTTCATCTTTATATTTTTCGGCTAATTCTTCATATTTCTTTTTACGAAAAAACAAACTCAAAATACTGGCTATAATAACAATTACCCATATGATATTAGTGTTAATTTCTTCATTAAAGCTATAATGTAGTAAAACAACTATGATTGATAAAATTATAAAACAAAGACTTCCTGTGACAACTACACTTCCCCCAATATATCCGTTTTTCTCTCCCCAATCTTCATAAAATTTAGAAGCTCTGTAAAATACATAATAAAACAAGTTTTTCATTTCCAAACTATTTAAACGGCTGATAAACACAAAGTACTGGGTTTATTCCCATTTGAATTTGTGGTATCAATACTTTATTAACATACATATTATGAAGTTTTTTCCCTCCAATGACCAATATAAAGAAATACCTATTCCAGCAACAGGGACAAAGCCCATTCCTCCCATAAAAACATCAAGCCCGTGTTCAATCCTACCTTCAAGTGTAGATGCCTTTATAAATTGACTTAATGACATACCAATATCCGCTAAACCAGCTATTTTCCCTGCTCTTTGCACTACTTTTCCCAAATTTGAAACAGAACTTGGTGTAATCCATTGATTCCCTTTCCACCCGTTCCCATAAAATTTAAAATCAAGTGCTCCTTTGCTGTTTGTATGTTGAGTAAACAACGTTGCATTATCTCCATTGATTGATAAATAATTTTCTCCTATATTATTTCAAGTATTTCCGTTATCGTCTTTGTAAATTTTATCTTGCGACTTACGCCACATAACTTGAGAATTGCCATTTTGTCCTGATATTCGTATCAATCATCAGCCCATCTGGGGCAATAAACCTCATCGGATTATCCGCATAGTAGGCGTACAGCGATAGGTGCGGGTACTTGTACCACATCGGGTCGGCGTGGAAGTAGATATAAAGCCAAATTGATATATCCTTGGTATACATGCTACAAAGGTAGCAAAAGTATTTCAAAAATCATAAATAATATAACTTAACCGAATGCTATCCAACTGAAAACACCTATCAGAATAGCTGCCGTAATAATACCAATGATGTAATTTTCAAAATCATAAGACCCTCCCCAAGTTGCTTCAAGATTGCCTTGCACTTCATCTTTTAATTTTGTTTTGCAACCTTTTAGTAACCAACGAATAAATCCTCCTAAACGCATTGTTAGTCCAATCATAATATTCTACTTTTTAAGTTCTTTTTTTAATGGCACCTCCCGTATTTATAACGTCTAAGGATAAGTTGTAGCCTTCGAGTGCTTGTTGATTAATTTTATTGATTTGAAAAGACTGGCTTGCCTTTTGCTGCCAATTAATCCCCTTAAACTCGATTCCTGATTGGTCTAATTTTACTCAAATAGTGCTGTTAGAGTTTTCGATTGTTTTTTAGATAATCGAAATCCATAGCCATCTATTTTAAAGTATTGATTTCTCTTCGAAAAATACAATTTGTAGTTTTTCCCGCTATTATCAGACAAAACAACTTCTTTGTGTGGTATAAACTTAATAATAGCCGTTTCCGAATGATTGATAGTCTCTAAAAATTTGGCATAATTGATCTGCCTGAAGCTATTGGTTTCAAAATCAAACACTTCTGCTTTCCCGTCGCTTGAAAACGTATATTTATTCATAAAACAATTTGATTTACAAGCTGTTTGTGCGAACAAAACACTTAAAAAGACGAACAACATAAATAAATTTGTTACCTGTTTCATTGTCAATTCCTTTCTTTTATTGTATTATAAACATTAAATCTCTATCCCCTTCTCCGCTAAGTTATTTATACATTCCATATAATAACTATCATCATGTTCTTTATAAATTGGTGAATTGATTTTTACTTCTTTTAATTCTTTATGTGGTTTACAAACTTTTCCTCGATAATTTTTATCAAGCCATTCTTCACTCACATTGTAACCCCTATATTTCATTTCATCCATTATTAATCGATGATATTTATACAACAATAAAGGTTCATAATCAAACACATAATTGACTGTCGAATGTCTCTTTCCCCAACCATTCCCCCTTAATGCACAACATTCTCGATGTTGACCTAAAAGTTGTTGTCTTGGTAATTTGCGAATTAAATCCTCATGCCATAATCTCATTAATTTTCTCCTATAACAAACATTATTTTTCTATAGTTGTAGCTAAATTACTCATTGTTATTTAATTAATTATGTAAAAACACAACCTCTACCTAACTAATCTTGAGCCTTTTTCTATTATTACGATATGGGAAAGTTCCATGATAATATAGAGTCTTCACCGAATTTTTGCTTCTCAATAAATCATACATAAATTTAGCAACAAGTTTTTCCTCTATCGCCAAACTTATAGTGTATATGTATTGCAGCTCTTCTTTTAGATTTTGGCTATTGATAATATGAGCACTTAAAATTTGTCCGGTAGAATCCACTTTACACATAACCAAAAGGTAAATATCTTTTTTTTCATCTTTATAAAATCGTTTTTCAACAATACTATCCATAAATCGAGACAAACTTTCCATATCGTCTACATTCGTTTTTTGAGCGAAAGCCGATTCCATAGTATAGGTTAAAAAGAAAAACAACAATATTAGCCAATATCCGTTTTTTTGTATCATCTTCATTGGTATCTTCTGGTTTATAACAATTTAAGTCTGTTTGAAAAACATGAAATAATTCTTAGGCTAACACTTCTGGATCATTAATAGAAAAAAACTCATTAGTTGACTCATTGAATGATCCCGACTCCATATCCGCCTCCTTCTTTTATGTAATATACATTATTCGCTTTCTATAAGTACTCATAATATGCGTCAGATATAGGACTGTTTCTTAATAAATTTAGGTTCAAGACTAGTTAAGTTTGTGTTTTCTCAAATATTTGAGCAAAGTTAGGTATGAGTTTTTGTTTTCTGTAATTGTGTCTAAATCACTTCATTGTTATTTAATTAATTATGTAAAGACAACCTATACCTAACTAATCTTGAGTCTTAAAAAAAACACTACCGTCTTCTTAATTAGTGATAGTTATTCTGCCATACGATATTTTTCCCCATTTTTGTTCTTGCTCAAAACATATAGTATTATTGTTCACCCATTTTATATTTTCGGGGATCCAATCCACAAGATCATATTCCAATATCAAATTAATACTCTCTCCATCTACATTATAAATCTGAATATTGTTAGGGAACGGTTCGTAATCCATGATTTGTGATGCGCAAAAGATAAATCGACAATCAGGTGAAAAAAGAAATGCACCAGACAACTCTTTAATCATCCCCGACTTTTTATTTATCAATAAAATTGACGATGACTCATAATATTTCACCTCGAAGCATATAATGTCCTTGATTGTATACAGATAGTTATATTTCGTATATTCAGGACTATCTTCTTCAAACCTATCTTTTAATACAATCGTACGACTGCCTAAATCTATGTTATACTTGCCTTTTGATTTTTTCATCCTTTTTTCCACTGTAAAAATAGCAGAACATTTTGGAAGCTTATCAAATGTTTCCTTTGAAATACTTTCGAAATCTATCGTATAATCGACGATTCGCCAGACCTCCTTCATATTACTACTATTTTGTGTAAATACGGCAATATTAACGATCAATACATTCCCTAATATAAACAGCAGTTTCTTCATAGATAGATATTTCTTACCTTTTTCATTTATAATTGAGTATTACGTTCTTGCATATACATGACGGATTATTTGCACAATCGACATATCTCGATACATTAGGACACTTGTACCACTCCGGGTCGGTATGGAGGTAGAAATATTCAGAAAGCATTCTCACTGTTAAAGATTATTTGACAAGAACTCTATGTTTTTTATAACTATCTGCATGCATCAAATATATTGCAACAATATTCAACTAATACCAGTTTTCTGTCTTCGAAGAAAAAATAAAGATGATTGAATTCAGATATATTACTAATATGTATACAATCAACTGTTTGCATCATATTATCTTTGTTTCTTTCAAAATATTGATAAAAGAATTTATCGAGAAAATCTTTTTGTGGCATACCTATAAAAAACTTCGATAATATATTCATTTTATTGGATTTTATTTGAAAATAAGCGACATCGTTATGACCTATAGAAGTCTGATAGTAAGAAATAGAATCAAAGCCACATTTTGCTACTTTAAATGTCAAAATAGCAGAAGAATAAAAAGGATTCTCGACTATTTGAGTAGCAATCATGTATTTTTCAATGTTCTTGTCAAAATTATCCGATAGAATATCGTCAAATATTTTGTCGGTGCTATCGTTTGTATAAAAATCCTGACACTTGTGTGTGGGATATAAAACTATATTTTTATCCTTTTCTCCATACACACACATAGCAAACAGCAACAAGAAAATAATCGTTAAATATTTATTATTCACTATTATTCAAAGGTTTTACAGATATAATTTTCTTAGACCTATCAAGCATTTTTTGACTGTCGGTGATTCTTTACCGTTTATAATATCTTGCAGATTTTCAACATTCTCTATACTAAAACACGAGCGTTTTTGTGTGCTTGTAATCATATATATAAGTACCACAATACATTACCTGCAGCTACTCGAATAAATTGCCCTGCGTCGGGTCGTCTTTGTCGTAAATAAGTCTGGGCGTCGATATACGGTCGTAGGTTTGTTCTTCGCCCTCGTCGTTATCTGTGGCAGCATCGGGTAGCTCTTCGGGCGGTGGTAGCCGTAGAGGTTCGAGGCGTTCGATACGGGCAACCTCGTAGTTGGATATTCGTTTTCCTCGTGCCTTGTACGACTTGTCGCCCACGAACTGTTCGACGTCTATATCGATAGGTTCACGTTTTTTGTCTTTGCCTCCGAATATTATTCGGAACAACGGATATGCGTCGTCGGCAATGAGCTTCAACTCGGAGGCGGTGTTGTCTCCGATGAACGAGACAGGCTTTGCCGTCGGCTCAAACCTGAATCTCTTGATATAATCGAAACCTTGGTCGGCATCGAACAGAGCGGCACTCCATATCTTGTGTGGGTCGAACTTCTCTATTATCATAATATCGTCGCGATAATGATTTGTGAGGTCGAAATTGGTTGTGCAATATTCGCCATTGCGGTATACTACAAGTATAAGGTCGTCGTTGAAAAACTCACCCAGATATTCGCCCCTACGGTCGTAGTTGAGCTTGAGTATATCGCGGTCGAACCATATATGTGTACCTCCGAGCGTAGAGCCTCCGCCTTGCTTGAAGGTGATTTTTGCCACAGGGAATTTTGTAAGCAGGTTGCCCCTCGAGGCACGTCCCTTGATGGCAATAGTACTGAAATCGACATCCCATTGTGTTTTTTTTATCTTCCTTGCCGTCTGTCTGAGCGTAACTCTCACCACTTCCGCCTCGCCGTTGGGGTTGGCCGAAAAGTACATCAGACGCGAATCGTTTTGTCCGTTGGTAAGGTCGTACTCTTTGTCGCGAGTAACCCCACTCACATAGAAACGCTTCATATAGTAAGCTCCGTTTTTGCCATCGCGGTAGACGGCATTGAATATCGTACGTTGGTCGTTGCGTTTGTAGACAGCCACATACTCTATGTCTTTGCCTACAAACTGTTTCTCGGAGACCTTCACAACCTTATATTTTCCGTTCTTGAAAAATACTATTATGTCGTCTATATCCGAACAGTTTTGTACAAACTCTACGTCGTCCTCTTTCTTGAGGTTCGTACCGACGAATCCTTCTACCCTACTGACATAGAGTTTTTCGTTGGCTTCCACTACTTTAGTAGCTTCGATATTTTCGAAATTGCGTATTTCGGTACGTCTGACAATATTTTTACCATACGTATCTTTAATGTGTTCGAACCACTCTATAGCGTAGTCGACCAGATGATTCAATTTGTATTCTATTTCCTTGATTTTACCCTTGATAGCGGCTATATTTTCCTTTGCCTTGTCGGTATTGTACTTCAATATACGCGCCATACGTATATCGAGCAGACGCTTGAGGTCGTCGTTGGTTATAGTTCGGATGAAGGTCTCTTTGTAAGGCTCTATACGTTTATCGATGTGTTTGAGAGCTATCGCTTCCGACTTGGCATTCTCGAATTCGGGGTCTTTGTATATCCGCTCTTCGATAAATATTTTTTCCAACGAAGCAAACAGAAGCTGCTCTTGCAGTTCGGAACGCTCTATTTCGAGCTCGGCTTTGAGCAGATTTACCGTATTGTCGGTACTGCGACGCAATACGTCGGATACGGTCGTAAATATCGGCTTGTTGTTGTCGATGACGCAACAGTTTGGCGAGTACGATATTTCGCACTGCGTGAAGGCATACAGTGCATCTATCGACTTATCCGACGATGCTTTGGCGTCGAGGTGTACGATTATTTCGACGTTCTCGGCAGTGTTGTCGTCTATCTTCTTTATGTTGATTTTACCTTTTTCGTTTGCCTTTATTATACTGTCTATCAGTTGTGATGTAGTGATACCGTATGGTATATCGTTTATTACGAGGGCTTTGTTGTTTTGAGCCTTCGATATTTTGGCTCTGATACGTACCTTGCCGCCCTTCTGCCCATCGTTGTATCTGCCTACGTCTATCATGCCGCCTGTGGGAAAGTCGGGAAAGAGCTCGAAGGCTTCACCTTTCAGGTATTGTATCGAGGCATCGATAAGTTCATTGAAGTTGTTGGGTAAAATTTTCGAATTTAGCCCCAGTCCTATGCCTTCGCTGCCTTGTGCCAGCAGTAAAGGAAATTTTACCGGCAGCGATATGGGTTCGTTGTTTCTACCGTCGTACGACGGTTTCCATTCGGTAACCTTGGGATTGAAGACCGCATCTATGGCAAACTTCGAGAGACGTGCCTCGATATAACGGGCGGCAGCGGCTCCGTCGCCTGTGAGGATATTGCCCCAATTGCCTTGCGTATCGATAAGGATATTTTTCTGTCCCAGCCCCACGAGTGCTTCGTATATAGAGCTATCGCCATGAGGATGAAACTGCATTGTGTGTCCTACTATATTGGCGACCTTGTTGTACCGCCCGTCTTCCATACGTCGCATCGAGTACAATACACGTCGCTGTACAGGTTTAAGCCCGTCGGTAATATGCGGTATGGCTCTACTCAGATTTACATAAGAAGCATAGTCTAAATACCACGTATAAAACATTCCCGGGAGGTGATGCAGGCTCTTTTCGTCCAATACGGTAGGTAGATTATATTGAGAGTGGAGTCTATCGCCAGTATCGTTGTCGTCTTCAACAGCCGAAGATATCTCATCGTTATTCTTTTCTTCGTCTTGCAAGTCGTCGTTTTCAGTATATTCAGACATCTAATAAATGAGATTTGATTCAAATAAAATAGAGGCAGCAAAGTTACAAAAAAAGATGATTTGCAAAGCCGAGAGTAAGATATGATAATATAAAAAAGGCTGTATCATTATTTTTCTAGATACAGCCCGTCATCAACAAGTTAATATAAAAAATTAGTTGCTAAAATAACAGACCAACTCACCATTGTCCATACGTTCTACATTGTAAGTAGAGGCAAAAGCCATTATTGTTTGTAACGTATTGCTACTCGGCTCCGAATTTCGATACTCTTGGTCTAAAAAATTGAATAGTGTAGAGAATTTTTGCATAGGCATAATACTTTTGTGTGACGATTTTGATTTTTATACTTGAAATAACGCAAAATCATCGCCATTATTGTATCCCTACCCTTTTCTGTAATATTCTTTATTTAGAATAGCATAGACTTCTGCTTAGCCCACTTACGTATATTCATAATGGCGTATCTCGCTCTTCCCAATGCCGTATTGATACTGATACCTAAAGTATCGGCTATATCTTTGAACGACATATCGTAATAGAATCGCAAGACAAGTATCTGACGCTGCTCCTTGGGCAAAAGCGACAATAGATATTTCAACTCTTCACGAATATCGGTATCGACCATAATATCTTGTATCGAAAGAGCCTCCATAGCCTTACCTGCAGTGATATCCACTTCTGTTTGGTCGTTTGAGATATTGATTATGTTTTTGTTGCGTCTGAAGTAGTCGATAATCATATTTCGAGCCAATCGACAGAGCCAGCTAAAGAAATAACCTTGCTCCACATAAGAGCCGCTTTTGATATGCGTAACGGCTTTGATGAAGGTATCTTGAAAAAAATCTTCGGCTAAATCTTTGTCTTTCACTAAAGAATATATATAACCGAACAGAGGACTTTTGTGCCTATACAAAAGTATCTCAAACGAGCGGTTGTCGCCAGACAAGTATTGAGCTATCAATTCACTGTCTGTAACATTCGATTTCTTATTCATCTCTTTGAAGTTTTTTAATTTATTTCAAAGTAGATTTTTATCAATAGGCAAAGAAATTTGTTTATTAATATGGATTTGACTGATAATAATTACAAAACTATACTTTACTTCGAGGTAGTCTGAGGTGTTGTCGGTCGCTGTGTTGGTCTCTGTATCTGTCGTGAAGACGGAGTGTTTCTACCCGACATACTTTTAGCCACTATCCTGAAATTCATTACCTTAGTATCTTTATAATTACCTTTTCCCGTAATGGTAACACTTGCCGTACCTACATTAAAATTGTTAGCGAATGTAAGTGTATAATCGGTATCTCTTACCAAGACCTTTGCACCGTCTTTTATAAGAATATCGGGCGATATCAGAGCGTTTCTGAATGTTTGATCGTTGATAGGATTTATCATCAGGCTACCGATGGGTTTAGCTAAGATGTTGAATTTTATTTCTTTAATATCTCGGTAATTACCTTTACCGATGATAGTTATAGTAGCCGTACCTACATTGACATTATTTATATAGTTTATCGTATAATCTCTATCTTTTACAAGCGTCGTATTGCCGTCTCTAATAGTCAATTCGGGAGTACAAGCTACTCCGGTATAGACTTGGTCTACCACAGGACTTACCACTATCGACGACTCTTGAGGTGAACTCTCGGTTACAGTAGTAGGAGCAGGAGTTGTAGAAACAACGGTAGACGTGCGTCTTGTTACATTTTGCGATACTGCATATATAGCTAATAAACTAAAACAGAATAAAAACAAACTTCTTTTCATAACTTACTATTTATCATTACGGTTACAACAATATTTTCTGCGAAGATAATAAAAATAATACAAACACAAACTTTTTTTACAATAATCGACCTGTTTTTTTTTCGGAAATCACTTTACGAGTTTTGCTATGTCTCTGAATTTGAGGTGATCGGCACCTTTCATCAGAGCAAATAATATCGCTTCGGTACTTAATATTTTTACCCCCTCCTGCCTCATCGCTTCTATACCGATATGTCTATTCTCTTCGGAACGAGACGATACGGTATCGGCAGCAACAAACACTTCGTATCCTTTAGCAATGAAGTCGACAGCTGTCTGATATACACAAATATGAGTCTCTATACCCGACAAAATTATTTGTTTGCGACTGTTTCGTTCAATTTGCTCCACAAACTTGTCGTTGCCTAAAGCCGAGAAACTACTCTTAGCTATCGGCAATAATCCATTGAGTGCCTCGGCGATAAGCGGATGTGTATTTCCAAGTTTGTCGGGCAGTTGTTCGAGCCACACGATAGGTATATCCAATATTCTACAACCTTCTATAAGTATCCTGCTATGGCGCAGCATATTGTCGGAGTCGTAGACTATCTGCGACAATTTACCCTGTATATCAACTACTACCAATTGTGTGTTTTGTATCGAAATCATAAGTCTGTACTTTTATCGAATGCAAATGTAGTAAAAAAACGACAAATATCGTTTATTAAATATCTAAATCGATAAAAAAGCCATTCCGACAGACTATTCGTTTTTTTTGTAAATTTGCACGTTTTCAGAAAGACACAACCTATCGGCACAAAATGGAAGATTTTTATCAATATATATATAGCGGTTCGTTCGGCGGATACGATCCCGAAAAGTTGGAGTTGATAAACGATTATTTTTTGAATGCAGGTAAAAAAAATCGTTTTTTCGACTCGGATACCTACGAGTATGTCGTCGCTTTTCTCATCGAACAAGGGAATTTCGGGCAAGCAAGAGAGGTGCTTTCGGTTGCCGAAAATCTCTTTCCCGACAAAGAGGTTCTATCGATATTAGAAATTATCATCGATAAATACTACAATCTGGAAAACGCTATAAACAAAAGCAATATATATTTCAAGAAATACAAAAATCCAATTTTTCTACTTATAAAAGCGGTATCTCTATTCGAATCCAAAAGATATGAAGAGGGTGAAGTTGTTCACGAAAAATTCATAAACGATTTCTATACCGAGGAGTTGAGGGCAGAGGCATATTTTCAGATAGCTTTGTTGCTCGACGACAATAAGTTCGACAACATAGAAGACAACGACAATGAGTTTTTGACACGCTCCATGCTCACAAAACGTTTTATCGACAAAGCTTTGAGCTATCCTTTGGATATCAGAGGACTGATATTCTATGCCATACAATTTCGCAACATAGGTAACCTGCGAGATGCACAAAACATACTAAACCGTGTAATCGATAAAGATTCGTACAACAAAGAGGCTTGGCGGTTGCTGTCGGAAATTTTGTTCGATGCAGAGCAATACAAAGAGGCAGCCGAAGCCTATAAGTATCGGATAGCCATAAACGATGGCGATAGTATGAATCACTTTCAGTGTGGGCTATGCTATAGTCGTATAGGGCAATGGGAAGATGCACTACATTATTACGAGTTGCAGGAGAAAAATTTTCCACTTATCCTTATGGATAATAAGGAGTTTTATCTGAAACTCAAAAATAAACAGGCAGAGTGTCTTATGAAAATGGGTAAATTTGAAGATGCTCTTCGTATCTGTACCAAAGCACTCAAAATAGACCCAAACAACTTCCAGATAACGGTAAGGACTGCACAGTGTTACAACTTCCTGAACGACAACGAAAATGCGATAGTATATCTACTGAAAGCATTGGAGATGAACAACAATCACCGATACAACGAATACGAGAATCTGTTCGGTACGATAGGAGATATTTTTTCGGAAATATCACAAGACCAGAATCCTAAAGAAAAAGAAGAGAGTATATCGAACGCTATTTTAGCATACAAAAAATCCATAATATTTCTTAATCTGTCGGACAATGCCGATAACAAAGATTTTGAGGACTTGCAGTACACTAATGCTATGAATTTGCTGAAAATAGGGCGTTCGTATATGCTGATTGGCAAATATATCGATGCTCTCATCAATTTGCAGATAGCCAACTATATAAATACCGATATGCCTACTCTACAGCTTACTCTTTCGATATGCTACTACTATCTGGATTTCGTCAAAGAATCGCTTATGCATTTCGAACTCATTCCTGCCGACGAACTCAAAGAGTTTAAGACTCTTATACCCGATCTCGTAGAGATAGAAAAACTATATAAAGAGCGCAATAAATAATTATAACACAACACGATAACAATGAATTCTCAAGCGATATATCGACTACGAAAGGTTATGTTAATAGGATTTTTGCTGTTTTTATCAATACAGTTGAGTGCTAATGAAACAGATAGTACGAGTCGTCTGTCGTGGTTCGATAGAGTCGATGAGTGGTATACTGCCAATATGAACTATGGTACTATCACGGCACTGATGGCTGCCGAGAGTTCGATATTCCCCGTACCGTCGGAACTTGTAGTACCGCCTGCGGCTTTTATCGCCTCACGAGGCGACAGAGGTATGAAGATGATCTGGGTGATAGTTTTCGCTACGATAGGAGCATGGATAGGAGCAACGGTAAACTACTTCGTACTAGGTATGTGGCTCGGTAGGAATATCATATATAAATTTGCCGATAGCCGTTTGGGACGTATGTTGCTGCTAAGCAGCGAAAAGCTGAAACGAAGCGAAAATTTCTTCAATAAATACGGTATCGTTTCTACATTTATAGGTAGATTCATCCCTGTAATCAGGCACTTTATATCTATTCCGGCAGGTTTTTCGAAGATGAATTATTTTGTTTTCTCCGTATTTACACTGATGGGAGCAGGTCTTTGGAATTGCATTTTGGCTTTTCTAGGACGTCTCGCAAACGGGCAACAAGAGGTCATATATCGTTACTCACACGAAATAGGCTACGGACTTTTAGCGATAGTATGCCTCGTAATAGTTTTTTTTACGATAAAATATTTCGTCGGGAAAAGTAAGAGAACCAATATATAAATTTACCTCTATGCCGCCGAAGGAACGTATTATATTAGGTATCGACCCCGGTACTACGGTCATGGGGTACGGTGTAATCAGAATCATCGACCGCAAAGTGGAGTTCGTCGCTCTGGGAGCCATCAATCTAAAGGCTATAAAGAACCATTATCTTACATTACGGAAAATATTTGAAGAGGTCAATCGCCTTATAGAGACTCACCTACCCGACGAACTGGCAATAGAGGCACCTTTTTTCGAAAAAAACGTACAATCGATGCTAAAGCTCGGCAGAGCACAAGGAGTGGCAATAACCGCCGCTATCTTCAGAGAGATACCCGTAGCCGAATATGCTCCGCTCAAAATAAAGATGGCTATAACCGGCCAAGGTAGAGCCTCTAAAGAACAAGTAGCCGATATGCTATGCCGAATACTGAAAATACCTCACGATATTCTCCCAAAAGAGCTCGATGCTACCGACGGGTTGGCAGCTGCATACTGCCACTATTTACAAACACAATCAGTCGTAGGTAGCGAGAAAAAATATAGAAACTGGAAAGACTTTGCCGAAAAAAATAAGGAACGAATCAAAACATAGCTTCAAATATAAGTTAAAGCTATATATATGGTACGTATTCAATGATTTTTTTACTAAATTTGCAGAGTCGAAAAAACATAGACTTATATATCAATAACTAATAAAACTCATTATTAAAATTATGGACATTCATTCATTACAACCACAGGAAGTATGGCGCAATTTTGCAAAGGTATGCTCAGTACCCCACCCGTCGCACCATCTCGAACAGATTACAAAACTTGTAGTAGACTTCGGCAAATCTCTTGGTTTGGAGACTCTTACCGACAAGGCAGGTAATGTACTCATTCGCAAGCCTGCTACTGCGGGTATGGAAGACCGCAAAGTAATAGTACTTCAGGCTCACCTCGATATGGTGCCTCAGAAAAACAATTCGGTAAAGCACGATTTCGAGAAAGACCCCATAAAAACTATCGTCGACGGCGAATGGCTCAGAGCCGACCAAACTACTTTGGGTGCCGACAACGGTATCGGAGTAGCTGCCATAATGGCTGTACTCGAAAGCAAAAATCTCAAGCACGGACCTATAGCAGCACTCTTTACTACCGACGAAGAGACTGGTATGTATGGTGCTTTCGGATTGCAGCCCGACTGGATAAAAGGCGATATCTTGCTTAACCTCGACTCAGAAGACGAAGGCGAACTATTCATAGGATGTGCCGGAGGGTTGGATGCAAGCATAAACTGGAAATTCAAACCGCTACCTACCGCTCCCGACGATATAGCGCTAAAAGTAACAGTATCGGGGCTGAAAGGCGGACATTCGGGACTCGATATAATACTAGGCAGAGCCAACGCCAATAAGCTATTATTCAGATTCTTAAAAGAAGCCATATCGTCCTACGAAGCTCGTCTGTCGGAGGTAGAAGGCGGTAATATGCGAAATGCTATTCCTCGAGAAGGCTGGGCGATAATCACTATCCCCGAAGAGAGCAAAAAAGATATAGTGAATTTGGCAAAAGAGTACGAAGCACTTTTCAACGAGGAGTACAAAGATATAGAAAACAAGATAACGATAAGCGTAGAGGAAGTAGATACACCCGACAACATCATTCCCGAACAGATACAAGACGACTTCATCAATGCCGTAACAGGCTGTCCAAATGGTGTTTTCAGAATGATACCGACTATTCCAAACATAGTAGAGACCTCTATGAATCTATCTATAATAAGGGCAAATACCGAGAAAATCGAAATTCATTGCCTGCTGCGTTCGTCGGTAGATAGCAAGAAAGAAGAGCTTGCCTCGATGGTCGACAGTATCTTCACTTTGGCAGGAGCCAAGGTAGAGTTTTCGGGCGGATATTCGGGTTGGAATCCAAACACAAACTCGCCCATACTGCACGCTATGAAAGAGACGTACAAAAAAGAGTTCAACAAAGAGCCTAAGGTACAGGTAGTTCACGCAGGTCTCGAATGTGGCATCATAGGAGCAACAGAGCCCAATCTCGATATGATTTCGTTCGGGCCTACTATAAGACACCCACACTCGCCCGACGAAAAAGTAAACATCAAATCGGTGGGCGATTTCTGGCGTTTCCTTACCAAATCTCTCGAAAACGCACCTAAGAAGTAAAAAACGAATTACATACATGCGCGAAAAAAAGACTGCCTATCGTATCTCTCTCTGATAGGCAGTCTTTTTCGTTTATCAACGATACGTATAAGAGCCTAACAACAGAAAAAGCGACTATCCATATTTACGTGATAGTCGCTTTTATTCGAAAACAAGAGTCTTTTCTGTAAAATATACTTGTGTTTTTATTTGCTGTACTGAGCCTGTTTTACGATAGCCGAGAAAGCCTCTTTATTGTTCATAGCCAAATCGGCGAGAACTTTGCGGTTGATAGTAATACCGGCTTTGTGGAGAGCTCCCATCAGTTGCGAATATGAGTATCCTTCCAAGCGGGCAGCGGCATTGATACGTTGTATCCACAATGCACGGAACGAACGTTTTTTGTTTTTTCTATCGCGATAGGCATAGGTCAATCCCTTTTCCCAAGTATTTTTGGCGATAGTCCATACGTTTTGTCTTGCGCCGAAATATCCTCTTGTAAGTTTTAAAATTCTTTTCCTTTTTGCTCTCGAAGCTACATGATTTACTGAACGTGGCATAATTTTTAAATGTTTTTTTGAAAGTCAGTGTCCGCTTAGTGGGGCGAACTTACATTTTTACTGAACATTCGATTAATACTTTTAATTAATTAACTCTCAACGGATACCAAGTAATGATTTTACACTCTTTTCGTTCGAAGTGTTTACCACTCCCGTGTGCGTAAGATTACGCTTTCTCTTGGTCGACTTCTTGGTCAAGATATGACTTTTGAAGGCGTGTTTCCGTTTTACTTTACCTGTCCCGGTAAGGGCGAACCTTTTTTTGGCACCGGAATTAGTTTTGATTTTCGACATTTTCTGTTGTATTTTATAGTTAAACTTATTAATATAAATTCTATTCGATATTTTTATTTCTTAGGCTTCGGCGATAGATTCACTATCATCCTTTTACCTTCGAGTTTCGGAGTATTATCGGCTTTGGCTATATCTTCGAGGTCGTCGATGAACTTTTTCAGTAGGTCTTCGCCCTGCTCTTTGAACATAATGGAGCGTCCTCTGAAAAACACCGATGCTTTCACTTTATTGCCTTCCGTAAGGAAGTTTCGGGCGTGTTTAAGCTTGAAGTTATAGTCGTGCTCGTCGGTCTGCGGACCGAAACGAATCTCTTTGACAACAACCTTTACTGCGTTTGCTTTTATCTCTTTTTCTTTCTTTCGGAGCTGATACAGAAATTTCTGAAAATCGACTATCTTACATACGGGAGGGTCTGCATTGGGCGATATTTCGACCAGATCCAATCCCAATTCGTCGGCTCTAAGCAGTGCTCGTTCGATAGAGTAGACACCTTGCTCGATGTTGTCGCCTACCAAACGGACACGAGATACTCCCTGTATATCGTCGTTTATACGGTATCTGTTCTCTTGCTCTTTGCGGTTGTTGATGTTTGTTGCTATTGTGAAATCCTCCTTTATATAATCTTAGGTTCGACAAAAAAATGATTTTTCTATTCCTATTTGCTTTCGATACGAAAACGGCGACAAAGGTAATACTTTTTCTTCAAACGAAGTACACAAGTATCTAATTATTTTTTCGTATCCCGAAGAAGTTGGGCGAAAGTTCAAACAAAATTCAAACTATATATACTGCTTTTCTTACGATTTTCATATACTGCCCGTGTCGATATAAAAAAGGGAGGCTAAACACTACTCTACTCCGTTGTTTAGCCTCCCTTTTATCAGATTTATTACCTTTCGTCAGAAAAAAGAGAACGAAAGCGATAAATTCATTATTACTACTTGTTTCCCTCTTTTATTATCACAGGTGGAGAGAGTAGTCGTTTTTTAGTCTCTTTCCAATCAGTAGCTATGATTTTATCGTTATACCATACCGTATCCCATGTGATAAAGACACAATATCCAGCATCTGTCGGATCTTGGGGATTGCCTCTACGAGTTATAAGTTTTGATCTTATAATATCTCTATCTTTTTTATTCCAATAGATACACATCATAGGATACTTATTTTCTCTTTTTATTGAATGTAGAGTACTTAGCATAAAATCGAGTAAATATCCGTCTTTACCTCGTACTAACTCGTAATCTCCCGGATTTCGAGAAACACCATAGATATCATAATAAGTCTGTCCTTTGTGCCAAGTACTATCTGTAAGGAGATAATATACCCTGATACTATCGATATTATATCCGTTGGGGTTCGATGGGTCGAGCAAATCGTTACCCTCGCTGTCTCTGACATAAAAAGCGAAAATCTCGTCCATAAATACACACCTATACAATCATCTTGACCATATCGGGATACCGTATGTTTACAAGAGAGTAATATAACGGATATCATACATAGAGCTATAAATGATATTTTGTTTTTCATAATACAACGATGTTTTTTAACTTTATATCAAAAGTATACTATTGCGATCAATTGGAACAACCATATCACCATCATTATTAGAATTATTAGTTGTATAAAAGCCAAGAGTTTCATAACGATATGTTTTATATCGAACAATAAAATTAAAGTTTTGTGCAAATGTATAAAATATTATTTCGACACAATCGAATATTTAACCTATCTTAACCCACAACACTTATAACTTGGATTTTTGCCTCATAGAAAGTCAAAAAATAGTACCTTTGTAATTCTAAAACCACATTTATATAGTAAATACTATGAATATCAACAGCGGAAAAAACTCTTTGGACGATAAGACCAAACAAAAGTTCCTCAAATATTTCTGGGGAATAGTAGCTATCGGAGTGGGAGTGGTAGCTCTCACGTTCCTACTTATATCGGTCGGTATAGTAGGTTATGTACCACCTCTGGAAGAGCTCGAAAACCCTAAAAACAAGCTCGCAACCGAGATATACTCTGCCGACGGTAAGGTAATCGGTACTTTCTACTCGGGCAAAGACAACCGTATGAAAACCACATACGACGAACTTTCGCCGAACCTCATAAATGCCCTCTTGGCTACCGAAGACGTAAGGTTTTACAAACACTCGGGAGTCGACGGTAAAGCACTCCTAAGGGCTATACTCTCGTTTGGCGGCGGTGGTGGAGCATCTACCATCACTCAACAGACGGCTAAACTGCTATACACCAACCGTTCGGGAAATTTCTTCAAGCGTATACCGCAGAAACTCAACGAGTGGATTATAGCCGTCAGACTCGAGAGGCTTTTCACCAAAGAGGAGATAATGTCGCTATATTTCAACAAGTTCGATTTTCTAAACAATGCCGTCGGTATCAAGACCGCCTCGCAGGTCTACTTCAATACCACACCCGACAAACTCACCATACCGCAGGCAGCTACACTGGTAGGAATGTGCAAAAACCCATCGCTATACAACCCTGCAAGCCACCGCGAAGAGACCCGACAGCGTGCACTCAACAGACGCAACACCGTAATCGATCAGATGGCAAAATATAAGTTCATCACACGCCAAGAAGCCGAGGAATACAAGCAGTCGCCAATGGGGCTCGACTACCACTCAGCCAGCCACGACCAAGGGCTTGCCCCGTATATGCGCGAATATCTACGCACAAGGCTTAGCGCCAAGAAACCCAAACGCTCTGCATACGCCGACTGGCAGCTCAAACCCTACGGACAGTACTACCTCGATTCGCTCGCTTGGGAGACCGACCCTCTGTATGGTTTCATCGAGAAGAATCCAAAATCGGACGGCACCAAATACAGTCTGTATCAAGACGGACTCAAGATATACACCACTATCGACAGCCGTATGCAGTCGTATGCCGAGAGTGTAGTACGTCAATGGCTTACAGGATTGCAAAACGATTTTTTCAAAGAGAAGAAAAAACGCAAGAACGGTATCTTCCCATCGAATTTCACCAAAGACGATATCGATAAATTCATCGAAAGGTCTATATTACGCACCGAGCGTTACCGCGTCATGAAAGCGAGCGGTATGAGCAAGTCGCAGATATTTGCTGAGTTCGACAAACCTATCGATATGAAGGTGTTTTCGTGGCGAGGTGAGATAGACACCGTAATGTCGCCCCGCGACTCGATGCTGTGGGCTAAAAGTTTTGCTCGTGTGGGCTTTATGAGTATGGAGCCCTCCAACGGCTACGTCAAGGCTTACGTGGGTGGACCCGACTTCACCTACTTCCAATACGATATGGCTACTCAGGGACGCCGACAGGTAGGGTCTACCGTAAAACCCTTCATCTATACGCTCGCTATGGAAGAGGGGATGTATCCTTGCGATAAGATAGTGAACCAACCCGTTACGCTTACCGATGCCAACGGCAAACCCTTCACCCCTCGCAATGGCTCCAAGGCTCGACTCAACGAGCAGGTTACTCTGCGATGGATGCTTCAGAATTCGAACAACTGGGGCTCGGCCACTCTTATGGGAATGCTCGCTCCGGAGCAGTTGGTAAAGCTTATGCGGTCGTTCGGTATATCGGGCTATATACCGCCCGTGGTATCGCTCTGCTTGGGACCGAACGAAGTGTCGGTAGCCGAGATGGTGGCAGCCTATACGACATTCCCAAATAAAGGTATCAGGACTACACCTGTATTCGTAACCCATATCACCGACAACAAAGGCAACGTCATAGCTCAGTTTACTACCAACACCATAGAGGTGGTAAACGAGAAGACTGCCTACAAAATGATAAATATGATGCAGGCAGTACTCGACGGCGGTACAGGCTCGCGGGTACGTTACAAGTATGGGGTCAACGCTCCTGCAGGTGGCAAGACAGGTACCACAAACGACAACTCCGACGGATGGTTTATCGCATACACTCCGCAGCTTGTGAGCGGCGTATGGGTAGGCTGGGAAGACCGCCAGATACACTTCGCAAGTATGGCCGAAGGGCAAGGTGCCAATATGGCTCTACCAATATGGGCTATGTATATGAAACAGGTACTCGAAGATACATCTTTAGGCTACAGTCCGTCGGCTCGCTTCAATATACCAGAGTGGTTCAATCCGAACGAAGGATGTGAATAGAATAAAAATAAAAAATTACTAATTACGATGTATGGGCGAATCGTTACTCGCCCATACATTTTTTGTTGCCCACAAACACCTAAAACCTCGCTTAAACGATTAAACGCTTAAACGTTTAAACGGGTTGCGGTCGGCTACGGCTGCAATGGTGGCGCGGGCAAAGTGTCGGGCTCCTGCCGAGTCGATAAACTCACGTGAGAGGTCTACTATCGTTTCACCCTTGAACATCATTCTCAGGCGTGCCGTATCGGTAACGTCGGCAATGTGTGTTACCTCTATATTTTCCTCGCTGCAATACCGCATAAACTCCTCCATATCGTCTCTACCGACAACGACAGCCATACGCTCTTGGCTTTCGGATATGGCGAGCTCCGTTGCCGATAGTCCGGAATATTTCGTACGCACGCGGTCGAGGTATATGTCGAGTCCGTCGGCAAGTTCGCCGACAGCTACACATACTCCGCCCGCCCCGAAGTCGTTTGCTTTTTTTACGAGGCGTGTGGCTTCGCTCCTACGGAACAGTCGTTGCAGCTTACGCTCCTCGGGAGCGTTGCCCTTCTGTACCTCGCTGCTACACCGCTCGAGGCTTTCTGTAGTGTGTTCCTTCGACGAGCCTGTGGCTCCGCCAACGCCGTCGCGTCCGGTACGTCCGCCAAACATCAGTACTACATCACCTGCTTTAGGCTTCAGCCGCCTAACGTCGTCGACTCTGACGGCACCGACTACGGCACCGACTTCGAGACGTTTGGCTACATATTGGTCGTGGTATATCTCGCGGACAAATGTAGTGGCAAGTCCTATCTGGTTGCCATACGACGAATAGCCCTGAGCCGCTTTGGTCGATATTGTCTTCTGCGGCAGCTTGCCTTTGAGAGTATCGCCTACGGGCATATATATATCGCCGGCACCCGTAACACGCATAGCCTGATAGACGTAGCTTCGTCCCGACAGAGGGTCGCGTATGGCACCGCCGAGGCAAGTCGAGGCACCGCCGAAGGGTTCTATCTCGGTCGGGTGGTTGTGTGTTTCGTTTTTAAATTGAAGTAGCCAACGCTCCGACTTACCGTCGACATCGACATTGACCGTTATCGAACAGGCGTTGTTTTCGTCGCTCTCCTCGAGGTCGTCGAGAAAGCCTTTTGCCCTCAGGTATCGCGCTCCGAGAGTCGCCATATCCATAAGGCATACGTTGCGCTCCGAACGGCAAAGCTCACCACGCATGCTGTGATACAACTCGAGCGAAGCCTCTATGCTGTCCGATGCAAGTCCCTTTTCGACAGAGATATCTTCGAGCGAAGTGTTGAACGTCGTATGCCGACAGTGGTCGCTCCAGTAGGTATCGAGTATCTTGAGTTCGGTCTCGTATGGGTTGCGACGCTCAAGGCGGAAGTATCGCACTACTTCTCTAAGGTCGTCGGCATTCATAGCGAGGCTGTTTTCTTTGCAATAACGAGCCAAGTCGTCGTCTTGTAGGTCGACGAATCCCTCTATGATACGTGCCTCTTCGGCAGCCGGCTGAGCGAAGGTCTCCAGTATCGAAAGGTCTTTTTGACGACTCTCGATAGGATTGACGAAGTAACGCCTTATCTTGTCCATAGTCTCGGTATCGATAGGCTCGTCGAATAGTATTATCTTGCCGCTTTTGATAGTAATGTCGGCATTGTAGTCTATAAGGCGTACGCAGTCTTCTGCCGAGCTTGCCCGTTGGTCGAACTGTCCGGGCAGGTATTCGACGGCGAGGTACTGTCTGCCCTCGAGGTCGAAGTCGGTCGTTACACGGTCGGTCGGTCGCTCACCGAAGACGGTGTATAGGCATTTGTCGAGCAGCTGTCGGTCGAAGCCAAACAGGTCATAGACGTTCACAAGTCGGAGTTGGCTGAGCTTCAGACCAAGACTTGCATTTAGTTCCTTACGAAGGCTCTGTGCTTCGACTTGGAAACCCTCTTTCTTCTCTACAAAAACACGGTAGTTCATCTTTTGCGTCTCTTTTGATATTATCGAACACAAAGGTAGTAATTAATTACGAATTACGAATTACGAATTACGAATTACGACCTGCAGTGCGGAGCAAATTACGTTTAATCGTTTAACTGTTGAAGCGTTGAATTGTGGTTTGTGCGGAGCACAAAAACAAACGGCATTACGTGCCGAGACGCAAACCCGCTTGTGCGAAAGTGAGCGAAGAAAAACGGCGAACTGTCTGAGCCGAAGGCGAGTTTTCGCCGTTCAGCGAACGAGCACACCCAGCGGGTCGGCTCGGTGCGTTCAGCCTTGACTATGCCGTTTAAGCGAGAGCAGAGCCGAACTTGTTCGAGCTATGCCGAGCGTAGGCACTGCCGTTAGGAGCTTCTTTTGCATACTTTTCTTGTGTCAAGACAAGAAAATTATGTGGGTTTGGGCAAAGCCCAAGAGAAGATTTTGTGCTTCGCACAAATAAAAAAGGGACGAACACAAGGCTCGCCCCTAATTTGCTCCGCACTGACGGTCGTAAATCGTAATTTTTAATTTTTAATTGAAGCGTTAGCGTTTTACCATCTTAGCTACCATACCGTCGGCTTTTACAGTGTAGACGCCTGCGGGCAGGTGCGAGACTTCTACGCGGTCGGTATCGGTGGCGTATGCTACTTCGGTGCCGTACATATCGTATATAAGTATGGTACGAGCCGTAGCCGATAGGTAGAGCACGTCTGCCACGGGGTTAGGGTAGAGTGTAAGCGACTCGGTGGTAGCCTCGTCGAGAGCCGTAGCGGGAGAGAATACTACCCTTATATCCACTGCCTTATAGATACGGAAAGTATATCCGTTGTCGATATCTTGTCCGTTTAGAGTGAGGCTCTTCAGAGCGAAACCCGAGTTGGGAGTAGCCCTTACGGTAAGCTCGGTATCTTTCTCGACCTTTTCGCCCGACATTACAATATCGGTGCCTTTTATTACGTGTATACTACCTCCATAAGGATTGTTGTAGGTAACAGCATAATGCGGTTTACTAAAGAATGCCTTGATTTTCATGTGGTAACGTACAATTAGTCCTTCCGTTCCATCAATTCTTATGTCGACTTTCCTACCATTTACAGTGAGACTATCGTATTTATACTCAGGGGCAGGAGTAAGTTTGAACATAAGCCATGAATCGTACTCAAGGCTATCGCCGGAGTGTACCTCCTTATTATATCTTTTATAATCGTATAATGATATGGTACCTCCTACAGGCTGGCTATATGTAATAGCAAATTTCTTTCTACCAAAAAAGACCTCTATATGGCTACTATGGGTTACGGTAAAGCTAAGCCCTACGATACGCTCTCCGTTGACCTTTATACTATCGAGTCGTTCGTACATACGGCTCTGATCGGGAGTGGCCTCGACGGTAAGTACTGTGCCGTCGTCTACAATGCTACCCGAGGCAACCTCCTGCGTACCATTCAGAATACGGAACGTACCGCCTTCAGACTGATTGTAAGTAATGGTACTTTTATTTACCTCGCCAAAGAATACTTCTACCTTAGTATCGACCCGTACCTTAAAGCTATTTCCTGCAATATTTTTGTAATTGATCTTTATGAAATCGAATTTTTTGCCGGCATTTGGGGTAGCCTCTACCGTAAGCACTGTGCCTTTATCCACAAGGCTGCCGGAGGTAATCTCTTGCGTACCGTTCAGAATACGGAATGTGCCACCTGTCGACTGCTCATAGGTAACCTTATATGCGTCTCTGCCGAAAAACACCTCTAACGTAGTATTATCGCCCAATCTAAAGCTAAACCCTTCTATACGTACTCCGTTCACCTTGATGCTGTCGAGTCGATAGAATGGGTCGGGAGTAGTCTCTATAGTTAGCTCCGTATCTTCTTGTAGGCTACTGCCCGAGGCAACCTCTTGTGTACCGTTTTTTACTTTGAAAGTTCCGTTTGTGGACTGATTGTAGGTAATGGTATAATTCACAAGCTGTTCTACCATAGGGTTAAAATCTTTCCATACATCTGCTGATTGATAGAGGCTTGCTGTACCCTGAGGCACTGTAAGTTTTACTCTATTCAATGTAACCCTATCGAATACATCTCTGTCTATTCTAAGCGGTCTCTGCCAGTGAACTGCAACGGAATTCAATCCACTACAACCGGAAAAAGCACTTTGTTGAATCCTCGTTACACTATTTGGAATATTGATAGATGTCAGTCCGCTACAACGGGAAAAAGCACACTCTCCAATAATCGTTACACTATTGGGTATAGTTATAGATGTCAGTCCGCTACAACGGAAAAAAGCATACAATCCTATAATAGTTACACTATTGGGAATATTAATAGAGGTAAGCGATGTACAGCCCTCGAAAGCTCCATTAAAATCAGAAGGATAATGATAATTACTACCGATAGACTCTAATCCGTTGGGCAGACTTACTGATGTAAGACTTGTACAATTATAGTATTTACAACCGATTATTACTCAATATTTTATAGATAATAAGTCAGAAATATGGTTGTTATTTTTAATTGCACATTCTAAAAGGTGAAGATTTAACGCTTTTATTGATTATTAACTCAAAAAGGACATCAACTTGGGTCGTTTCTTCTCTTTTCCTTGCTATTCGTTTCCGATATTCCACTTTTGTTTTGGTCTATCTCATATGTACTGCAAAGGTATTGATTTTTGTTTGATATTGCTCCTTGCTTGCTCCTTGTCGTAGATTAATTTTCACACAGGAATTTTTGTTCTCTTTCTATAGGGGCTTGAAACAATCCATTTATTGGAAACAATTAAAGACGGAGCTGGTTTGCCCCAGTGCTTTTTAAGAAACAGGGCAATTATTTTATCTCCACAAAGGCTCTTGTTCCCAATTATGAGGAAAGCCTAATAAACGAGTTCTTACTGATGGGTATTTCGATAAAAGCTGCTTGAAATCTGCAACAAAAGTGTTGCCCATAGAAATGGAGTTAAGCCAATACACCACATAGCAGAGTTGCGGATAAAGTGTTTGTTCACGGAACGAGAAATCCGTAATCCATGTGTTTGGCATACGCATAGGCATCATTGGCTTGACAGGAAAGACCCGATTTGACAGTCTTGAATGATGGGCGCAGCAATTACGAAGTACGGGTCTGGGTACGGATTAAAAGGCTAAGTGATTATTTTCAGTCATTTAGCCTTTTTAATTATCTAATTTTTCCCCACATTTTCCCCACAGCTGTCTATTTATATACAGGGCAACCGCATCAAAATAACGTTAGCTTAGGAAACAAACGTAGTTTTCAACCTCCTCCTCTCCCTTATTGTCCATTTTCCTAAAAAAACCATTGGTCCAAATCGAAACTACTACCCCATAAAAATTGATTTTTTGCCCCATATAATTCAAATTTCCCTTGCGGGTAATATTTTTTAAGAAACATGATTTTTGACAACAGGCTATTATTCAGACAAATACAAAATTATGCATTTTTAAGGGGGGATATTGTAAATTGTTGAAACTTCTCATCCTTGTATCCACCCCACTTATCCCTATTAATACAAAATCGACAAGTATTGATTATCAGGTTATTGACATTTTGATGCGGTTGCCCTGATTTATATATTTTAGAAACATATTTTTCCGTAAAGTTATGTACCTTTGTCGGCAAATAAAGATATTCTCGTCAAACAAATATAAATAATATAAACATGGAAAAAAACAGAAAAAAACAAATCGTAGTTTTGAGTATAGCTTTAGTTTGCATTTTCATCTTGGTATTTTCATTGTTCCATAAATCAGCGACAAAAGATAGCGCAAATCCTCCTTTAA
>ERZ773035.548-NODE-548-length-30412-cov-16.661330_pt1 | contig 30412 bp, 24 predicted proteins | sample MGYA00511487_ERZ773035 | MGnify/ENA primary metagenome ERZ773035 (study PRJEB29015, sample SAMEA2737985) | human oral metagenome | biome: human oral; feature: human-associated habitat; material: dental | place: China | collected 2024 ...
AGGCTGATGCCGCGGGCGGCGTCCAGCGCCCGCTCGGCCTCGAAGTCGATGATCTCGGGGTGGACGAGCTCGACCTTCTTCGACCTGTTGAGGAAGGCGACGTAGTCGCGCAGGCCGCGGACGTACAGGTAGGTGTCCGAGCGGTGCCCCACCACCGGCTCGTCGGCAGGCCCGGTCTCGTCGCCGGTGATCTCGTCGCCGACGTCGGTCACCCCGGCGCGCTCGTCGGTCAGGGTGATGCGCAGCCCCTTGTTGAGGAAGGCCATCTGCTGGAAACGGCGGCGCAGCGTCTCGTAGTCGAAGTCGACGGTCTCGAAGATGGCGGGGTCGGGGTAGAAGGTCTGGGTGGTGCCGGTGGCGGTGGTCTCCTCGCCCCTGACCAGGGGAGTGGTCGGCTTCCCGCCGTCGCCGAAGCTCATGCGCCACACGTGCCCCTGGCGGCGCACCTCGGTGTCGACGCGGGTGGACAGGGCGTTGACCACGGAGACGCCGACGCCGTGAAGGCCGCCGGAGACGGCGTAGCCGCCGCCGCCGAACTTGCCGCCGGCGTGGAGGATGGTCATGACCACCTCGACGGTGGGCCTGTGCTCCGTGGGGTGCTCGTCCACCGGGATGCCGCGGCCGTTGTCGCTCACGCGCACCCCGCCGTCGGCCAGGAGGGTGACCTCGATGTGGTCGCAGAAGCCCGCGAGGGCCTCGTCCACGGAGTTGTCCACGACCTCGTAGACGAGGTGGTGCAGCCCGCGCTCCCCGGTGGAGCCGATGTACATGCCGGGCCGCTTGCGGACGGCCTCCAGCCCCTCGAGGACGGTGATGTCGCTGGCACCGTAGCCAGCGGCCCCGTTGGTGGGGTCAGGGGTCACAGCAGTGTCCTCAGCCACGTGTTCGTTGCTCCTCACGTCGGGCGCGTCAGGACGCTGCAGGGCGTTCCTGGCCCTCGGGCCGCGCGCACGTAGGTGGGTACCTGCGGCGGGTCCTGGGCGCACCATGGGCAGTTTCACCGCATTCTATCGCGGCCTGACCTGGGCACTGACCGCCGACGGCGTGGCGCGGGACGTGCCGCCTGTCACCTCCCGCCGACGCGGGGTGCACCGGCGTCAGATGGTGTCATAGCGTGCTCCCTGACGCAGCCGGTGGACGGCGACCTGGCTGACGACCAGGCCGGCGGCGCACCAGACGGCGCTCAACGCCAGGTCACGCAGGACCAGGGCGGGGCCACCTGCGGTGAGCGTGCTGACGGCACCGCTAAGCGGAGTGACCTGGGACACGACACGCAGCCACGCGGGGTAGGCGGAGACGGGGACGATGACGCCGACGAGTACGGGCAGGGCGCTGGCGAGCAGGGTGGCGCCGAGGTAGGGGTCGGGCAGGCTCACGCCCAGGCCCGCGGCACCCACCCCCAGGAGCACCCCGCAGGCCAGGGCGCCGAGGCTGAGCAGAAGCACCCGGGCGAGCAGGGCGACGTCGTGCCCCGGGGAGAGGACGAAGACCGCGCCGACAGACAGGACCCCGGTCACGGTGGCCAGCGCCAGCGGCACGAGGCTGACGGCGAGCCAGTAGGCGGGGTCGAGACGGCGCAGGGTGCACACCTCCTGGAAGACGCCGAGGTTGCGGTCGGCGGCGACGGCGCTGACGACCCCGGAGGCGACGGTGACGGCGAGGCTGACCAGGCAGGCGGCGTAGCCGGTGCGCACGAGGTCGTCGGAGGCCAGGTCGGCCCCCATGAGGACGTCAAAGGCGATGTCGAGCAGGGGCAGCAGGGCCAGGGTGGTGACAGCGGTACCGACGGTGGCGAAGGTGACGGAGGAGGCCCAGGAGACCCGGGCACCGGAGACGACACGGGTGAGGAACGCCACTCACACCACCTCCAGGGTCCCGGTGCGGGTGGCGCGGACCAGGGCGGCCCGTCCCAGCAGACCCGCCAGGGCGGCCCAGGCGAGCGTCGAGCACGTCCAGCCGGCCAGGGCGCTAACACTGACGGGGCCGCCGAGCAGCACCTGCACGGGCAGGCCCACCGGCAGGAGCCGGCTGAGGGGCTGGAGCCAGCCGGGCGCGCCCGAGCCGAGGAAGGTCAGGCCGGAGAGCAGGAAGACGGGCACGAGCAGGAGGCCCTCGTAGCTGATGGCGTTGGGCGTGAGGACGAACAGCGCGGCCACGGCCAGGCTCAGTGCCACGGCGCCGAGCCACAGCATGAGCGTGCCGGCCGTCACCCCGGCCAGGCGCCGCCAGGAGGGGGCGTGGACGGACCAGGACAGCAGCGACCAGGTCGCCCAGGACAGGGGCAGGGCGAGCACGCCGAAGCTGGCGGCCGCGCTGACCACGGCGGCCAGTGAGCGCAGTGCCCCCACGGGGGCGAGCACCAGGTGGACCAGGGTGCCCTTGTAACGCTCGAACCCGATAATGCCCGCCGCGCACGTCGCCGTGCTCCACAGGCCGATGACGCCCCCGCGCACCCAGACCACGGTCGGGGTGACGCCGTGCCAGGCGTTGAAGGCCAGGTACTGCACGAGCGTCGTGGTGAGAGTGGCGACGACCATGACCTGGATGAAGTAGGGGACCGACACGAACTGGCGCACGTGGAACGCCGTCATACGAATCTGGCGCCTCACCGGTCCAGCCTCCTGGCCAGTGCCAGGTAGGCCTGCTCCAGGCTCGCCGGGCGCGTGAGCAGGTCGTCGGGCTCGCCCAGGCCGTGGCGCTCAAGCAGCGCGCTCAGGGCCCGCCTACCGGCGTCGACGGCCTGCTGGCCGCCGTCAACGGGCCAGGAGACGGTCAGCGCCCAGTTCGAGGAGCTAGGGCGCTGGGTGACCACGACGCCGCGCCCCAGCACGCCGCGCAGCTCCTCGTCCAGGCCGGCGGCGCGCCCCGGCAGGGTCAGCGTGGTCACGGCCAGCACGCCCGCGTGGCGCGCCACGTCGGCCACCGTCCCGCGTACCTCGATACGGCCCGCGCCAATGACGGAGATGGTGTCCGCCAGCTCCTCGATCTCCGGCATCGTGTGCGAGGTCAGCAGGACGCCCACCCCGCTGGCGGCGATCTCGGCGACCGTCTGGCGCACCTGCAGGGAGATGTCCGGGTCCAGGCCGTTGGTCGGCTCGTCGAGCAGGAGCAGGCGGGGCCTGCCCAGCAGGGCGCGGGCGAGGTGCAGGCGCTGGCGCATGCCCCGGGAGAGGGCCGAGGCCCTGCGGTCCGCGGCGTCTGACAGGCCGACCCGCTCCAGGGCGCCGTCCACCGCGCTCGCGCGCTCCCCGCGGGCCACACCCTGCAGGTCGGCGAAGAAGAGGAGGTTCTGGCGGGCGCTGGCACGCGGGTAGAAGCCCAGGTCACCGCCCAGCACCAGCCCCAGGCGACGTCTGGCCCGGCGCGGGTGGGCCACAGCGTCCACGCCATCGACGCGCACCGAGCCCGAGGTGGGCAGCAGCAACGTGGCGCACATGCGCACCGTCGTCGTCTTGCCCGCGCCGTTGGGGCCCAGGAGCGCGTGCACCTGGCCGGCCCCGACCCTCAGCGAGACGTCGGCCACCGCCTGGAACCGGCCCCTGTCGAACGTGCGCGCGAGGTGCTCAGCCTCAAGAACCACCTCAGTCATGGACCCCCTTCAGACCAAGATAACTAACCTCTGACTGGCTCAACACGTGAATCAATACAGATTATATTGAAGCTTATGTAATCAAATGGAAACATAATGCTGTCACCCGTACGTGTCCCTCGGCCCGCGTGAGCCCCGCACGGCCACCCGCTCGCGGCGCCAGGTGGGGCCGGCCGGTCCCAGGACGCGGATCTCGACGGCCCCCGCCCCCGGCTCCAGCGCCCCGGCCACGGCCCGCTCGATACCGGGCATGAGGAGGCGCAGCTGCTGGGCCCAGGCCGAGGAGCTGGCCCGCAGGATGATCCGACCGGGCGCGAAGTGCTCCACACGGGCGTGCTGAGCCACCTGGGAGCCCACGATCTGCTCCCAGCGCACCGATATCCTGGCCACGGCCAGCATCCCGGCCCAGCCGTGCTCCCGGGCGTAGCGGCGCAGCGCCCTGCCCCCGATCTGCGGGTCAAAGCGCGTGGGCCCGGGACGGTCCCGCCCCGGGGACAGGCCGGGGCCGCGGTCACCGGCCTGGTCGTCGTGAGCGGGCCGACGGCGTCGCTGGTCCCAGGGGGCGACCCCCTCCTGCGCGCCCACCAGGCTGGCGCCGGTGCGCAGGGAGATGCGCACCACCCCGGCCTCCCAGGCCTGGCGGCGTGAGCGGGCCAGGAGACGACGCGCCAGGGAGTCCCGGTCCGGCGCCGTGGGCCGTGGCGAGGCGGCACCCGGCGGCCCACTGGCACCAGGGGCCCCGGCACCCGGGACGCCCGGTGAAGCACCCAGCGCACCAGGGGGAACAGCCACCTCAGGGGTCCTGGCAGCCCCGGGAGCCCCAAGGGTTCCGGCAGCCGCAGGAGCCCTAGGGGCCCCGGCAGCCGCACTCCCTCCGCTGACCCCACGCCTGCGGGCAGGTGGCGGCTCAGACACGGGTGACCGCCCCGTCGCGGACCCGGAACCGGGCCCCGGCCAGCTCGTCCGGCACGTCCTGGTCGACCGCCGCGGTCAGCAGCACCTGCTGGGCGCCGGCCACGAGCCCGGCCAGGGCCCGGCGGCGGCGCTCGTCCAAGGAGGCGAAGACGTCGTCGAGGACGAGGACCGGCTCGCCGTCGCCCCCCAGGGCGTCCACGTCGGCCCGGAGCATCTCGTAGGAGGCCAGGCGCAGCGCCAGCGCCAGGGACCACTGCTCCCCGTGGGAGGCAAAGCCCTTGGCGGGCAGGGAGCCCAGGAACAGCGAGAGGTCGTCACGGTGGGCGCCCACCAGGTTCGCGCCGCGCTCGATCTCCCGACGGCGCAGGTCGGCCATGGCCGTCTCCAGCCTCGCGGCGGTGGCGGGCACGTCCCGCAGGCCCTCCTCGTCCTGCACCCAGGCCTGCGACCCGGGGACGGGGTCGGGCCTGCCCTCGTGGGCCAGGAGACTGGAGCGGTAGGCCAGCGCGGCCTGGCGGGAGGCGTCGGCGGCCCCCTCGCTGACGGCGGCGTAGGCGCCCTCCAGCCAGGGACGCAGGCGAGAGACGACGTCGACCCGTCCGGCGATCAGGCGGGCGGCGCTGGCGGCGAGCTGGGCGTCCCAGACCTCCAGGGTGGTGAGCACGGAGCCGGTGGGGCCCCGCGAGGCGCCGTGGGCGCGGGCGGACTTCAGCAGGCTGGCGCGCTGGGCGAGGATCTTCTCGTGCTCGGTGCGCGTGGCGGCCAGGGCGGGGCGCAGCGCCACGGCGAGGTCGTCCAGGAGGCGACGGCGCCCACCCGGTTCCCCGGCCACGAGGACCAGGTCCTCGGGGGCGAAGACGACCGTGCGCAGCACCCCGAGCAGGTCGCGCGGACGGCACGCCCCCCGGTTGAGGCGGGCCCGGTTGGCCTTGCCCGAGATGATCTCGATCTCAATGACGCTGGGGCGCTGGCCACGGACCACCTTGGCGCGCACGACGGCGCCGCCGGGCTGCTCCTCACCGGGCCCGGCCCGTCGGACCAGGGCGGTCTCGGCGCCGACGCGGTGGCTGGAGAGCGTGGAGAGGTAGCCGACCGCCTCCACCAGGTTGGTCTTGCCCTGGCCGTTGGCCCCGATCAGGGCCGTGGGCCCGGCCTTAAGGCTCAGGACCAGGTGGTGGTAGGACCGGAAGTCGTCCAGCGCCAGGTCAGAGACGTACACCCGCGTGTCCCCGCGGGGTCAGGCCCCGAAGCGGATGGGCATCAGGAGGTACCGGAAGGTCGGATCCACCTCGCCGCCGACGGACTCCACACCGGTGAGCACGGCCGGCTTGGAGGGGTGGGTGAAGTCGAAGCAGACGTAGGGCCTGGTGATCGCCCCCAGGCCGTCCAGGAGGTAGCCGGGGTTGAAGGCCGTGGAGATGTCCTCGCCGTCCAGGTGCGCCACCAGGGACTCGGAGGCCTGGGCGTCGTCGCCCTGCCCGGCGTTGAGGGTCAGCTCCCCGTCGGTGAAGGCCAGGTGGATCGGGGTGGAGCGGTCCGCGACCAGGGCGACGCGACGCACCGCGGCGATCAGCTCCTCCCGGCCGACCGTGGCGTGGATGGCCGTGGACTGGGGGAACAGGCGCAGGACCGGCGGGTAGTCGCCGTCGGTCAGCAGGGAGGTGGTGCGCCGCCCCCCGGCCTCGAAGCCGATGAGGGCGCTGGTGGGGGAGTCGGGCTCGGTCAGGGCCACCGTGACGTCGCCCGAGGAGGTCAGGGACTTGGCGACGTCGGACAGGGTACGGGCCTTGAGCAGCGCCGAGGTGGACAGGGCCTGGTTGGTGGGGGACCAGCCCAGGGTGCGCACCGCCAGGCGGTAGCGGTCGGTGGCCATGAGGGTGAGGGCCTGGCCCTCGACCTCCATGCGGATGCTGGTGAGCAGGGGGAGGGTCTCGTCGCGCGAGGCGGCCACGGAGACCTGGGCGACGGCGCGGGCCAGGTCGTGGGCGTCAATGGTGCCGGCGGTGGCCGGCATGGCGGGCAGGGCCGGGTAGTCGTCCGCGGCCATGGCGGCCAGGGCGAAGCGGGCAGAGCCGCAGGTGACGGTCACCTTGGTGCCCTCGACCTCCAGGTCCACGGGCTTGGCGGGCAGGGCCTTGGCGATGTCGGCCAGGAGACGGCCGGAGACCAGGACCACGCCCTCCTCCTCGACCTCGGCGGGTACCTCGCAGTGGGCGGAGACCTCGTAGTCGAAGGAGGCCAGGACCAGGGAGGTCTCGGTGGCCTCCAGGCGCACGCCGGCCAGGACGGGTACGGGAGGACGAGCCGGGACGGAGCGCGCTGTCCAGGTCACTGCCTCGGCCAGGACGTCGCGGTCAACCCGGAGCTTCATAAAGTGCCTCCCTGAGCAGTGGGCCACAGCCCTGATGACAAGCCAGCCCCGCAGGTACCACGGGTAGGTACCACGGACGGGGCGATCCACATGGATTCTAGACGCACACCGCCGGTCCGCGTCCACGCCAGCGTGTCGGTGGGGCCCCGCCCTGCCCCCGGCAGTGGGCATCCGTCCTGGTACGACGCCCCTTTGCGTCTCCCCTCGCCGCGCACGTCTGCCTGGTTACCGGCGTCCTCGTGCCTCGCTGCCTTTGGGGACGGGCGCCGCCCTGCCCCGGCTCTCCGGCTCCGGGCTCTCCCGGGCTCCTGGTTCTCCCGCCGGTGGCGTGGTGGTACCGGGACGGCGTCGAGGCGAGGCCAACGTCATGTGTCCTGGATCACGGTATCTTCTGCGTCCGGGCATGCTGTGTCCGCGGCGCCTACGTTGGCAGCCTTGTTCGATCTCGTGGTAGGGAACAGGTTGTAGTTGTAGTAGGTAGTGTGGATCCTGGGGGAAACCCGGTTTTCCGGCGTCATGACGCCGCTGGGGGGTGTGGACTAACAGGTGTGTAGTTCGGTGGGTTCCGCAGCGGATCTGTGGACGGCACAGCAGCTCCCACTGGCTGTCCCCAGAAGAGGGGTCCGGGATCCACATGCTGAGGCGGGGTTGTCCACCGTCTTCCCACAGGTTTGTCCACAGGCTGGGGGACGCCGTCGGCCCCCTGTGTTCTCCACAGGCTGGGGATAAGTGGTATCGACATGTGGATACCCGGGCCTGTGGCTCCCCTCAGCTCGAGGCGGCCTGCTTAATGCGGCTGGTCAGCTCCGTGACCTGGGTGAAGGTGGAGCGGCGCTCGGCCATGAGGGTGCGGATCTTCTTGTCCGCGCTCATGACGGTGGTGTGATCGCGGCCACCGAACTCGCGCCCGATCTTGGGCAGGGACAGGTCGGTGAGCTCGCGGCACAGGTACATGGCGATGTGGCGGGCGTTGACGATGAGGCGGGAGCGGTTGGCGCCGCACAGGTCGTCCAGGGTGATGCCGAAGTAGTCGGCGGTCTGCCCCATAATGAGGGTGGTCGTGATCTCCTGGCCGGCCGGGTCGGAGATAATGTCCTTGAGGACCATCTCCGCCAGGGTCTGGTCGATGGGCTGCTTGTTCAGGGAGGCGAACGCGGTCACGCGGATGAGGGCGCCCTCCAGCTCGCGGATGTTCGTGGTGACGCGGGAGGCGATGTACTCCAGCACGTCCAGGGGCAGGTCCAGGCCCTCGGCACGGGCCTTGCGCGAGAGGATCGCGATGCGGGTCTCCAGGTCCGGGGGCTGCACGTCCGCCAGCAGGCCCCACTCGAAGCGGGAGCGCAGGCGCTCGTCCAGGCCTCCCAGTGCCTTGGGCGGCTGGTCGGAGGTGAGGACCACCTGCTTGCCCGAGGAGTGCAGGGCGTTGAAGGTGTGGAAGAACTCCTCCAGGGTGGACTCCTTGCCCTCCAGGAACTGGATGTCGTCCACCAGGAGGATGTCGACGTCCCGGTAGCGGCGCTTGAAGGACTCCAGGCGGCCGTCGTCGCGGTTGCCGTCACGCAGGCAGGCGATGAAGTCCGCGGTGAACTCCTCGGAGTTGACGTACTTGACGCGGACCTGGGGGTTGAGGGTACGCGCGTAGTGGCCGATGGCGTGCAGGAGGTGGGTCTTGCCCAGGCCGGAGCCCCCGTAGATGAACAGGGGGTTGTAGGCGCGGGCGGGCGCCTCCGCCACGGCGATGGCGGTGGCGTGGGCGAACCGGTTGGAGGCGCCGGTGACGTAGGTGTCAAAGGTGTAGCGCGGGTTGAGGCGGGTGCCGTCGCTGCCGGGGGTGCTCTGGCTGAAGCCGGGTGCGGCGGGTGCGGTGGGTGCGACGATGAGCGGGCGCCCGGGGTGGAAGGCGACGGTCGGGGTGCCGGCCTGCGGCGTGGTGGGTGGTACGTAGACGTGGCGGCCGGCCCGCTCCGGGGCGGGGGTCAGGGGCTCCCCGGACCAGCGCTGACGGCTGGCGCCCGGCTCCTGGGTGGGGGTCAGGGGGGTGGAGGCCGACGGCGAGGCGGAGGCCGCCCCCGGCACCGGTGTCATGCCGGACGGGGGGGTGGGCAGCACCCGTGGGGCGAAGGTCGGTGCGGCCGGCGGGATGGGGACGATGGGCGCGCGCGGGAAGACCGGGGCGGAGTTCTCCAGGCTGGTGTCGACAATGACCTCGAAGGGGACGTCGGTCCCGGCGACGCTGGCCAGCGCCCGGCTGATGGGGCCGCGTGACTGCTCGACAATGTCCTTGGCGAACCCGGAGCCGACCACCAGGACGAGCGTGCCGTCGACGTCGATGACACGGGTCATGCGGATAATGGACACCTTGCCCTGCCCGAGCTCCCCTGAGGACGCAAGCGCCTCAAGGGCCGAGAGCCACATGGTGGTTGCGGTATCAGGCACCTCTGTCTCCTGGTCGAGCTGGTGGCGAGCCTGCGGGCCTCACCGTGGGAACCCATCATGCTGTTTTTCCACAGAGTTGTCCACATGTGGGGACAACCTCCTGCGCGGGGTGCCGAGGGGCGGTGCCGCGCCGCAGCGGGGCTGTGGACGACGAGGTCCGGCCCCGCTGTGGGAGAGGAAGTCCACAGCCTGTGTGTTCACGCCTTACCACAGGCTGTGACAGGGGTGGGAAAGCAGGTTTTCCACAGGCCCCGGGGGCCGGTGAGGGCTGGTATCACGCCAGTCGACCAGGATCTGGCACGTGTGCCCAACCCTGTGGATAACCAGGGTCGGGAAGGCTGGCTGTCCACAGGAGGCTGTGGACAACTGAGGGGAGGGACTGGGGAAGGGGCCTGGGGACAAAGCTGGGGACAGAGTGGGGATAACCTCGGGGGCCCTGGTTCCGCACCGCGCCGGGGCGGTGGCTCACGCTGGGGCCCGTCCGGCCCCCGACCGTACGTGTTCAGGTTCTCACCGAGGTCGCGTAGGAGGCGTTTGACCACCCCTGCGGGCTCCCCGTACTGTAGTGAGGACGTTCGCGCGGAGTCACGCCCCACACCACGGGGCAGCCGCGGGAGCGACCGTGCCGCGAAGCCTCGCGCCGCACGGCTGCCGATCTTCCGACCAGGAGTACACCCGTGACCAAGCGGACATACCAGCCCAACAACCGCCACCGCGCCAAGGTGCACGGTTTCCGCAAGCGCATGAGCACCCGTGCCGGCCGCGCCATCCTGGCCGCGCGCCGTCGCAAGGGCCGCGCGCGCCTCGCTGCCTGAGGTGCTTGACGCGGCGCACCGGATGCTGCGCAGCGATGACTTTGCTGTCGCAGTCAGGTCCGGCGTGCGCAGCGGCAACCGTAGGATCGTGGTCCACTACCGCGCCGGCGAGACCGGGGACACCTCCCCGGCGCTCGTCGGCGTCGTCGTTCCCAAGAAGCAGGTGGCCCGGGCCACGCACCGCAACCGCATTAAGCGCCGGCTGCGTGCTCTCATGCGCGCGCGCGTGGACACCCTGGCCCCGGGCAGCCGACTCGTCGTGCGGGGCCTGGCGGGTGCGGACGGCGCCTCCAGCCAGCAGCTGGGGGCCGACGTCGACCACCTCCTGGCGCGCTGCCGGGACCTGAGCGCCCAGGGACGGCGGCGGTGAGCCTGCCCGGGGGAGGCGTCCCGGTGCGCCTCCTGGTGTCCGCCGTGCGCTGGTACCAGCGCACCATCTCCCCGGCATTCCCCCCGCGGTGCCGCTACTACCCCTCCTGCTCGGCCTACGCCGTCGAGGCCCTCGCGGTGCACGGGGCCCTCAAGGGCACCCTGCTGGCCCTCTGGCGCCTGGCTCGCTGCAACCCCCTCACCCCCGGGGGTGTCGACCACGTCCCGGACCCGGGACGGTGGCGCTACCACTATCCCCACGACGTTCCCCGCTTCGCGCTCACCGCGCATGAGGACCATGTGCTCAGCGAGCGGGACCAGCACACCAAGGAGTGTTGATGGACAATATGCTGTGGCCGCTCAAGGTCGCCGTCGCCTGGGTCATGGTGCGTATCCATGACTTCCTCGTGCTTATCGGGTTCCCCAAGGACGCCGGCGTGGCGTGGGTGCTCTCCATCGTCGGCCTGACCATCTTTATGCGCATTCTCATTATGCCCCTGTTCGTGCGCCAGATCCGCGCCTCTAGGGGTATGCAGCTCATGCAGCCCGAGCTCCAGGCGCTCCAGGCCAAGTACAAGGGAAAGAAGGACCCGGCCTCCCGGCAGCGCCAGCAGGAGGAGATGATGGCGCTCTACCGTAAGCACGGGGCCAACCCGCTGTCCTCCTGCTGGCCGATCCTGCTGCAGATGCCGGTGTTCTTCGCGCTCTTCAGGGTGCTGGCCTCCCTCCAGGCGGTCGCCAGCCACACCTACGCTGGTCACGACTCCATCGGCCCCCTCACCGCGAAGCTGGCCGAGCAGGTCCAGAACTCCAAGGTCTTCGGCGCCAGCCTGTCGTCCTCCTTCATGAACTCCTCGCAGACGAGCGTCAAGATCGTGACCGTGGTGCTCATTGTCATCATGTCCATCACCCAGTGGTACACCATGGCGCAGCTGAGCACCAAGAACATGCCCGAGTCGGCGAAGGGCAAGGACAACCCCATGATGCGTTCCCAGCGCATTATGATGACGGTCATGCCGATCTTCTTCGCCTTTACCGGTATTAACTTCCAGATCGGCGTCCTGGTGTACTGGGTGACCACCAACGTGTGGACCATGGGCCAGCAGTTCTTCACCATCCGCAAGATGCCCGCCCCCGGGTCCGCCGCGGAGAAGGCCTGGAGGGAGCGCGAGAACGCCAAGCGCGCCCGCAAGGGCCGTCCCTCCCTGGAGGAGGAAGAGGCCGCCCAGGCCCTGGCCGACGGCATTGAGCTGGGCGGCCAGCGGGTCCAGCCGGTGCGCAAGGACCGCCAGAAGAAGAGCCGCCCCCTGCCCGTGACGTCGGAGTCGCAGGACGCCGGGTCCAAGGATCCGGCCTCGGAGAGCACCAACGCCTTCGGGCTCACCAGCGAGGAGATCGCCCGACGCCGGTACGAGAGGCGTGCCCGGCAGCGTCAGCAGCGCAAGAACAAGAACAAGAAGAAGCGCTGAGTTCCAACCCCGTCATCCTGAGAAGAAATGGACTGCCCATGACTGAGAACACCACCGGCTCCGCCACCATGAAGCGCCTGGAGGAGGAGGGCGAGGTCGGTGCCGACTACCTCGAGGAGCTCCTCGATATCGCTGACCTCGGCGGTGACATTGACATTGACGTCGATCACGGCCGCGCCTCCGTCGCCATTGTCGCCTCCGAGGAGGGGGACGAGCGCGACCTCGCCGACCTCGTGGGCCGCGACGGCGAGGTCCTCGAGGCCGTCCAGGAGCTCACCCGCCTGGCCGTCCAGGCGCGCACGGGTAACCGCTCCCGCCTCATGCTGGACATTAACGGCTACCGTGCCAGGCGTCGGGTGGAGCTGACCGGTATCGCCCAGGCCGCCGTGGAGAAGGTCCTGGCTACCGGCCAGGCTGTGTCCCTGGAGCCCATGAACCCCTTTGAGCGCAAGGTCTGTCACGACGTCGTCGCGGCTGCGGGCCTGGTCTCGGAGTCCGAGGGCGCCGAGCCTCACCGTCACGTCGTGGTCCAGCCCGTCGAGGACGAGGAGGATACGGCCGACGACGTCAATGGTGATGACGTGGAAGACGAGACTATTGAGGACGGTAGGTCGTGAGCGAGCAGAAGGTAAATGTCCCGGAGGTGAATGTCCCAGAGATGAATGTCTCGGAGGCGAATATCCCAGAGGCGGCTAAGCGCTCGGGGCTGGAGTCTGGCGCGCACCAGTCTGATGCGGGTCAGCCTCAGGCCGGTGGCTCTGACCGGCCTCAGGCCGGTGGCTTGGGCCAGCCCCAGGCCGGTGGTGCGGACCAGTCCGACGCTGGCCGTCCTGACCAGCCTGACGCCGCCCGGCCTGCGGGGCATGCCACGGCGTCGCACCGGCACCATCATGTCCAGGGCTCCCACTGCTCCCTGCCTGACTGCGCCCGGCGTGAGGCCGAGGAGGCCAGGGAGGCTGCGGCCGCTGGCGCAGGGGCGGCCGGTACGGCTAACGCGCAGGCACCCGACGGGACCGGTGCGCAGGTCACGGCCGTGCGAGGTGCCGACGACACGGGCGCGACCGGGGACGTGGACGCCACCGGGACCGACCTGGAGCAGCCCTCCCAGGAGGTGCGTGACCTCTTTGGCCTGGCCTTCGCGGGGGCGGAGCACTTTGCGCAGATGCTGGCCGAGGAGGGGCAGCTGCGCGGGCTGGTCGGACCGCGCGAGCTCCCACGCCTGTGGAGCCGTCATATTGTCAACTCCGCGGCGGTCGTCCCCTTCCTGCCCCGGCGGGGGACGGTGGTGGACGTCGGCTCCGGGGCCGGCTTCCCGGGCGTGGTGGTCGCCCTGCTGCGTCCGGACCTGGAGGTGACGCTCATGGAGGCCATGGAGCGCCGCGTGGAGTGGCTCGACGTCGTCGTCGAGGAGCTCGGGCTGGATAACGTCACCGTCCGACGGGCCCGGGCGGAGGAGGTCGGGGAGAAGTACGACGTCGTGACGGCACGTGCGCTGGCCAACCTGTCCAAGCTGGTCCGGCTGACCGCGAAGTTGGTGCGTCCCGGCGGGGCGATCCTCGCGCTCAAGGGTTCCAGAGCGGAGGCCGAGGTCGAGGAGGCCAGGTACGTTATTAAGAAGGCGCGGTTCCGGCCCGCGGTGGTGCACGACGTGGTGGCGCCGGGGGAGGAGCTGACCAAGGTGGTGGAACTGAGGCGACCCACTGAATATATGTGATAATAATCACATATTATGCCATGGGAAGACATGGTTCTCCGCGGGAAGGGCGTCCGGCGGAGGAAGCGAGGCCGCTCTGCCGTAGACTGAGGTGGCCAGCCGCATCGGCTCGGAACGTCGTCCCAGGAGAGCCACGTGTCGTCTATCTTTGACCAGCTTCAGGCCGATCATAAGATCCTGTCTGAGGTGGCGGAGGGTGACTTCCCACGCCCCACGCAGACCCGGGTCATTGCTGTCGCAAACCAGAAGGGCGGTGTCGGGAAGACCACAACCGCCGTCAACGTGGCCGCGGTACTGGCGCAGGGCGGACTTGAGGTCCTGGTGATCGACGCCGACTCCCAGGGCAATGCCTCGACGGCGCTGGGCGTGGGGCACCGTGACGGGACGATCTCCATCTACGACGTCCTGGTGGAGGGCACGCCTATTAGGGACGTGGCCGTCCAGACGCGGTTCACGCCGAACCTGTGGTGCGTACCCGCCACCATTGACGTGGCCGCCGTCGAGATTGAGCTGATCGACGCCGAGCGGCGTGAGTCCAGGATGCGCATGGCGCTGCGTGAATACCTGCTGGGACGACGGGAGCAGGGACTGCCCCGGCTGGACTACGTGCTTATCGACTGTCCGCCGAGCCTGGGCATTATGACGATTAACGCCTTTGTCGCCGCTGGCGAGGTCCTTATCCCCATGCAGGCCGAGTACTACGCCCTGGAGGGCCTGGCCCTGCTCACCCGTTCCATTAACAGGATCGCCGAGATACACAACCCGGTGCTCGGAGTCTCCATGATCGCCCTGACCATGTTCGACAAGCGCACCATGCTGTCGCGGGACGTGGAGGCAGAGGTCCGCAACTACTTCCCGGAGGCCACTATGGAGACCCGGATACCGCGGTCGGTGAGAGTGGCGGAGGCGCCCTCCTACGGGTCGCCGGTGGTCTTCTGGGATCCCCGTTCAACTGGTTCCGTGGCTTATGCGAAGCTAGCTCAAGAAATCGCAATGCACGGCGTTGCTCACACGATGACTGAGGGAGAGACCTGATGGCACAGAAACGACGCGGTCTGGGGCGCGGACTCCAGGCACTCATTCCAGATACGCAGCTGGAGAGCCCGAACCAGAGGCCCTCGGACGTCTTCTTCCCGGCTGGGCACCGACCTCCCCGGTCTCACTTTGGGGGCACCCTGACGGCGGAACCCGTCAGGACCGCCCCTGACCGCACCTCGGTACTGGGGGATCGTCAGGTGACAGAGGTGACGGCAGCGTTGCTTGCCCCCAAGCCCCGACGACGCAGTGGGGGAGGGCGCAAGGCTGCTGCCACAGGTACGACGACCGATGTTTCACGTGAAACACCGGTGGACTCACAGGCCCCTAAGGGTGCTGCGGGTTCGGACGGAGCTGTCCAGGAGCCCCAGGGCCGGTCTGAGGCAAGGCCAACAGGGTCTCGCGTGGAGGGGCCCACGACGACGAACTCGACAAAGTCCTTGACCCCCTCCAGTGCCGAGACGTCATCGGCTACGGGGGAGGGGGCTGTACCTGACGCGGCGCCCGCTCTGGGTGACGGGGCACCTGGCAAGGACGGTGGAGAGGCCAGCAGTGCTACGGCCTCTGTTCCTGAGGTCAAGGCCGCAGTCGACAGGGCGTCGGATGCTGGTGCAGATAGCTCCGGTGGTGGGGCAGATGCTCCGGACGGGGCAGATGCCTTGGTGGCGAAGACAGGTTCCGCAGGGAATGAGGCGGGCACCTCGGTTGGCGAGGCGCCCGCTGTCGTTAGTAAGGCGTCTTCCTCGACGGCGCAGTCTGCGAGCAGTAAGCCCAGGACAGCAGATAGCACGAAGCGTGTTTCACGTGAAACGTCGCGTCCCGACGGGGAGGTCGATCCTGACGGCCTGGTCCCGGTTCCGGGGGCCACCTACGCGGATCTGCCGCTGGATGCTATTGTCCCGAACCGGCGTCAGCCGCGTCAGGTCTTTGACGAGGACGAGATCGCCGAGCTGGTGGCGTCGATGAAGGAAGTCGGCCTGCTCCAGCCCATTGTGGTGCGACGTATTGACGAAGGCTCGGATGAGGGCGATGCCCGCTACGAGCTCATTATGGGCGAGCGGCGTCTGAGGGCGGCCAAGGCAGCTGGTTTCAAGAAGATTCCGGCGATTGTCCGCTACATTGAGGACGAGGATCTCCTGCGGGACGCCCTGCTTGAGAACCTGCACCGGGTCCAGCTCAACCCCCTGGAGGAGGCGGCAGCCTACCAGCAGCTGCTCGACGACTTCTCGTGCACGCATGAGGAGCTGTCACGACGGATCGCACGTTCGCGGTCCCAGATCTCCAATACGCTCCGTCTAATGAAGCTGCCGCCGCTGGTTCAGCGTCGGGTGGCTGCCGGAGTCCTGTCAGCCGGTCACGCCAGGGCACTTCTTGGCCTGCCTGACGCAGCTGCAATGGAGCGCCTTGCTCAGCGTATTGTGGCTGAGGGGCTCTCGGTGCGCGCGACGGAGGAGGCGGTGGCTCTTCATGACGAGCCAGCTAAGAAGAGGAAGTCCTCCCGGGCTCGTGCGGTGGCAATGACGGCTCTGGCCACACGCCTCTCTGACACCTTCGACACCCGTGTCAAGGTGGTCCAGGGAGCAAAGAAGGGCCGGATCACCATTGAGTTTGCCGGTAAGGACGACCTGGCTCGCATTATTGAGGCCCTGGCTCCAGGGACGTCGCTTCAGGAGTGAGGGTACAGGCACGCATTGCTAGGCGCTCTTCCTAGTAGGAGGCGCGTGGCAGGAGCAGGGCACGTCTTCCTGTACCAAAGGGGATGCCCGGGTATGGTCGGGTTACCGTATGGCCGGAGCTGCCGGTGGTGGCCGTCTTCTTCCTGGGCTCAGCTCCGGGGCTGGTTACCGCGCGCCAGGACTGGAGTGAGCGCATGGCCCCGCGCGCCAGCGGGGACACGGCCCGGTCGGTGAGCCCGGCCTGCGGGTGGTCGGTGGGCCCCGCACGCCAGCGGGGACGCGCGTGTCGAACGCGCAATAAAGCGGGGCGAAGAGCGTGGCCCCACACGCCAGCGAAGATGCGGCTGGTTGCTGTGCGCTAGGGCTGGCTGTGCGCTAGGGCTGAAGAGATCCTTGCCCTTCTCAGATATCTGACCGCTGCTGCCTCTAGGGGAGAGGGGCGCTCAGTTGTCTCCACCTTGCCACTGAACCGACGTTGGGGCAGTTCTTGTCTGCTCTGCCAAGGGACTGTCCTGGGAACGGGGCCCGCCGAGGAGATTGGCGTGGCGTCTTCCCCTACGCTCAGGGGCTGCCAGCGGTTCAGGACACCGTGTGAACCGTGCCAGTACTTCCTACAAGGCTATCGTCGGTGCATTCGATGGTGTCATCGGTCAGGGTTCCGGTCTCCTCACTACATAGGGGTTGTCCTCGTGGCCGAAGACAGAGTCGGTGCGGGATGGCCGGTCTCCTCCTATGTGAGGGGCCGTTCTTACGTCATGATCACGGCTAACCGTTCCCCTCCTAAGGGGGCTGTCCCTTGCCCGCGGTCACTTGTGTAATGCTGTGGGCGACGTCCCCCTACCTCAAGGGCTTCCGGCGGTTCAGGACGTCACCGGCCTGGTCTCCCCTTATATAAGGACGTCCTTCATCCGCAGCCATCTGTGTGACGCCGCCGTGGACGATATCTCTCTGCGTCAGGAGGCTGTTACCGGTCCAGAACGCCGTGTGAACCGTGCTCGGTCTCCTCCTACATAAGGGGCTGGCTGTCCTTCACCCGCGGTCACTTGTGTAATGCTGTGGACGACGTCCCCCTACGTCAAGAGGCTGTCCTCCCGATTATCTGGTAGCTCGGCGGAGGAACGGGTTGACAGTTCTATTGGCGAGGGCATTGAGGGGCGATACCGTCAGGTGTTTCACGTGAAACACTTGACGACAGGAAGGCGTCGGGAGCTAACGAAGGGTGCGATGAGTCGCTCCATATAGAGGTCGTAGACGTCGTTGTTTCACGTGAAACATCCGGATACCACCAAGGCACCAGTCCTGGACCCCGCTTCCCGCACGAGCAGCAGGTGTCCGGCCCCCTACCACCGGAGCCACCGGACGCCTTCACCAGGAACGCCCAGGCCGCCGGGGCCGGCCCCTAAACCGCCGGGGAGGCACCTGCATATTCCATGCAGTACCAGATGGACTCAGTGTCTGGCTCCCATACCACCAGGCACCTCAGCCCCTGCTTCTCCATGACCAAGGTGCCCCGATTCACAGTCAGGTTCTGCTCCGCTCGTGCTATAGATGGAGTGCTTTGTAGCTCAGAGGTCCCTGCTCACAGGAGTAGTCCCCACGCCCCATCATCGCATTCAGGCATCGCCTGGACCAGAGCTCCCTGCTCATGGGAGTAGTCCACGACCGGACTTATTGGTGAGGGTGAGGGCAGACAGAGCTCACTGCTCACAGCGGTCCGGCAGCGTTCCTCACCGAAGGGGTTGGAGCCAGAGGCCTCTATCTCACAGGTGCTGGGACTCCAATAGTCCGCTTGTCTTCTACCTGTACAGGTACTGTCTCTCGGTGACTTCTGAGCGGCTCTCCTTGTGGGGCCGTGCCAGCAGGTCTCTTTGAGCGGCCTCTCGTGCGCTGGGATTGGTGCAGGTCCGCCTCGGGCACGGACACCACCACTCCAGCGGCTTCTCGTGACTGGGGCTGGTGACGTTCACCCGCCCGGTGGCTGTGCTGTTCTCCTGGGATCCAGGAGACGACGGCGCCTCAGGGGTGTCGTCGCGCATCTTCAGAAGACTGACCTCTTGGAATCCAGGAGGTAGCCTCCCCCAGTGGGCCTACGCCCCTTAGACTATCCTCCTGGATTCGGGAAATGGTACTCGGTCTTAGGACAGAGAGGTGGCTGGCCTCTGAACGGGAGCGCCGTTCTGGTTCCGTGCTGGTTGGTCCTGCTCTAAGGGGTCACAATGGTTCTGTGGTATGACCTGGCTCCCTAGGCTAAAGAGTGAGCTGTCGGCACGCTGGAGGTTGGTGACGGGGCGCATCCCGGCTCCCTGGGCTAGAGGGTGGACCGTGCGGGAACCTGCCGCATGAACTCGCCCTTGTCCTAGTACGCCAAAGAAGAGTACAGGACGGCTCGGAGCTCCTGTCTGATCGTCAGCTCTCTGTGAGTCAAGAAGGATGAGATTGTCCGCTAGGGCGGGCTGCCTCTGTCTGTCTCTCGAGGTCGAGGACCAGCAGGGCTTTTACAAGGGAACTGCTTGAGGTCGTCGGGAACGTTTAACGGGGCGTGTTTCACGTGAAACACATGGAGACGGAAGACGGTAGGGGAGCACAGCGAAGAAAGTAGGCGGATCGTGCGCCCCGCTGTTTCACGTGAAACATGAAGTTGATAGCGGCAGCAGGGCGGGCCCTGTCTCGTCGACGTCGGCAACAGGAAGGAACGGTCCTGCGTCGACATGGCCTTTGGCGGCAGCAGAGGGACGAGCTCGCGTAAGGGCGGATCACTCCTCCACTCTCATGGACACCTCTGCCCAGCTGCAGGTGAGCGCGCGTGAGGGCAGGTGGATCCTGTGACTTGCCAACCAGGTCAGCCTCGTCATAGTCGAGCCTACGAAGGGCGAGGTCGGCCGACGTGTTTGTGCATATGCTGCGAACACGTCGAGCCCGCAAGGATAGATAGGTCCAATGTGATACCACCTGGCGGCTCTGATCCTACGTAGGCGACAATTCGTCCCTGAGGGTCAGGGTGCCGCACCATGCGTGACCTGATCTGACCAGGCAGGTTTCGAGGTTCTCTTCCTAGGCGACCTCACCAAGGGGGATCAGAAGGGGGCGAGGGAGTCAGGGTGTGTGCCATGTACTCATGAGTCGAAGGAGGTGAGACCGCTGTCAGGAGCGAGGACTTGTCCGGTCTCGGAGAGATCGAGCGCGGCGCGAACCTGGTGGGCGCCCACCGTGACGACATCTCTCTGTCAGGGTGTTCCCGGGTGGTCAACTGCCACAGCCTCGGCAGCGGTCCGTTGAGCCTAGGAGTTGTCAGAGCTCAATCGAGGTCGGTCAGGCTCGTCCTGAATAGGACCAGGAGGTGAACACTCCCATGTTTCACGTGAAACATGAGAGTAGCCTGCCGTGGAAGCGGTCCTGTGACCGGTGTACTGCACACGGTGTGCAGTACACCGTGCACACCGCGGTAGCGTGGATCACCTGAAGCTGGTTGTGGTGCGGTTCGTAAGAGTCGGTCCTGCTGCTGGTGCAGCAGACAGCCCTGCCCTGGGGCGGTCTCACAGCTGTTTTCGTGAGGTACTGCTGAGGAGTCTCGTCCCAGACAGATGACTGCCGTGCCGAGGGGCACGGCAGTCTGTCCTCTCGCTCTGCGGTGTCTGTGTTAGGGCAGTCTTGTACCCAAGAGCACGGTCTGCGTAATCCCGGTTAAGACTGTCACCTCAGGCGCGCTCCTGTGTCTGCTGAGCGGTCAGTGCCGTTCTGTCAAGGTGTACCGAGGAGAAGAATATGGACTGGCTTGCCTTAGGCCAGCGGAAGAGGTTGCTCAGCTAAGCGGAGCGTGGGCCAGGGAGTTGTAGACGCCTGGCAGGTCGCCGTCGGCCTTAACAGCGAGGGGGAACAACGAGGTCTCGGTCATTCCCGGAACGACATTGACGTCAATGAACCAGGGAGTGCCTTCCTGGTCCACAATGAGGTCTGTCCGAGAGACGTGTCCGAGGCCAAGGGTCCGGTGGACGGTCAGGGCGGTCTCCTTGACCCGTGTTAGGACTTCTGAGCTCAGACGTGCGGGGACAAAGTACTCTGAACGACCAGGATTGTAGCGGGCGTCAAAGTCGTAACGTCCCTGGAAGGAGATCTCGACAGGCGGCAGTGCGCGAGCACCGTCCCCTGTGTCTATTACGGACACCGCCACTTCCGTGCCAGGGACGTAGCGCTCAATGAGGGCCCGCTCGTCATAGGCGAAGCAGGCGACCATGGCGCTACGCAGCTCATCGGCATCCGCGGCTAGCGAAACACCCAGGCCGGATCCTCCCTGGTTGGGCTTGACCACCACGGGCAGGCCGAGGTGGCTGGCGACGACGCTAAGCACCTCCTGGGCGCCAAGCTGACTGAAGTAGGCCTTGGGAAGAGTCACCGAGTCGGGGGTGAGGACCCCGCCGCGGCGGACTGTGGCCTTGGCGGTCGGCTTGAATGAGGCGCGCTGGCAACCATCAGAATGGGTTCCCACGTACGGCAGATCCAAGGCGATAAGAATATTCTGAAGACCCCCGTCCTCGCCGGGACCACCGTGGACGAGCGGCCAGACAACATCGGGAGAGAACGCGCGCAGGGAGGAGATCATGCGGGCGTCGACGTCGAGAATGAGGACGGTATGGCCGAGGTGACGTAGGACCTGGGCCACGCGGTGACCAGAGCGCAGGGAGATATCGCGCTCATGAGACAGTCCGCCAGCGATAACGGCAATACGTAGGGGGTCAGACATGGTAGTGTACTTCCTCAGATCTGGTCGGGGGCGGGGCCGACGACGGCGTCGGCGTCGCCATTGCGGGAAGAGGTAGGGCCAAAGATGCGGACGAGTTCCAGATCCCTGGTAATGACCTCGGAGAGACGCTGGACACCCAGGCGGATATCTGCGGGCTCGGGGTAGCAGAAGGACAGGCGCATATGGTCACGACCAGCCTGTCCGCCTGCATAGAAGGCCGTGCCGGAGACGTAGGCGACGAGGTTGGTGACGGCGCGAGGCAGCATCTTCTTGGCGTCCAGGCCCTCGGGCAGCCGTACCCACGTGTAGAAGCCACCTTCCGGTACATTCCAGGAGCACATGGGAAGGAACTCGTGGAGGGCAGCGATCATGGCGTCGCGGCGCTCACAGTACATATTACGGAACTCCGCAATCTGCCGCTTCCAGTCAAAGTTCTCCAGGTACATGGCCACCGAGTACTGGCCCATGGAGGAGGGGCAGAGGATAGCGGCCTCTGAGGCGAGCTTCATCTTCTCACGGACGGCAGGAGGTGCCACCGCCCAGCCGACTCGGTAGCCGGGGGCGAAGATCTTGGAGAAGGAGCCGAGGTAGACGACGTCGTCGGGAGCGAGTGTCTTGAGGGCGGTGGATGTCTGCCCCTTAAAACCAAGCAGACCGTAAGGGTTGTCCTCAACAATGAGGACGTGGTGGCGTCGGCAGATCTCAATGACCTGAGGGCGGCGCTCCTCGGAAAGAGTGACTCCAGCAGGATTGTGGAAGTTGGGGAGGCAGTAGAAGAACTTGACGCGGCGCCCCTCGCGCTCCAGGCGGAGCATGGTCTCCTCCAGGGCCTCCGGGATGACGCCGTCAGCATCCAACGGCACCTGCTGGACGTCGGCCTGATAGGTGGCGAAGATGGAGAGTGACCCGACGTAGGTGGGCGCCTCGGCGAGAATGACGTCACCGGGGTCAATGAACAGCTCGGTAATAATATCGACGGCCTGTTGGGAGCCTGTGGTAATAATAATGTCCTCAGGGTCGGCGTCAATACCCTCCAGTGCCATGACCTCAGGGATCTTCTCGCGAAGGGAGGGCAGGCCTTGGCCGTTACCGTACTGGAGGGCCTTACCTCCGTCCTTGCGGATCATGTCGTAGGTAGCCTGGGCCAGCTCGTCAAGAGGAAGATCCTTGAGATTGGGCATGCCGCCAGCCAGGGAGACCACCTCAGGACGAGATGCGACGGCGAAGAGAGACCTGGTCTCTGACGCGCGCAGGCCGTGGGCTCGTGCTGCGTAGTTATCCAACCAGGGGTCGAGACGGTTTCCCTTGACGTCGTTGCTCACGTCTGATCCTTTCCGGTCGGGGGACCACCCCCCATAGCCCCAGTCTGCCACTTGGCGCCAGGGAGCGGGGAGGAACGGTGCTGGTGACGGTGGCGACTCGGAAAGTGGCTGCGGCGTTATAGGGGCCGGGAGCCGTGGGCTGGTCCTGGGGTCGTTGTTTCACGTGAAACAACGACCCCAGGACCATTCGCTGAGGAGTCGTCTTCCTGTTCCTGTCGGTCAGAGGATACGCCTCGGCAGAGTCCAGCTTCTCCTTGCCCGCAGACCACCGCTCGTCGGGCGGGGATGCGCCCCAGGTCCTGGACTACGTCACCCGCTACGCCCTCACCGCTCCTGTCGGGCGAGGATGCACCAGCGAAGGCCGGGGTACTAGGCCAGGGGCAGGAGTCTCCTCACTCCTAATCAAGCGGGGACGCAAGACGGATGCGCACAGGGACACCGCGCTGCCAGCACCTTGTCCCTGCTCCTGTCAGGCCAGGGGTGCGAGGCGCCCCAAGTCGGCACACCGAACCGTCGCGTCCCCTGTTTCTGTTGTCAGGCGATGGTGACGACGAGCTTGCCTCGGACGTGGCCCTCACGCAAGGTGGTGTACGCGCTACGCACCGACTCGACGTCGAACGGGTAGACGTGGGCCACCTGGATCTTCAGGACACCGCCAGCCACCAGGTCAGCTACCTCCTTGAGGTCGGCAGGGCCAGCGTGTCGCATGCCGGTCACGTGGACGCCCTTGGCAATAGCCTCCGGTGAGGGGGCCAGGGTACCGATGGCCTTGGGTGCCAGGCCCAGCGACAGGGCCAGGTCGACGTACTCCGGACCGTGGCAGTCCAGCAGCTTGGTGACCGGGCGTGACGCCACCGAGCGGATCCGGGAGGCCAGACCCTCGCCGTAGGACACGGGGACCGCCCCCAGGGAACGCAGGTAGTCGGCGTTGCGCTCACTGGCGATACCGATGACCGGTACGCCTCGGTGGGTGGCGAGCTGCACGGCCAGGGAGCCTACGCCGCCGGACGCCGCGCTGACCACGAGGACGTCGTCGCTGGTCAGCGCCAGCGTACGCAGTGCGCCGCTGGCGGTCAGGGCGACAATCCCCAGGGCGGCGGCCTCGGTGAACCCGAGGGCCTCCGGCTTGCGCAGGACCTCGTCCGCACTGACCACGACCTGCTCAGACAGGGCCCCGACGACCTGACTCTGACCAGGGGCCGCCCAGAGGGTCCCGAAGACGGCGTCGCCGACGGCGAGGTTGCTGACCTCGCTGCCAATTGCGCTCACGACGCCCGAGAAGTCGTGCCCCACGCCTTGTGGCAGGTGCGAGGCGTCCTTGCCGATCATCCCGCTGAATACCTTCCAGTCCACCGGGTTGAGTCCTGCGGCCCTGGTGCTCACACGGACCTGGTGGGGTCCGGGGGCGGCGTCAATGACGTCGGCCATCTCCAGGACCTCCGGGCCGCCGAAGTGCTGGTACTGGATCGCTCGGGTCATAGTGTGCCCTCCTGACTCTTGGTCCTGTATGTGGTTGCGCTGGTTGGTGTCCGGACACGCCCTGGGGAGTGCAGGCACCTCGTGCTGAGGGGCGTGAGCAGTACCTGGGGGCGTGGTGGTGAGCATGGTCGGAGACATTATTTGCAAAGGATATAGAATCATCTGCCGATATGCTGGGATATAGCGCATACGTGCAGCTCAGAGGCGAGTCTGAAAGTATGCTGTGAAATAGGGTGCATTCTGTCCTCGGCAGTGAGGACAGCGGTATACGGGGCATGGCGGATGCGCGCATGGTTCGCCCTCGGCGAGGGCATCAGACGGTCTCGACCACGTCGGATAACTGAGACGAGGTGCGGTCCGTTCTCGGCGGGGAGGGCGGGTTCGTCCTGCTCTTGTCGGTTCGTCCTGGGCCTGTCCTACGGTCTGCCACGGCTGTCGATCACGGCTCGTCCTACTCGCGCACTAGCGGCAACACGGTCTCCGGTATGTCTCCGTGGGTGAAGAAGTGCCTGAACGCCTTGATCACCAGCTCGCGAGGCACCTCCACGCTTCTGGGGATCTCTGACCAGCTGCCGTGGTAGTCGTACTCAAGGAAGCCCTGGCCGTCATCGACCACCGCAGCCGGCCAGAACATCTCCGTATCGTTGCCAAAAGGAACTGTGCACCCATCCCCTTCGAAATGTATGAGCACGCAGCTAATGCCCCCCAGGAGGAGCTTGATAACGGGGGTGCCTCGTGGGTGAGGGGGACGTCGAACGGTCTCTGTCGAGTTCTCTGCGTCTCCCCACGTCGGCGCCTCTGCCTCAGTAAACCGGTCGGCGGAGGTGTCCCAGTAGAGTTTATGACCATATTGCCGTTTTGTGATCGCCGATTGCAAAAAGAATGTGCAACCTCTCTAACCAATCCGGTTGACGGCCTGATAGGCTAGTCCGGCGGAGGCCGCTACCCCAGCGCACGGCACGACTAGGACAATAGATCCCGCCTTGTCTGCGCTATAGTCCTGGGACCTGTCAGTGCTGGGCGTAACTGGCGACCAGGGGTCGGAGCTCCTCCTGGGTAGCCGGGATCTCCACGACGTGCTGCGGCCTGGCCAGCAGCTCCCTGACCACCTCGGCCACCGGCACCTCCTCACCCAGGGCCTCAGTGACCGTGTGCCCGAACTTGGCGGCCTTGGCGGTCTCCATGACCACCATGGGCACGCGCCGCCCCTGGTCGGGGCCGCCCTGGTCGGGACCGTCGCCCCCAGGTGCGTTGTCCGCGCCAGGTGCTGTGGCGTCGGCCTCAAGGACGCGCAGTGCCACGGTGACGCCGTCAGCAGTGTGCGGGTCAATGAGCTCACCTGTGGCCGCGTGGACCTGGCGGATCGCCTCAAGCCGGTCGGCGTGGGTAGAGGTCCCCGAGATAAACCCGTGCTCCTGACGCAGGGAGACAATTCTGTCACACAGGTCCAGGACGCCGTCGGACTCCAGACGAGTCCAGTACCGCATAAACTCCTCCCCGAGGACCTGGGCCACGAAACGTTCCAGGTTGGATGCCTTGGAGATGTCCATGGAGGGGCTGGAGGTGGCCAGGGTCTCAGCACCGCTGCGTGGGCGGTAAACGCCGGTGGAAAAGAACTCGTCGAGGACGTTGTTCTCATTGGTGGCCAGTACCAGGCGGCGCAGCGGGACCCCCATGGAACGGGCCAGGAAGGCAGCGTAGATATTACCGAAGTTTCCGCTGGGGACGGCGACGTCGACCTGGAGGCCCGTGCGGACGTCCTCGGGTGCGGCGTCGGTGACCCGCAGCCATGTCCACACGTAGTAGACGGCCTGGGCGGCAATACGACCGATATTAATGGAGTTGACCGCGCCGAGGTGGTGGGCGGTCTTGAAGTCGGCGTCGCCCATGAGGGCCTTGACAAGGTTCTGGCAGTCATCAAAGACGCCGCGCACGGCCACGTTATGGATATTGTCGTCCGTAATGGAGTACATCTGGGCGCGCTGGACCTCGCTCATGCGCCCGGCGGGGGAGAGCATGACGACGCTGACCCCCTGCTGGCTACGGAAGGCCTTCTCGGCGGCCGAGCCCGTGTCACCGCTGGTGGCCCCCAGGATCGTGAGGACCTGACCGCGGCGGGCCAGGACGTAGGGGACGGCCTGGCCGAGGAACTGCATGGCCAGATCCTTGAAGGCCATGGTCGGGCCCTCGGACAGGCCTGCCACGAGCAGGCCCGGGTGCAGCGCCTCCAGGGAGCGCAGGGGGACCACCGGGGAGGGGAAGCGCTCGGGGCCGTAGGCGGCGGCGGTCAGGGCGGCCAGGTCCTCGCCGGGGACGTCCGTGGCGAACAGGCCGATGACCTGTGCGGCCAGCTCAGGGTAAGTCAGGGGACGCCAGGCCTCCAGCTGCGCGGCGTCAATCCGGGGCAGGGCCTCGGGGACGGTGAGGCCGCCGTCAGGGGCCAGCCCCATGAGGAGGGCATCGCAGAAGCTGACAGGGTCCATGCCCCCGCGGGTGGAGACGAACTGCATGCCGGGCCTTCCTGGAAGGTGTGCAAGGATCGGCGCCCGCGGTGACGTCCTCGGGCGCTGCCCGGGTACGCTGCGTCGCAGACCGGCCGAAGGCCGTGGCGGACACCGCCCCGGGGTGCGAGCCCGCTCATCCTAAGGGGCCGGTGCATTGGGCCGCAACCGGCGCGTGCCTGGTGGGGCGGGCTGGCTGTGGTGCGTGGTCACCACCCCTCCCCGGCCTCACCGAGCATGAGCGGGACCAGTACGGCTACCAGGTCCCTGAGCCGGGGCCGCGTGGCCCGTGGTCCGGCGTCGAGGTCCCCCTGCTCCAGGGTCTGCCAGTCCCGGGCGTCAAGGTCGTAGACGTACAGCGGACCGTCCTCGTAGTCGCCCACCATGAGGTAATGCGGGTAGTCCGCCACGTACAGCCTGGTGGTCTCCAGCATCTCGGCCGGCCCGTACAGGTTCGCGCCGTTCATGCCGCAGCCGTCCGTCAGCTGCCAGAACCCCAGCAGTGCCGCCGGTACCTCGGCACCCAGGTACTCCCTGACCCAGGTGACCGCCGTCTCCACCTCGCTGGTGGACGCGGGCACCAGCTCCTGGCCCCAGTAGGTGCGGTACCGCTCACCTACCTGCGCGATCAGATCGACCACCAGCTCGTCATTAGCCCGGTTACGTGTCTGCTGCACGGCACACCTCCAGGACGGGGACGGTTCCGCGTGTCAGCCTAGACGTCCCGGACACCGGCAGCGGGGACGTGCCCTGCCACCGAGGCGGGGGCGGTGCTCACCGCCGCCGCCGTCCTTGACGACCCGCCCTGCCACCGAGACGAGGTGGTGCTCCTAGGAGTCTTGGCCCAGGGCCCGTTCGACCTTCTTCCTGAAGCTGGCCCGGGGGTAGCTGCCCTGAAACTGCGTGACCACCTCACCGGCGCGTACGACGGCGAAGGTCGGCAGGGAGCGGATACCGAACAGACGGGTCGTGACCGGGTTCTCGTCCACATTGACCATGACGAGTTTCACCCGACCGGCGAGCTCGCTCGCGACCTCGTCTACCACCGGGGACATCTGGCGGCAGGGGCCGCACCACTGGGCCCAGAAGTCTATGACGACCGGCAGGTCGCACCGGGCGACCTCGACGTCGTAGGAGGAATCGGTGACGGCAAGGGCGGAGGGCATAAGTATTCCTTTCGAGCTTGTTATGACGGCACCTGTTCTCGCGAGCGGTAGTAACCGGCGGTTGCTCGCGGGACCGGGTGCTATGTGTCCCACAGCCTGCACGGGTTCCTGTATATCGCACAGGTTCCCGTCATGTCCCACAGGTTCCGCGCCAGCCCTCTACCGGCCGGACCGTGTCCCGCAGGGCCAGCAGGTGTCTTCTACGGGAGGCCGTGGCCTAATAGGAACCAGTGCGGTCCGCGGGCGTACCACAGACCGTACCTGTGAGCATCCTGTGAACCCCCCCCCGTTCTCACGAGCAATAAGTACCGTTCTCGCGACGAACAAGTACCGTTCTCGCGACGAATAAGTACCGTTCTCGCGGAGGAGAGCGGGCCGCTACCCTGGGGCGGTGAGCAGCAACACGACCCTGTCCGTCGACTGCGGGGGCGGCGGGATCAAGGCCTCCGTCCTGAACAGTGAGGGCGCCATGGTCTCCCGCGCCGTCCGCACCCCTACCCCTTACCCCCTGCCCCCGGACCTCCTGGTGGAGACGATCGCGGGCCTGGCCGAGCAGCTGCCCACCGCCTCGCGGGTCACGGTAGGCATGCCGGGCATGATCCGCCACGGGGTCGTGGTGGCCACCCCCCACTACGTCACCAAGGACGGCCCCCGCTCCCGAGTCCTGCCCCACCTGATGGAGGCCTGGCTGCGGTTCGACATGGGCACCGCCGTCAGCCAACGTCTGGGGCTGCCCACCCTGGTGCTCAATGACGCCGAGGTCGCGGGCGCCGGGGTGGTCACCGGCCACGGCCTGGAGATGATTGTGACCCTTGGCACAGGTCTGGGCAACGCGGTGTTCGACAACGGCGCCCTGGCCCCGCACGTGGAGGTCTCCCAGGGCCCGGTGCGCTGGGGCCTGACCTACGACGACTACATCGGCGAGCACGAGCGCCTGCGCCTGGGGGACGCCCACTGGTCGCGCCGGGTGCGCCGCGTGGTGGACGCCCTGCGCCCCATGTACCTGTGGGACCGCCTCTACCTGGGTGGCGGCAACTCCCGGCGGATCACGTCCACCCAGCTGGCCAGGATCGGCGACGACGTCGTGGTGGTGCCCAACGAGGCCGGCATGACCGGCGGCGCCCGCTGCTGGGACATGGTGCGCCCCTAAGCCACGCCCAGGCCGCCACACCCAGGATGCCGCGGTCACCACACCCGGGCCGCCGCACACCCGGCTACCCCGGGCCACCTCCTCGGGCCCCACCAGGGACGGGATTTTTGTAAGATCTCCATACCGTATTTCCCTCCCCGAGGACAGTGAGGACCCATGAGCACACACCGCGTCGTCATTATCGGCTCCGGGTTCGGCGGACTCTTCGCCACGCAGGCCCTGCGGCGCGAGGACGTCGCGATCACCGTCATCGACCGCACCAGCCACCACCTCTTCCAGCCCCTGCTGTACCAGGTCGCCACCGGCATCCTCTCCGAGGGGCAGATCGCCCCGAGCACCCGCGAGATCCTGACCCGCCAGAAGAACGCCAGGACCGTGGTGGGCCTGGTGGAGGACATTGACACCACGGCCCGCGTGGTCCGCTGGCGCCACCACAACGACCAGCACTCCACGCCCTACGACACCCTGGTCGTGGCCGCGGGGGCGGGCCAGTCCTACTTCGGCAACGACCACTTCGCCGTCTTCGCCCCCGGCATGAAGACCATTGACGACGCCCTGGAGCTGCGTAGCCGCATCTTCGGTGCCTTCGAGATGGCCGAGATCGAGAAGGACCCGAAGCGCCGGGCGGCCCTGCTCACCTTCGTCGTGGTGGGTGCCGGCCCCACCGGGGTGGAGATGGCCGGCCAGATCCGCGAGCTGGCCAGGGACACCCTGCGCGGTGAGTTCCGCCGCATTAACCCCGGCGACGCCCGGGTCATCCTGCTCGACGGCGCGCCCCACCCCCTACCGCCCTTCGGCCAGGGGCTCGGGGCCAAGACCCGCGCGGCCCTGGAGCGCCTGGGCGTGGAGGTGGTCATGCGCTCCGTGGTCACCGGCCTGGACGCCGAGACGGTCACCGTCAAGAACCTGGACACCCAGGAGGTCTCCACCATCCACTCGGTGTGCAAGGTCTGGGCCGCGGGCGTCCAGGGCTCCCCCCTGGGCCGGATCCTCGCCGAGCGCACGGGCGCCGAGGTGGACCGTGCCGGCCGGGTGGTGGTGGACAAGGACCTCACCGTGCCCGGGCACCCCGAGATCTTCGTCATTGGCGACCTCATGAGCGTGCCCGGGGTACCCGGGGTGGCCCAGGGGGCCATCCAGTCGGGGCGCTATGTGGCCCAGGCGATCCGACGCCGTCTGCGGGGCAAGGAGCCCCAGGGGCCCTTCACCTACCGGGACAAGGGCTCCATGGCCACCATCTCGCGCTACCGGGCGGTGGTCAAGATCCGCCGTCTGGAGGTGTCCGGGTTCGTGGCCTGGCAGATGTGGTGCTTCCTCCACCTGCTCTACATCGTGGGCTTTAAGAACCAGTTCTCCACGCTCATGGACTGGTTCTTCAGCTTTATCTCCGGACGACGTACCGAGCGCACAGTCACCAACCAGCAGATGGTGGCCCGCCTGGCCCTGGAGACCCTGGGGGCCGGCTCCTCGGGGAGGCTGGTGGCCGGTCAGGACGTGCTGGCCGAGGAGCGCCACGACCACGACTAGGCCAGCGGACCCGGCCCCGGGGCCACCCGCACCCGAGGCAGCCGTTCTCACGACGAACAAGTACCGTTCTCACGGCAAACAAGTACCGTTCTCACGAGCAATAAGTACCGTTCTCGCGGCGAATAAGTACCGTTCTCGCG
>ERZ773035.551-NODE-551-length-30385-cov-19.788724_pt1 | contig 30385 bp, 17 predicted proteins | sample MGYA00511487_ERZ773035 | MGnify/ENA primary metagenome ERZ773035 (study PRJEB29015, sample SAMEA2737985) | human oral metagenome | biome: human oral; feature: human-associated habitat; material: dental | place: China | collected 2024 ...
AGATTAAGGCTCCCGAGGTTATCCTCCGCAACGAGAAACGTATGTTGCAAGAGGCCGTCGACAGTCTTTTCGACAACTCGCGCAAGAGTTCGGCCGTGAAGAGCGAGAGCAACAGACCGCTCAAGTCGCTCTCCGATTCGCTTAAAGGTAAGGCCGGACGTTTCCGCCAAAACCTTTTGGGTAAGCGTGTAGACTATTCAGCACGTTCGGTTATCGTCGTTGGTCCCGAATTGAAGATGGGCGAATGCGGTCTGCCCAAACTCATGGCAGCCGAACTTTACAAGCCGTTCATCATCCGCAAGCTCATCGAGCGCGGCATCGTTAAGACGGTAAAGAGCGCCAAGAAGATTGTAGACCGCCGCGAACCCGTTATCTGGGACATCCTAGAAAACGTGATGAAGGGCCATCCCGTGCTGCTCAACCGTGCGCCTACACTCCACCGTTTGGGTATTCAGGCCTTCCAACCCAAGCTTATCGAGGGTAAGGCCATTCAGCTGCACCCCTTGGCTTGTACTGCGTTTAACGCCGACTTCGACGGCGACCAGATGGCCGTTCACCTTCCATTGAGCAACGAGGCCATTCTCGAAGCACAGGTGTTGATGCTGCAAAGCCACAACATCCTTAACCCTGCCAACGGTGCGCCTATCACTGTGCCTTCGCAAGACATGGTGCTTGGACTATATTACATCACCAAGATACGCCCAGGTGCAAAGGGTTCTGGACTTACTTTCTACGGACCCGAAGAGGCAATCATCGCCCATAACGAAGGCCGCTGCGACTTGCACGCGCCCGTTAAGGTAGTTGTAACCGACCTCGTTGACGGTAAACTGCAACCCCGAATGGTAGAAACCTCTGTGGGTCGCGTTATCGTAAACGGCATCATCCCCGACGAGGTGGGCTATTTCAACGAAATTATCTCGAAGAAAACCCTGCGTGGCATCATCGCCGACGTTATTAAGAGTGTGGGTATGGCCCGCGCTTGCGAATTTCTCGATGGTATCAAGAACTTGGGTTACCGCATGGCATACGTTGCCGGACTGTCGTTCAACCTCGACGACATCATCATCCCGAACGAGAAAGAAGAGATTGTTGAGCGCGGTCACGAGGAAGTACGCCAAATTACCGAAAACTATAACATGGGTTTCATTACCGATACCGAACGTTATAACCAGGTAATCGACACGTGGACACACGTAAACAACGACTTGGGTAATGTGCTCATGAAACAGATGACCGAGGCCGACCAAGGCTTTAACGCCGTGTTCATGATGCTCGACTCGGGTGCCCGTGGTTCGAAAGACCAGATTAAGCAGCTCTCGGGTATGCGTGGATTGATGGCCAAGCCGCAAAAGGCAGGTGCCGAAGGACAACAGATTATCGAAAACCCCATCCTCTCTAACTTCAAAGAGGGTATGTCGGTGCTAGAATACTTTATTTCTTCGCACGGTGCGCGTAAGGGTCTTGCCGACACGGCCATGAAGACGGCCGATGCCGGATACCTCACCCGCCGTTTGGTTGACGTGTCGCACGATGTGATTATCAACGAGGAAGACTGTGGAACGTTGCGCGGACTGGTTTGCACCGCCCTTAAAAACGGCGACGAGATTATATCTACGCTCTACGAACGCATCCTCGGCCGTGTTTCTGTACACGACATCATCCATCCCACAACGGGCGAACTGATTATCTCGGCTGGCGAAGAAATTACCGAACCCATTGCACGCATCATCGACGACTCGCCCATCGAGAGTGTTGAAATACGCTCGGTGCTCACTTGCGAAAGCAAGCATGGCGTCTGCATGAAGTGTTATGGCCGCAACTTGGCCACAAGCCGAATGGTACAAATGGGCGAGGCCGTGGGCGTTATCGCTGCCCAAGCCATTGGCGAGCCTGGTACGCAGCTTACCCTTCGTACGTTCCACGCCGGTGGTGTGGCTGGTAACGCAGCCGCCAACGCCGCTATCGTGGCAAAGAACGACTCGCGTATCGAGTTCGACGAGTTGCGCACCGTGCCTTTCGTAGAAGATGGCGAAGACGGCGAACGCAACTGTGAGATGGTGGTTAGCCGTTTGGCCGAAATCCGTTTCGTCGACCCCAACACCTCTATCGTTCTCTCTACGCTTAACGTTCCTTATGGTGCATCGCTCTACAACAAGCATGGTGATGTGGTTAAGAAAGGCGCGCTCATTGCCAAGTGGGACCCCTTCAACGCCGTTATCGTTTCCGAGTACGCTGGTACGTTGAAGTTCCACGATGTGGTGGAAGGCATTACCTTCCGTGCAGAGACCGACGAAACCACTGGTCTTACCGAAAAGATTATCACCGATGCCAAAGACCGTACCAAGATGCCTACTTGCGACATCGTGGCAGCCAATGGCGAAGTGCTGGGTACGTACAACTTCCCCGTGGGTGGGCACGTGGTAGTTGAAGATGGGGCAAAGGTTAAAACGGGTACAACCCTCGTTAAGATTCCCCGTGCCGTGGGTGGTGCAGGCGACATTACGGGTGGTCTGCCACGTGTAACCGAGCTATTCGAGGCACGCAACCCCTCAAACCCTGCCGTTGTTTCCGAAATTGATGGCGAGGTTACTATGGGTAAGGTTAAGCGTGGTAATCGCGAAATCATCGTAACTTCCAAGACGGGCGACCAAAAGAAGTATCTCGTCAGCCTTTCTAAGCAAATCCTAGTGCAAGAACACGATGCCGTTCGCGCTGGTACACCGCTTTCCGATGGTGTTATTACGCCCAACGACATCCTTGCCATCAAGGGTCCCACGGCTGTACAAGAGTATATCGTTAACGAGGTGCAAGACGTTTACCGCCTGCAAGGTGTGAAAATCAACGACAAGCACTTCGAGATTATCGTGCGCCAGATGATGCGCAAGGTGCAAATCAACGACCCAGGCGACACCACTTTCCTCGAACAAGAGTTGGTAGACAAGCTCGACTTCTCGGAAGAGAACGACCGCATTTGGGGTAAGAAGGTGGTAACCGATGCCGGCGACAGCGAAACCATGCGCGCAGGTCAAATCGTTACGGCTCGCCGTCTGCGCGACGAGAACTCTTCGCTCAAGCGTCGCGACCTCCGTCCCGTGCAAGTTCGCGATGCCGTGCCTGCCACTTCAACGCAGATATTGCAAGGTATCACCCGTGCTGCTCTGCAAACGAAGAGTTTCATGAGTGCCGCATCGTTCCAGGAAACCACCAAGGTGCTAAACGAAGCTGCCATCCGTGGAAAGGTAGACCGCCTCGAAGGTATGAAAGAAAACGTTATCTGCGGACACCTCGTACCTGCCGGAACGGGTCTTCGCCAATGGGAACGCATCATCGTTGGCTCAAAAGAAGAGTACGACCGCATGCAGGCCAACCGCAAGAACGTTATCGACTATTCTGAAAAAGAAGCGGCAACGCAAGAGTAAGCGCGCGAACACCGCCGCCCAATCTCCGCCTTTCAAGGCGAGTATATAATTAAAGGCCATCGGCAGCAATGCCGATGGCCCTTTTTGTTTTGTGTACAACTTGCTGTGTACCTTACCCTATAAACCCCAGTCGGCCGTTAGAGCCAGTACAGATTTTGTGTATTGTTGAGCATATTGTCTGCCTTATTCTCTTGACGTAGCCCGCTACGTCAAGAGAATAAGGCAGGCAATATGCCGACAAGCAAAGGAAAGATGAACAGGAAGCGATGGAAAAAACCTAAACAGGTAAGCGGTCTAACGGCCGATTGGTTATAAATAAACGGAAGGCCACATCCCAACCTAGGGTGGAATGCGGCCTCGCTCCCAATAAGCAGTGTGTTATCCCAACAATCAACATACCTATTATTTCTTTCATGTCAGTAAAAGGCATACAACTACAATCTGCATTTAGCCGTAAACGAGCATGGTATGTGTGTTACCTGTTCACGCAGAAACGCAGGCCCACATTGAGATTGAAGTTTGTGGGGCGCTCCTTATATATAGAAGACAATTCGCTGCCATTGTCAAAATAGTGGCTTATGCCAGGCTCTGCAAAAACGCTTAGCCTGTCGTCTATCTTGTATTCAGCGCCGATGGCGGCGTTTACCGACAGCTGGGCGCGGCTCTCCTTCACAGATTCTGTTTGTACGTCGTCGGGCATGTCTTCGTATTGTGCAACCGTTTTGCGTTTGCCTTTCAGCAGTTTCTCGCCCATAACGCCGGCCGCGGCATACACATTAAAGCGGCGATTGCCCGCAATGCGGTAGTTAACGTTTAGCGGCACGCCCAGATAATGTAGCGTTTGTTGCGTTTCGTTCACAACGTTTCCCATCTTGCGCGTTATGTCCGAACGGTGGCGCGCATAGGTTAGGCCCGCATCTATGCTCCATCGGTTGCTCAACGCATAGCGCACGGCAGCCCCAACCCTTAGCGGTTGCCTGTGGTGAGCCTTCGTTTCCACAGTTGGCGATGCGTTATCCAGTCGCACATACTCGCTGTTGCGGACAGCCTCATCGGCAGTTTCGCCGTAAGTGCGTGCCGTAGCCAATGTGGGATGTTGCATTTGGCTGTTGTTTGCGCCCAATGCTCCGCCCGAAACGTAGGCCTTGGCCATCCATGTGCCCGCAACCTTTGCGGGTTTTGTTGTGGTTAGCGTAACCCCAACAGGCAAGTTCTCGGTGCGCTTAGGTTGTGTAGTTGTAGTTTGTTTCCCCCGCGGGGCATTGTCAGTACTGTTTTTGGAGGTGTAGTCTGTTATTTGCTGTTTGGTGTCGGTCGTGGTTTCGATGTTGGTTTGCGGTTGGGTAGCCTTTTGTTGGTATTCATCAGGCACCGCAGCATATAGGTTCGTGCCGTGGCTTGTGTTTACGATGTTCCTATTGTCGCAGGCATAGTAGTTCGCCTTATCGTTGCTACCAGCCATGTTGTTCGTGTTCGTTCCTTGTCTTGTTTCTGTGTAATGTCCAGCAGCATTTGTGTTGTTGGCAAGTTTCGTGGTATTGTGTTGGGGTGCGTAATGGCGTTCAAGGTTGGCCACTTGTTGTGCGTTTTGCCCGTTGTTGAGCAGCAGCAGCGTAGCGGCCACGCCGCATAAGCATATCACCACAGCGGCGGTAGCCATAGCCCTACGGCCCCAAGCGGCAACCTTTGCCGACTTTTCTACCGCGGCGGCGCGGCGTTCCACCTCGTCCCACGACAACAGAGGAGCAGCTTGGCGGTGCCCGTCAAGTTTCTCTCTCATGTTAGTTCTCCATTGTTCGTTCATTGTGCAAGGGTGGTTTTGTTATATTGTTCTATCTTTTTGGCCAGCATGTTTTTTGCACGATGCAATTGCGAGGCCGAACTATCTCTTTTTATTCCTAGAAGTTGGGCTATTTCTTGGTGACTCTTGTTTTCAAAAACGTAGAGGTTAAACACCGTTCGATAGCCCGTGGGTAGTTCTCTCACCATTTGGTGGATAACTTCGGGCGGTATGTGGTCTATGGGTGGGTCGTCTTTTTCCGGTTCGTCAGGCAGGTCAACATCTAGCGACACGATAGCCGCTGTGCGTTTTCGCTTGATGAACGACAGCGATTGGTTAACCACGATGCGCGTTGCCCATGCTTGCAGCGAGCCTGGCCCGCGATAGTCGAACTGGCCGATGCTGGTGAGCATCTTCACCATGCAGTCTTGCAGCACATCTTTTAGGTCGTCGTCGTTGTCGATATACCTAGCGCACACGCTGGTAAGATAGTCTGCGTAAAGGGTGTAAAAGTCTTGCATGGCGGATTTGTCGCCGCCATGCAATCGCTTAACGATTATCTTTTCCTTATCTCCGATAAAAAACCGCACGTCCCTAGTCTACGCTTGTAATCTGTACTGGTGCGGTAAGAATGGCCATCTTTCCTTTGGGCGTGCCATTGTCCTTACGTGTTGCATACTTAAATTTCGCCATTTTCTTTCCCGAGAACGAGTACCATTCTACCGTTAGCCACACATATTTCTTCCCCGTATCGGGCAGTCCGGCCAAACGGAAGGCAACAAGCCCGTCGCCCATTTGCCCAAACAGGTCGCCGTATGCGTTGTGGTAGAGCGTCACTTTATAGGGATATTCTTTCGTAGGCGTTGCCACCAAGTTCAGCATGTGCTTAGGGCCTTTGCTCCATCGCGTTCTAAACCGCAGCGTAAGGTATCCGTCTTCGGCAATGCTCACCCAGTCGTTCACAATTTCCACAGGGTCGTTGCCGTAGGCCTTCACGTTGTCGTCGCCCATGTTCTTCACCATTGCCTTGGTGCGAATGCTGTCCAGCCAGTTAATGTTCACGTATGTTCTTTCGTCTACGCGTCCATCTTCTTTTTTAGGCTTAGGCCCTTCCACCACGGTATAGTTCACCAGTGCCCGCACTTCCTTCGACCCGTAGGGCGAAGTCTTCATTTTGTTGGGTATTAATTGCGTAGAATCGTCGAGCTGCAACACGAACGAGTTGTCCAAAGCCTTGGGCTTCACGGTCACCAAGGCCGTTGGATACGATAGCGTATCCTCTTCCTTGTCGTTTTGGCAAGCAACGAATGTGAATATGGCGGCAACAACGCCCACACCTGCAAGCCATGAATGTAACTGCTTCATAATTCGTCTTTTTTGTTTGATGTTTGCCTTTTAAACTGCAATTATATGAAAACTTGCGTGATGTTGGCCGATTTTTATCTAAAAGAATGTTAACGGGCTGCATGTGGGTTATAAATGTTGGGTAACTGAACAAGTGGCGCGCAGGCTTATGCCTTGTGTGTAAGTAGGTTGCATGGTTGGCTGATTGGCTTTTTGTATGCTTTATGTTGCGGCTATTGGCGCAAGAAAAATCATCAAAAAGAAGTATATTTTCTTATGGACAAGTTTGCCTACATTGGGCGAAAGCATCAGTACATAGCACCTTGTACTGACACTACAAGCATCTTGTACTGACACTACAAGCATCTTGTACTGGCACTACAAGCACCTTGTACTGGCACTACAAAGAATCTTGTACTGACGCTACAAGCACCTTGTACTGGCACTACAAAGTATCTTGTACTGACGCTACAAGCATCTTGTAGTGTCTGTGCAAAACGTTTTTCGCTGCACTGCAAACGTTGTTGTGCTGATACATTGGTGGCAAAGTGGGGTAGGTGAGCAGCTTTCTAAAATCAATCCCTTCTAACGATAAATGCCCCAACGCGCTGTTGTGCTGTTTTTCTTGGTGTGTTTGTAGTCCGCCATTTGCTTAGCCAGGTGCATGTTTCGTGCAGAGTTGCTGCATCATAAGGCCGTTTTGCCGTGTTTCAGAAATATTTTATTTACCTTTGGAGGTAAGTTCCAACGATGTTCTTCAAAGGCAACTGCGCCGAAGTCGCCGTGGGAACACGCTATAACATCAATCCTCTAAGTTAGCTATGGCAACAATCAATCCGTTCGGCCACCCGATGTACATCATGCTGAAGCCGGCAGGTTCGCTTTGCAACCTTCGTTGCGAGTATTGTTATTATCTCGAAAAGCAGCAGCTATATGCCCATTGCGCCAACCATATCATCTCCGACCAGATGTTGGAGAAGTTCATACGCGAGTACATCGAGGCGCAAACTACGCCCGAAGTGCTCTTTACATGGCATGGCGGCGAAACGCTTATGCGCCCCATATCCTTTTATAAGCGTGCATTGCAGTTGCAACGCGCCTATGCTCGCGGCCGACAAGTGGACAATTGCATACAAACCAACGGCACGTTGCTTAACGACGAGTGGTGCAAATTTTTTAAGGAGAACAATTTCCTTGTGGGCGTTTCTATCGACGGACCGCAAGAGTTTCACGACGAATACCGAAAGACGGCATCGGGCAAACCCTCGTTTCATAAGGTTATGCAGGGCATAAGGCTACTTAACAAGCATGGGGTGGAGTGGAACGCACTGGCCGTGGTGAACGATTTTAACGCCGATTATCCACTGGATTTTTACCATTTCTTTAAGGAGATAAACTGCCGTTACATTCAGTTTACGCCCATTGTAGAACGTATCGTAACGCGCGACGACGGGTTGAGGCTAGCACCTGGCATGTACGAAGGCGGCCAGTTGGCCGACTTTTCGGTTACGCCCGAACAGTGGGGCAACTTTCTTTGCACCATCTTCGACGAGTGGGTGCGTAACGATGTGGGGCAATATTACGTGCAATTGTTCGATGCCACGCTGGCCAACTGGGTGGGTGTGGCTCCTGGTTTGTGTACGATGGCGGCCGAATGTGGGCATGCGGGCGTGATGGAGTTTAACGGCGATGTGTATGCCTGCGACCATTTTGTGTACCCAGAGCATAAGCTTGGCAATCTGAAAGACAAGACCATCTACGAGATGATGACCTCGCCACGACAGAAGGAGTTTGCCAAATTGAAGAACACCCTTTTGCCCCAGCAGTGTAAGGAGTGTCGTTTCCGCTTTGCTTGTCATGGCGAATGTCCCAAAAATCGTTTTGTTCGCGACCGTTATAACCAACCTGGTCTTAACTATCTTTGCAAGGGTTATTACCAATTTTTTGAGCATGCCGCCCCTTATTTCGAGTTTATGAAACGCGAATTGCAGGCGCAACGCCCACCGGCAAACATCATGGAGGAGCTAAGGAAGCCTTATCCGCTGGGGTAGGTCGGACAGGTCGGACAGGTCTGACTGGTCGGACTAGTCGGACTGGTCTGACTGGTCCGATAACTCCGACTGGTCCGACTTATCTGATATTCTTAAGATAGTATTAAAACCTTTATTGCGATGAAGAAAATAGCTTTTATATTGTTGCTTTTAATGGGCACAACCACCTTGGGTTATGCCCAAGACATGGACGAATACTACACCAAAGAGATTAGTACACGTGGCATAAAACAGATAACGGAAAAATCGTTACGCGGGTGGAAAACGGTGCGCCATTACGACGAACAAGGGTATCTACGGCTCATAGAGCACTTTAAAAGGGGGCGTAAACGGTCGGAGGAGGCGTATGATTACACCATAACCGACTCGCTTTTAGAGGTGATGAGAACACTATCGGGGCAGAAGAATGACAGCACTGTTCGTTGTATTGATAAGTACTTTTACGATGAGCAGGGGCGGTGTCGTAGGCAGGAAAGGCGTTTAATGGGTTCAGGCAAGTCTGTTTGGTTCATGGCAATAGAGGATAGTTTCGTCTACAATGGCTCCCAACTAATGGCTTATACCCGATACCTTTCAACGGGAAAGGTGGAGGAGAGGTTTGTTTACACCTACGATGCACAAGGCCGAAAGACAATGATGAAGAGTATATATCCGGATGGTAACACAACATATCACCAGTTTAAGTATAACGATAAGGGGCAATTGACAGATTATATACGCGAATCTAGCGACCCAAACGACTGTTTTTCGTGTGTGCCTTTGTGGTCGGAAAGCAAACACAACAAGGTGCATGAGCGGTATTGCAACTTCGATAAGCATGGCAATTGGACCAAGCACTATTTCATAACAGAGCGCAGTAAGGTGTTGTGGTCTAAACGCAAGCTGGTGTATTGGCATTAAGAGGTGGCGTGTGCGTTGGCAGAATGCTTTTAGTTTGTAGTGCATCATTTACATTGTCTGTCCACACACACATTATACACCTTATTATATATAGGCTGCATTCGTATTAGAAAAGGTATGATGTGAGAATTTGAAAGGAGGGCATCCTAAGTGCATTTTGTTAGGCTATGGCATACCGTCATTTATCTTTCTCATGCTACTGGATGCGGTTTGAGTATAACAAAGACTAGCAGTCATATTCGTATTCTTTGCAAATGCAATGGATAAAAAAGGAAGACAAACCGTCATGTTTTTCTTGCTGCAAGGTAAGGCTGCACACTTGCAGTGACAATTGAAAAAAAACGACAATAAGTCGGTGCTTTTTTCTGTTAAACTGTTCACTTTTAAATCGTTACAGTTTCTTAACTCAAATAAGCACTTTGCATTCTTGCACATCCCAGCAGAAATACTTACCTTTGTGTTGTCAGCTAAATTGAAGGATAGCCAAAAGAAAATTTAAGGATAATGGAAAGATTAGGGATGTACACTAACTCACTACATCTTTTCTCATTTGTAGATAAAGATGAAGACGTGATGCAGAGAAGCGAAATGCTTTTCTGTAGAGGGTGGATGGCCGACAAAAAGAATCATTTCTTATCTTTCGGTCAAATGCAGTCCACCCCATGTACAAAGGGAACGAAGAATTTAGCTGTTTCAAACAATTTGTCGCCCTGTTATTTTCGCATTGCAGCTTATTTAAACAACATATTTCTTTTTGGACGTGCTCGCGACCAGCCTGCCCAATTTCATTAGGCTATGAAACTGAGCCAGGCATCCTTGCCCACCTTGGCATGGCCGCTGGCCAATGCCATGTTGCGGACAGCAAAATGGGAACAAAGTACAACATGGGGCACTCCAAACACGAACGCTCTCATTAACCCAAACGCGCAATGCCGAACCTACTTGGGCATTGATATGACAAGATACCGTTATTCTCGGAGAACGAGAAAAGAACGGTTATTACCATCAACCTATACCTTATATGTAGATATACCTGTAGAGGTACAGCAGGATATTGATTTTACAATAGAAGAAAGAGATTTACAAATGATTAATATATAAGCTTATGAAAAGATTTTTAGACCACATAGGGACGCCGCTACGGCACCTACTGTCTGGCAGTTCCCTTATGCAGTGCTCCGTTCGAGGCGTTTGCCTATTGTTTTTGTTGATTGTTGGAAACCTGGCGGCCCATGCTTATGTTGTCGGTGAATATTTTGTTAAGGACCACATCACCTATCGTGTTATCGATGCAAGTACTGATTCGCCCAAATTGGCCGTCTACAATATAAGAGGCGTTTCGGGCGAGGTGACCATACCCGCAAAGGTGTTCGATGGTGTCGACACCTATTTTACCGTAACGATGATTGGCGGTGCACGAGATTCAAACGATCCCGTTAGATGGGACAAGTCAATTACGGGAGTAAAATTGCCTGAAACAATTAAGAGTATAGGAAATTATTGTTTTTTTGGTGCGGATATAACAACTTTAACGCTCCCTGTTGGTTTCTCTGGAATCGATTCTAGAGCGTATGCTCTGTTAAGCCGTTGCGAAAAGTTGAAAGAATTTAAAGTTGCACCGGGCAACTCCCATTTTATTTCAGACGATGGTGTGCTTTATACCACAGGGCATAAAGCACTGGTGAGCATACCTTCTGCGAAAGATTTTTCTTCAACAGGCTATACTTATACAATTAACGCTGCTACGACGAAAATCTATCCAGACGCTATTGGACCTACCTCTCAGCTGCAGAAACTCGTTATCCCTGCATCGTTGACTGATATATATATGAGAACCTGGCCGACATTTGCATACCACCCTGAGAAACTAAAAGAGATTGAAGTGGCAGCTGCCAACCCTAAGTATTGCAGTATAGACGGTGTGTTGTATAGTAAAGACAAAACCAAGTTGATTTACTATCCGGCAGGTAAGGAAGATCTCGTATTTAAATTTCCTAATGAAGTTAGGACTGTCCCATATTCTTACTCGATGTATTTAAATAAATTCGTTAAGAAATTGGATCTCAATAAGGTTGATTCGTTGGCAAAATTCGCTATTTGTGCTTGCACACAAGTAAAAGAGATCCGTATCCCTGCAACGCTTACTAACATCGGTGAAGGAATGTTCGCAGCTTTTGATAAGCTTGAGAAGTACATCGTGGATCCTGCAAATCCTAATTATTCATCTGATGCAAACGGCATTTTATTTAATAAGGACAAGACCGCATTACTGGCTTATCCCAAGGGGCGCACAGGCGAATATGCCATTCCGAGTGGCGTTAGGAAAATAGGGGCACAGGCTTTTATGCAAGCCGCTATTACAAAAGTAACTATTCCGGCAAACCTTTCCGAAATGGGCCTAGAGGCCTTTAGACAAGCCAAATTAACTACCGTGTCGTTTGAAGAGCCCTCGAAGATTACAGACATGGAGCATCTGCAATTCTTGTGGTGTTATGGACTGAAAACTGTAACATTGCCAACGTCGTTGAAAGTTTTAGGCTGTGCATTTAACGGATGCACAAATTTGGAAACGGTGAATGTTCCCAATGGGGCGCAACTTGAAAGTATTGCAGAAAATGCATTTACGGCATGCGACAAACTGACTAACTTTAATTTCTTGGGCAGCAGTAAGCTGAAAACCATCGCAAACAGTGCCTTTGCCGACAAGGTAAAACTGAAAGAGTTTAACTTCCCCGCATCTGTAACATACATTGGCACTAACGCTTTTGGCAATACTCCCTCGATGGAAAAGGTTACTTTTGCCGAAAGCAGCCAGGTTATTTCTTTCGACCAAGGTTGCTTTGCCAACAGCGGAATAAAAAGCATCAAGATTCCTGCCAGCATCAAATCGCTAGGTAAGGATGCCTTTAAGAATTGCAATGTGCTGGAACGTGTAGACGTGCCGGCAACATGCACCTACATTCACCCCGAAGCATTCAAGTTCGACACGAGGCTGGCCGACATCAACGTGGCCGCAACCAACCCCAAGTATTCTAGTGTGCAGGGCATATTGCTGAGTAAAGACAAGAGCGAACTGCTTATCTTCCCTCCGGGCAAGGCAAGCACCGACTTTACGCTGCTACCTCCGTCGGTAACGAAGATTGGCGACTACGCTTTCTATCAGGGAAGCGAAAACTTCACCAACGTGGTTATCCCCGCTAAGGTGAACGCTATCGGCAAACGTTCTTTCGGTCTGAATCCAAAGCTTAAGACGATAACGCTACTTTGCGATGCCGTGATACCATCAAACAAAATTGACCAGGGCCAAAACACCATGGCATTCGACGACGGCACGGTGGCCACCGACAACGCCAAGCAACACATCACGGTGTATGTGCGTAAGAACCTGTTGGCACAGTATAAGGCAGACCCCTTCTGGAAACAATTTACGCTTAAGCCTTCGTTCACCGTCAAGGCCGAGGGAACTACGGCCGCTACCGACGAATACATCCCTACCTCTACAACAACGGTAGACTTCCTTTCTACCACGGCCGACGTGAAGACGTTTGTGTTGCCCAAGACCATTACCTACAACGACGGCGCAACAACCACTACCTATAAGGTGGGGCTTATCGGCGATTATGCCTTTGAAAACGCCAACGCCAACATGAAAGAAGTGGTTGTGAATGCAGATGTAGACTACATCGGCGCCATGGCCTTCGTAACAAAGACCAAACGCGTGGCCAAAAACACGATACAGCCAGTAAGCACAACCATCAGCCAGGTGGTGTTTACGGGCAACACGCCTGCCACCAAGCTTTCGCGCAACTACTTCTCGCTGGGTGCACCTTTCAGCGAGTTCTTCCGTGGTGCAGCCGGTACGGGTGCATGCACACAGAAGATATATGTGAAGAAATCGAAACTGGACGGCTACAAGACGGCGTGGGGCGATTATGCCTCGGCACTAGACTACCGCATTAAGGGCGACGGCACGTCTGCCTTCTCCATTACGAATGAATTCGGTACATTCAGCCGAGAGTTCGACGTAGACTTCGGCGACGTAGACAATGGCGGCAACCGCATGTTCTGGGATGGGGCTAAAAACTGCCCGAAGGTCATCGCCTTCACCTCTGGCGAGAAGGTGGGCAAGAGCGTTATCCACATGAAGAGCATCAATCTTGGTGAAGGCGCTGCCACAGACGGACTGTATGTGCCCGCCAACACGGGCGTAGTGCTCAGAGCAATCGGCGGCTCATTGCCAACCGACTTCTATTACCGCATTGGCGAAGACGACAAGTGGAGCTATTCGGGAACGAACATCCTGAAACCGGTGACGGTGAACGCAAAGGACATTACGCCTAACGAGGGCGGCAACACCAACTTCTACGTAAGCAAAGGCAAGGCCTTCCGCGTAACGCAAGCACAGCAGTTCAAGGATGAGGGCAAACTTACCATAGGCGTGCACAAGGCATACATCAACATCAATGTGCCTGCCGGTGCGAAACTCACACTGCTATTCGACAACGACGAAACAACGGGCATAGAGGAAGTAGGCGCAGACGACAATCCGACTTCAACTTCCGACGACTCTTATTACGACCTTAGCGGTCGCAGAATTAGTAACCCTGTCAAGGGTGTGTATATCCACAAAGGCAAAAAAGTGATAGTAAAATGAAAAGTAAGAGAACATACGAAAAGCCGTTGGCTGAAATAGTTGCATTCAATGCATATCCTATCATGTACGAGGCCTCTCTGCCTCAGGGAGGAGAAGGTGAAACTGGTGGCGCTGCCGATTCCAAGGCCGACGATTTTGAAGAAGAACCCTACTGGGACGTGAAGGATTACAACCCTTGGGAAAACTAACCCTACGTTAGCCACGCCTTATTGCATTTTACAGCGGGGGGCGTGGCACTCCTTACCTGTTTTTGTGGCACGTTGTTAAGCTGTCGCAAATTATATAACTCTGTTATGGCGCAAGCTTTGTCGAAAGACAATACTTGCGCCTTTTCTGTGGAACGTTTTCGTTAAGCCAAATGAACAATGTCGAGCTTGTTCGGACATTGCCATGGCGAGAAAACGCACTTTTCGAGGAACGAGAAAAGAACGTTTTCGTTAAGCCAAATGAACAATGTCGAGCTTGTTCGGACATTGCCATGGCGAGAAAACGCACTTTTCGAGGAACGAGAAAAGAACGTTTTCGTTAAGCCAAATGAACAATGTCGAGCTTGTTCGGACATTGCCATGGCGAGAAAACGCACTTTTCGAGGAACGAGAAAAGAACGTTTTTAAATTACAGTTCAGGATAAACTACTCATGTTAGCTTGCCGCACTGATGAGGCACGTTGCGCCAAAGCATGCTGCACCGTACCCTCTTTTTCGTTCCCGCTACTCCAAACTTTCTGCCTTTAAGTTGGTTATCTTACTCTTAAACGCACCGGCTTGTTGCAGCGGAAACACCAGTGTGCTGATGTAATACATGTCGCCGCGCTTGCCGAAGTTCATCTTTCGTACGGGCAAATCGCTCACAAGGCGGTTGTTGATGTAAAGAGAGGTTTTCTCTTTGTCGCCAACAACGGCCATGCGAACCTTTTCGCCAGGGAACAACTGGTAGTCGAACGTGTTGAGATAGCCGTCGCGCGAGAAACCAATCTTGCCTGCAACAGGGTCGGAAAGATAAAAATGCGTGTCGCCGAAGGAGAACAGAACCGTGCCGCGAGGCTCTTGTTGCGCCTCGATGTCGAAACTAACACGATAGTTCCAGCCTATTTGCGGTATCTTCTGCACGGCATTGGGGGCAACGGATGGCTGTTGCAACACCGTACCAGCAGGGTAATAGCCCGCGTAGTTCATGCCGGGTGCCTCGCTTAATGCGCGAGCGTTGCTAACAAACGCATCGTAGGCAAATGTGGGTTTGGCGCCTGTCCACATCTTGGTGGCCATCGTTTGCAGTGCGGGCAGCACGCGATAATGCACATCCTTGTCGCTGATGCCATTGCCCACGATGTCGTTCCACACGGCAAACGCGCCACCCTCTATTTGTTTATGGCGTTCGGCAAACTTCATGCCGTTGATGTTGGCAGGTGTCCATTCGTTGTACAATTTCTTCGTGTTGAGGTAATCGAAGTAATAGCCGGCCTTCGGCACGATGTAAACCTGACCATCGGGGATGCTCACAAGGTTATATCCCAACTTCATCATCTCGTCGGGCTTGGAGTAATCGTTAGACCACGAGAACATCAACACATCTTTCACCTTGATGGGTGTTGTGCCTTTGGCGTGCGTTTGCTGGCCCCACACCACCGCCTTGCGGTTGTACTTTTCCACCAAACGGATATAATGGTCGGTAAAAGCGCGGAACTTCTCCACCACATTTTGGTCTTTGTTCGAATATTCGTCTGTCCCTACATGCACGTATTTGCCGCGGAACACGGGGTTTTTGCCTTCAAGATATTCGGTAAAGAGCGAGTCGCAGAAGGTAATGGTGTTAGGGTTGAGCAGGTCGAGATGGTCGGGCGGATAATCCTTGCTCACCAAGTCGGGGCGAAAACGTGTCAAAGCCAAGCAGTGTGCGGGCACATCAATCTCGGGAAGTATTTCAACGCCCACGCTGTCGGCCAGCTCTTGCAGGGCGATAAAGTCTTTTTTTGTGTAATGTCCATCGCGAGCCGTGAGGCCAGGAAACCAATTACTCTCCATGCGGAAAGCAGCAGGTGTGCGGCTCCAATCGCCATTGTAGAACCAGTGGAAGGCGTTGTCGTTGAGGTGAATGTGAAAAACATTCATCTTATAATAGGCCATCATGCGCACATATTGGCGAAGCATGGGCGTGGAGAAGAACTTTCGGCCGCAGTCGAGCATAAAGCCGCGGAACGGATAATCGGGCGCATCGCTGATAAAGCCGCAGGGCAAAGCGCGCGTTTCCGATTGTTCGGCTAGTTGTAGCAGGGTTCGTGTGCCCCAATAAAGCCCCTTTCTGTTGGCGGCGGCGATGGTGGCCTGAGCGTTTATCGACATGGTGTAACCCTCTTCGCCCAACGTCTTTGGGGCTTTAAGGCTCAATACGATGTCGCCTTTCTGTGCCTTACCTTGGGCAAGGGTCAGCGCCGTGCCGAACATCTGCCGATAATCGTCGGCCAGTTGCTGTGCAATTCGTCTTTCTTCTGCACCATTGCACACAATGCGACCCGAAAGAGCGAGCGTGCCATCTGCCCCTTTCCACTGCTTAACCTCTGGAATGGTGAACGGCTTTTTGTTGATGGCGAATGTGGATAAGGCCGTGTTTGCCGCTAGGAGTAATAGTAGTAAAAGTTTCTTTTTCATTATTTATTTATGCTTTGTCAAAAGGCCATGCGGCTACTCGCCCCCTTGGTGCAGTGGCTAAGTAGATGCTTGCTGAATGTTCTGTTGCGACAAAGATACGTCTTTTTCTTGTATTGCCATCTGTTTTGCGGCGAATTTAAACCTTAGGCAGATAAAAAGCAGGGGCAGGCAAGGGCGAAGAAGTGATGCGAAAGAGAGAATGCATCCTTGTTTCTTGTGCTATTATGTTAGAATGTTAATTCCGTCTGTCGCCCCATTCTAGAAAGAACATAAGCCTTACGCACCTGCCTATTATCAACTTTTAGACTTTTCAGGCTGCTGTAAATTACATTGTTTCTATTATTTAGGAGATTTTATATGGGCTTATCTATAGCACCCTTCAATATAGGTAAGAGTATCAAACATCAGAATGATTCTAGGATGAAATAGTCATTCTTTTCGATGCAGATTACATAGTTGGCATAATCTCTTACGCTCACTTCTATATATCCAGGCCGAACATCGAACCTGCTAGCCGGTTGTCTCGGTTGATAAAATCGTCTGTCCCCATCTATGATTCTTTTATATTTCTTTTGCCTAGGATGTGGTGTGACAATATCCCATGGGTCGACATAATATATCTTGTCGGGATCAGACAAATCGAGAACAAAGTTGAGAATTGTCGTTTCGTACTTGGGAACACTTATAACATCAACGTCTGATTTCTTGATCGCAGTCGCACCACTGTCTCTAATTGTTACGTACGCAACTCCCGTAAACCAAGGTCTATAAATTAGCAGTACCTTATTTGTTTTCGGTATCTTATATCTCTTTGTGTTTTGGCAAGCCCATGAGGCTGTGAGGCAAACAATTACAAGTAGGTAAAACAATATTTTCTTCATCTTCTTTATGTTTTTAAGGTGAACGAGCACCATCTTTGTATATTTTACTTATCAACTAACCTTTAGACTAAAATGCAGATTTTGCCCAATCATACTTTAAGCAAGCTTGGCGTTGTTCATGGCTCAACGAAGATGTCCTTTTTCTCATCCACACGTACTTTCTTCTTAATCGGTATTTCCTGCTCGTTTAGTTTCAGCAACAAATAGTCGAGCATTGAACCTTTATAGCCAGAATTCTTAGCCATCTCGTAGCGCAACGGCAGTTCGCCTGGGAAAAATACAATGATTGTTCTTAGTCCGCTTTCACGAAAACTTTCAATCGCAAGCTTCAGCTGTTCTTCATACGTACGGTCAATGTCTTCTAGAGCATAGCAAATAGGCATCTGTACCATATTTTGTTGAAAGTAGCTTTTAAGTTTACTTACCGCTTCCTCGTGTTGTGGTTGGGGCATTTCCCCACCAGCCTTTTTAACACTTAGTACATATCCTAAGCTGTCTATATTTAGCCATAAAGTCAAGCGTTGATTGTGTTCTAGCATTTCTCGTACAGTATTTAGTCCCAAAACCGTCAACACCACTCGCCCGAATATCCTACAACTGCGAAAACCACAATCATTATCAATCGCTACCTGCCCAAGACATGGTAGATAGAATGAAAGGAGAAATACAATAATTTTTGTTCTCATATCATTGATGTTTTATTTATAGATGCTTAATATTATTTTCTGCATAGAGTAACGTAGGGTTAGCCAGTAAGTGCAAAATTAAACTTTTCTTATGTAGAACTCGCATTTTGATGTTTGGAAATCGATTTTAGTCTTGTCTTTTTGTCTCTTTTCTTCTGTGTCACCGTAATCTTTTTTGTAAAATCATCGAAGTTCGCTTTGACATGTACAGGCCTGACAAGTTGGCTGTAATTGGCCTTTTTTGACTACTTGGTTGGTTTATAGTTCTGGTTTCTTAAAAATAAATATAAATCAAAGTTTTGCTGAATTACCGATAAAGTGTTATATTTGCGCCCGAAAACCTAAATCAAAAAAAGTATGTCTAATTTTATGGAAGAAGAACAGATGCGCAGAAAGCACCCGCCTTTTGTTGCGGGCAGCATGGCATTCTCTTTAGTTCTCGGGTTAATGACCTTTGCTACGCCCTCGGTTTCGGCAAAGGCTGATGCGAATACGTTTGCAAGTATTCAACAACAAAAACAACAACGTATCACTGGCGTGGTGACAGATGCCAATGGCGACCCCATCATCGGAGCCTCTGTACAGGCCGACGGAGCTGCCTTGGCTGTGACAGGTGCCGATGGTCGTTTCTCTGTTTCGGTGGCTCCGGGCACGGAGTTGCAGATTAGTTATGTTGGCTTTGCCACGAAAACAGTGGTGGTGAAAAACGGAGTAAGCAACTACGACGTAACGTTGAGCGACGACAGTCGTGCCCTCAACGAGGTTGTTGTGGTGGGCTATGGCACACAGAAAAAGGCAAACCTCTCTGGTTCTGTTGCCCAACTCGATGGCAAGACACTTGGGAACCGCCCCATAGCGAACGTTTCTTCGGGTTTGCAGGGGTTACTTCCAGGTGTCACGGTTACTGGGGCAAGCGGTGCTCCAGGTCTTGACGGCGGTTTGATACTGGTGCGTGGTGTCGGCACGCTCAACTCTGCTTCGCCTTACATCCTTATCGACGGGGTGGAGGCCGGAACGCTGAACTCGTTGGACCCACAGGACATCGCAAGCATCTCTGTGCTGAAAGATGCCTCCTCGGCAGCCATCTATGGGTCGAAAGCTTCTAACGGCGTAATTTTGGTAACCACAAAACGCGGGCAGAACGGTGCGCCGAAGGTGAACTATTCGGGCTTTTTTGGCATACAGAACGCCACGGCGCTGATGGAACGGATGAATTCTGCCGATGCCGCTTACTATTACAACAAGGCTCTGGAGCGCAGCGGCAAAGCTCCGCGTTTCACAGAAGAGGCCATTCAGAAGTTCCGCGACGGCTCAGACCCATATAACTATCCCAACACCGACTGGTATAAGCTGGCATTTAAGACGGCTTGGCAAAACCGCCACAACGTGAATGTGACGGGCGGTAACGAGTTTGTGAAGTATTTGGCTTCTGCGGGTTACCTCAAGCAGAGCAGCATTCTGCCCAACGCCGGGCGCGAGCAATTTAATGCTAGGGCAAACCTCGATATGGTATTGTCTAAACGCATTACGGCACATCTTAACCTGGCTTATATCCAAAACAACTACCGCGATGCCAGCAGTGCATACGCAGGCGGCAGCAGCGACCAGATTATCCGCCAGCTTAACATCATTGCGCCGTGGATAGCTTATAAGAAAGAAGACGGCAGCTATGGCACCGTTTCGGACGGCAACCCGATGGCTTGGCTCGAGTCGGGGATGACCGTAAACCGCAACAACCGCAACTTTACGGGCATGATTGGCATAGACTATCAGGTGTTTAAAGACTTAAAGCTGACACTTCAGGGGGCTTACGTAGATGCTTCGCGGCGTTACTCTTACTTCCAGAAGTTTATCCAGTACAACGCCAACAAGGCTACCGACCCCAACAAGTTGGAAATAGGCCATTACGATTGGCACCGAACCACGTTCGACGCTTTTTTGAACTACGACAAGTCGGTTGCCAAACACAATTTCAAGGCCATGCTTGGATGGCACACCGAGCGTTACAAGTACTTGCCCGACTGGATGTATCGTAAGAACTTCCCCAACAACGACCTTACCGACATGAATGCTGGTGATGCCTCGACACAAAAGAATTCGGGATACACACGCGAGCTGGCCATGGTGTCTTATTTCGGTCGCTTGAACTACGACTATGCAGGGCGTTACCTTTTTGAGGCCAACTTCCGGTCGGACGCTTCCTCGCGCTTTGCCAAGGAACATCGCTGGGGATTCTTCCCATCTTTCTCTGCTGCGTGGCGCGTCTCCGAAGAACCGTTTATGGAACGTTCCAAATCGTGGCTCGATGACCTGAAATTGCGCGCCTCGTGGGGACAACTAGGCAACCAAGATGCTTTATCGGGCAACCAAGATGGCACATCAGATTACTATCCCTGGATGAACACCTATAAGCTTGACGGCAGTTATCCCTTCGGCGGACAGCTCATGCAGGGCTATTACCAGGGAGACTACCACCTATCAACCATCTCGTGGGAGCGTTCAACCACATGGGGCGTTGGTGTCGACTTCACACTCTTCGGCGGTTTGACGGGTTCGATAGACTACTACAACCGAAAAACAACGGATATTATCATGGATGTGTCTGCTCCGGCAGAGTTTGCACTCGGAAAATATAAGGACAACATCGGCGCGTTGCGCAACGAGGGCGTAGAAATTTCGCTGGCCTATGCCAAACAGCTGAACAAAGACTGGGCAATCAATGCCGGTGTGAACTTCGCCTACAACAAGAACAAGATATTGAACTTGGGAGAAGGAACAGAATATATTGAAAAGGGCAACCGCCGAACAGCTCTGGGTCAGCAATACAACAGCTATTACATGTACAAGGCAACGGGCAAGTTCTTCAATTCGCAGGAAGAGGCTGATGCCTTTACGGCAAAATACGGCAATCCGTTTGGAAGAAAGTTCATGGCCGGCGACATTATCTACGAAGACACCAATGGTGACGGCAAGCTAGACTCGAACGACCGCATCTATACTAAGCATACCGACGTCCCAGCCATCACTTACAGCATCAATCTCGGTGCTACATGGAAGGGATTCGACCTGTCGATGACGTGGCAAGGCGTTGGCAGCGTGTCGCATATCTTCAATCGTGAGGTGCTGGGCGAGTTCTCTGGCGATGCAAGTCACCCATCAACCATGTGGAAAGACTCGTGGACGGAGAGCAATCACAATGCAAAAATGCCCCGCGTGTTCGAGACGGGCAACAGTCCGAGCGACATGACCCGTGCCATGTCTACCTTCTGGTTGTGGAACACCGCTTACCTGCGCTTGAAGACCTTGCAACTAGGCTACTCTCTTCCTGAGAACGTGCTCAAAGCCATTGGTGTTGAGCGGGTGCGCATTTACTATGCAGGCGAGAACCTGTTGACATTCCACAGCCTGCCGTTCAACATCGACCCCGAGATAACCAGTGAGCGCGGTTCGTCTTACCCCTTGTTGCGTTCTCACGCCATCGGTATCAACATCACATTCTAAACAGTAAAAGCCCACTATACATTATGAAAGCAATAAAAACATACATATTGGCAGGTGCGGCAGCGTTGGCACTGTCGTCTTGCGATGATTTCCTCAATACATTACCGAAAGATGCCATGTCGCCACCTACGACATGGAAGACAAGTGACGATGCAGAGAAGTTTCTCGTTGGCTGCTACGACGGTTGGGAAGGAGGTGCAGCCTTGCTATATTGGGATGCCGGCTCCGATTTCGGCTACAACAACTTCCCATGGGAAGGCTTTACCAACATCGGTAACGGCTCGTTGTCGCCGTCTTCTCCTGGGTGGTCGTTCTACGACTACACCATTATTGGCCGATGCAACACCTTTCTCGAGAATGTAGATAAGTGTGCGTTTGGCAGCGAGGCCGCTAAGAAGAACCTTGTGGCGCAGGTGAAGGCCATTCGCGCTTACAACTACTTCCGCATGGGTTTCCTTTATGGGGGCGTACCTATCGTTAGGCCCTTTACCAACGCAAAGGAGGCGCAGGTTCCACGCAATACCGAACAGGAAGTGAAGGACCTTGTGTTTAAAGACTTGGAGGAGGCCATTGCCGACATTAGCGACAAGCCCGCATCGCGTGGGTTTATCGCAAAGGGAGCAGCATTGGCCATGAAGATGCGCGCCGCCCTGTATTGGGCAGACTATCAGAAAGCGAAGGATGCAGCACAGGCCATCATCGACTTGGGGCAGTATGAGCTCGACAAAGACTACACCAACCTCTTTAAGTTGGATGGGAGAGACTCGAAAGAGATTATCCTTGCCGTGCAATACAAAACGGGTACGCACTCGTTGGGCACCATCGGTCAGTTGTATAACAATGGCGACGGGGGATGGTCGTCGGTTGTTCCTACGCAGAAATGTGTAGACAACTACGAAATGAGCAACGGAATGGCCATCGATGAAGCGGGTTCGGGCTATGATGCAACCCATCCCTTCCACGCACGCGACCCGCGTATGGCGATGACGATACTCTTTCCCGGTGCCAACTGGAACAAAAAGGTGTACAATACGCTGGACGAGGACTGGGATGGCGTGAAAAACCCGAACTATCCTTCGAATGCTGCCAACTCTTCTAAAACTGCGCTCACGTGGCGAAAGTATCTGGACCCGATGAGTCAGTACGCCGACGTTTGGGACACCGAGTGTTGCCCGATAGTGTTCCGCTATGCGGATGTGCTATTGACGTGGGCCGAGGCAGAGAACGAACTGAATGGCCCCTCGGCAGATGTTTATTCCAAGATAAACATGGTGCGCAAGCGTGTGGGGATGCCCGATGTGGACCAAGCTAAGTATAACAGCAAGGAGAAACTGCGCGAGTTAATCCGCCGTGAACGCGGTTCGGAGTTCGCCGGTGAGGGACTTCGCCGTGCAGACATTTTGCGTTGGACCACCCCCAGTGGCAAGATGGTGGCCGAGACGGTGTTGAACGGCACACTGACACGCATAACAGGAACCGTGGATACTACTGTGGTCGACCCCACCAGACGCGCCATTGTAAGCGGAACCAGTGTGGTGGAGGAACGTACTTTCCACCCCTACAACAGGTATCTGCCCATTCCGCAGAACAATATTTCCGACAACCCCAAGCTAATACAGAACCCAGGTTACGCCAAGTAGCGGGTATCTGCCCTGCAAATGGGGTTTATATCGCTTCCTTTCTTTTTGCCCAGGCATCATGACAAGTGGTGTCTGGGCGTTTTCTTCTTGTTTTGCAGCCCGTTTTTCACCAGTTTTGCAGACTTGGTTCTTGTACAGCGTAAGGTGAAATAAAGCCCCTCTTTTCCCAAAGTAGTGGCGTGAAATCACTTGTTTCGCCATACGAGTTACCTTTGCAACCGCCTATACTTTAAGCCAATGTGCAGCATCGTAAGTGTTAATCGTCGCTATATGTGTTTTGTAAGTTGTTGACTGTCAGTCTTGAATTGCAAAATAACAGCGAGGCAGCCAACTTTTAGGGCACTTTCTTATCCCGAACTGACGTAATAATGCAGAAACTTATAACCCCAAGAGCTAACAACTTCTTACCCCATGAACCAACAATCTTATACACTTAGGAACTAGCAACCTCACAACCTCATAAACTAATAAACTCATGAACTCACAAACTAATAAACTCATGACCTCACAAACTCACAAACTCATAAACTCACAAACTCATAAACTCACAAACTCATGAACTCACAAACTCATGAACTCACAAACTCATGAACTCACAAACTCACAAACTAATAAACTCGCAACCTCATAAACTCATAAACTCACAAACTCATAAACTCACAAACTCACAAACTCACAAACTCACAAACTAATAAACTCATGACCTCACAAACTCCCAACCTTACAATATTACAATATTACGATATATTTTACAAAACACACCTCGATTGTCACTCCATTCTAGAAAAAATAAAGGCCGAAAAGCATGTATTTAGTCGCTTTTCTTAGCCTTGAACGTTTAGTTTTATGTCCAAATTTGCGTGTATTACCTGCATTTTGCACCATTTAGCCTTTCTAGTTTGTTGCTGACTCGCATTTTTTTTCAATCCCCCAAATCGGCATTTAACCGCTAAATGCCGCTGCATTTCATGCTTTTTAGCATGTTTCGGGTGTGTTATCCTATTGTTAGAAGTGCTTTAAACACCAATATTCCTCGTATTTTATTGCATTTTGTCTTGCATTTTATTGCATTTTGTCTTGCGTTTAGCGGCATATTAGCCTGCGTTTTGCCGCTAAATGCACTGCGTTTTGGTGCTAAATACCTTGCGTTTTGGTGCTAAATGCAATGCGTTTTGGTGCTAAATGCAGTGCGTTTTGCCGCTAATAAGAGGTTTTTTGGGTGCAAATGGCACAAAATTGGGCAATGTTTGCATATTAATACCACTCTTAATGGGTTGTCGACATGTGTATGCAGTGCCCCGTTCTGCACCAAAACAAACCCTCGCGAGAATTGAATTTTTGCGATGAGGTGGGGCGTTGGTGGATAAAAAGGGCGGTTTTTGTGTTAAAATTCTTGCTGAAAAGCGGACAAAATAGGTTGGTAAGTAGATGGGAAGTTTAGTTGGCGGGTAGACATGTAGACGAGTGGGCAAGTAGGTAAGTAGCCAAGTAGGCGAGTAGACAGGTTGACGAGTAGGCAGGTTGATGAGTAGAGAAGTTGATGGGAAGACAAGTTGGTGAGTAGATGAGAGGTCAAAATGAGGGGTTGGCGAGTCCGCTTCTAGCACCTGGGTTAAACCCCAATCGGTCGTTATGCCGCTTACCTGCTGTTTTAGGTTGTTTCCATCGTTTTCTGTTCATCTTTCGTTTGCTTGTCGGCATCTTGCCTGTCTTATTCTCTTGACGTAGCCCGCTACGTCTTCAAGAATAAGGCAGGCAATATGCTCAACAATACACAAAATCTGCACAGGCTCTAATGGCCGATTTGGGTGAAAAGAAATCCCGGTCGAGAAGATGTTCTCAACCGGGATGATATTCGCTTTTTAAAGCCTAGTAGTTATTTCAGCTTCAACAAGGTAGAGTAATTATAATACGAAGTTTCGGATGTTTTGGCAGCCACGCGCACAAATACCGCGCCCTTGGTGTCAACATTCTCCATTGTGTAATGGTGTTGTTGGCCAATGGGTTGGTCGTCGGTGCTAATCTTCGCACGCTTTTTCGACGTGGTTACGCTAAGTCCAATGGTGTTGCCGCACAATATCTCTATCGTGCTAACCGTGCCCGTAGACTTGCTGTTTTGGTTTACCGTGTAGTCGATGTCCAGCGTTTTTCCGTTAAGTTTGGCCGTTGCTGTGATGCGCAGGTAAGGTTCTACCATCACTTTGATGTTCGACGAAGGTACGTTCACCTCTTGTTCGGTAATGGTTGAGGCCACAAACGGCCCTTGTACCGAGAGTTTGTACTTTCCGGGGAACAAGCGGGTGTTCTCGAAGGTGCCGTCGGGCTTGCACCAAAAGTTGGTGGGTTGGCTATAACCATCTTGTACAACCTGCACGCGCGCGCCGTTGGGCGACTGTGCGGGAATGAGTTCTTGCGTTTCGGCATCGTATATGCCCCCAGCGATAGAACCCGTAGGCTCGTCGTAGTTATCGACGCCACAGCTCGCAAGCAAGGCTAGGCAAGCAGTAAGAGACAATAATATCTTTTTCATTTCCATGCGATTTTAGTAACCAGGGTTTTGTTTGATGTTGGGGTTTGTTGAAATGGCGTCGGCCGGTATGCGCTCGTAATACAGCTTAGGTAAGAACGTGCGCGGGTCTTTTGGGGCGTCTTCAATCTTAAAGATGTACTTCATTTGCGATACTTCTTTACCATCTTCCCAAACGAGATAGGGGTTAAGGGCCTTGAATTGCTTGGCGTTGAGCAGTTGGTCGGCAATGTGCCAGCGCCTAATGTCCCACCAGCGGTGGTTTTCGAAGGCCAGTTCCACCTTGCGTTCGTGGCGCACTTGGTCGCGGTTGATGGTTGTTCGCGGAGCGATGCCTGCCCGTTCGCGGACGAGGTTTACGGCCCTTAACGCCTCGGCATCGTCGCCAAGCTCCACACAAGCCTCGGCATAGTTGAGCAGCACCTCTGCATAGCGGAACACCATCCAGTTGGTTTCGCCCTTTTCATAGTCTACAACCTTATTAGGAGTCATAAACTTCTTGATGTAGAAACCAGTTTTCGTTACGTCGGTAGAGGTAAGTGTACCATCTTTTGCTGCGATGGTGGTGTTGGTGTCTTCGTACTTGTCGCTCAGCGAACTGGCCGTTACGATGGTTCCATCGGGCTTGATGATGCCCTTGCGCACTTCAACCCTGTTTCCTTGCCAAGGACAAAATGGGTAGAGAATAGAACCAAGCATGCGCGGGTCTTTATCCTTGAACAGGTCGGTTGGGTCGGCATACTTTATCGGATTTCCGCTGTCGTCGTTCACTTTCAGTGCGCCGTCGCTGCCGTCCTTATATTCAAATTCGGCAACAAAGTCGGCGGTGGGGTTGGTAACGCAACCGTAGTCGAGCTTAAAGCTTTGCGGCGCATTGAAGTAATCAAAGGTTCCGCCCTTGTTGGATGTGTCGAAAGCCTTGGTGAAAATCTGCTCTTTGTTGGCCTCGCTCTCGTCGAGGAAGAGGTATTGGAAGTTCTCCGCCTTGTTGGTTTTGGCCGTATAGAGGGCGTATTTGCCAGAGTTGATAATCTTTTCTGCGGCAGCCCTGGCGGCTTTCCAATAGCCTTCGGCCTTCTCTGCGGGTATGCCGATTAGCCCATCCAGTTGTACGTTGCCGTATTTTGCCTCGCTTGCGGCGTACAGCATGGCGCGACATTCAAGGGCGTATGCGGCATAACGTGTGGCGCGATATTTGTCTTCGCCCTCTCTGCTTTCGGGAAGTGTGGATTGGATGGCTTGGCATTCGTCCTTGATGAAGTCGTAAATCTCGTACTCCTTGTTTCTGGGCAGTTGCAATGTTTTGACGTCACCACCATCATATTTTTGTGCGACGGTAACCAAGGGCACGCCTCCATAGCGCTTAACCATGGCAAAATAGTTCATGGCACGGCAGAAACGGGCCTCGGCCTCATATACTTTTCGCTCTTCGGGGGTAAGGGCGGCAGCATTGTCGATGTTGTCGAGGAAGGTGTTTGTGTTTCTAACCTCCTTATATCCCCACCATCCGAAGACGCCTTCGGGTATCAATGCGTAGTTGGCTCGGCCCCAGGTGTACGCCCGAACGGCCTCGTCGGTGAACTCCGAGAGGTATTGGCCTTCGCTTTCGATTTGATATTCCAGGTCTTCAACCTGCATCGAGTCGTACAGTTGTCCTAAATATGCATCTATTGCATTTTTACTGCTCCACACTTGGTTGTCGTTCAAGAGATTTGTTGGCGAGGTGTCGAGCACGTTGTTGCACGAAACGGCAAGTGCCACTGTACACACTAGGGCGATATATGATTTGAGATTTTTCATCTGTCAGTTATTTAATGTAATCTGATATTATAGCTTAACGTTAAGACCGAACGAGATAACCTTTAATTGCGGATAGTATCTGCCAGGACCACCTTCGGCTTCGGGGTCGAGCAGTTCCATTCCGGTGAAGGTAAGGAGATTGAAACCCGACAGGAAAACGCGTACGTTTTCAAGGCCCACACGTTGCACCCAGTTCTTTGGCAGCGTGTAACCGATTTGCAATTCCTTTAAGCGCAGGTAGCTGGCGTTTTGTAGCCAGAACGAAGATACGCGTCGGTTGTTTTGCTTTCCGCTAGCGTAGGTGGACGGATATTTTCCTGGAACCCACGGCGAAGAGGTGTCGTAGATGTCTTCGTGGTGCCAACGGTCCATGAATGCCGTCGGCGTGTTCGAGCCGTTATACAGGGGATGGGCCATGTCGTTAGACAGCAGCGCATTGAAATTGCCCGCTCCTTGGAAGAACACGGTTAGGTCGATGCCTTTCCATTGCGCATTAAGTGTTAGGCCATACATTATTTCGGGCGTCTTTCCTCGGCCTATGGGTTGCACGTCGTTTTCGTCTATCACACCGTCGTGGTTATAGTCTTCGTACTTGATGTCGCCCGGATTAAGGTCTTGATTGCCGTTTCCGTCTTGTATGGGCGAATTTGCAATCTCGTCTTCCGACTGGAATTGGCCAATGGCCTTGTAGCCCCACCAGATGTTCTTGTTACGTCCGTTGGTGTTGTTCCGCCAATTGTCGTTTTCGTTTAGCGATGCGTTGCGTTCCACATAGTCGTGTCTGGCGCGCGAGAACGAGAAATTACTCATAACATCGTAAGTGAGTTCTCCTATCTTGTTGTGGTGCGAGAGTTGCAGCTCAAAGCCTCGGTGGCTGTCAGAATTTAGGTTCTCTTGGGGCAGTTTTGCGCCAAAAGTGGTGGGCAAAGAGGCGGCACGAGTGGCCAACAAGCCGTCGCGGTGGCGATAGAACAACTCTAACGTTCCCGAAAGTAGCCCATGCCAGAGGTCGAAATCAAGGCCGAGGTTGTAAATGTCGGACGTGTACCAGGTGATGTTCTTGTTTGCCAAACCCTTAGGGACAAGGGTTTTGAACACATCGCTGCCGAAGAGATAGGAGCCGTTGGGGTAGGTGTAGCCTTCCAGATATTGGTAGCCTTCAACCGATTCGTCGTCGCCCAACCGTCCCCACGAGGCACGTAGTTTCAGGTTGTCTAGCACATGGCTGAATTTCTTCATGAAAGCCTCTTCGCTAATGCGCCATCCCGCCGATACGGAAGGGAAGAAACCCCAGCGCTTTGACTTTTCGAACTTGGACGAACCATCGTAACGGAAACTGAATTCAACGAGATAACGGCCGGCATAGTCGTAGTCTATTCGGCCTACATAACCGATGCGCCCACTTTGTGAGCTGTTTCCTCCGTTGCTCTTGTTCTTTTCGTTGCCATTGTCTGGCTCGGGAAAGGCATCGATGTTAAACTCGCGAAAGCCATCCAAGCTGTGATACTTGGTTCTGGTTGTTTCAGAAAGCAACAAACCCTTTACATGGTGCAGTTTGGCAAAGGTGTTCTCGTAGCTGATTGAGGCTTGCAACATGTAGGTTTCATCGTTCCACATCGAGCGTTTAAGGTTAGAGGGATTAAATCCCGTAAAGGCCACATCGTACTTGTCGTTAGCCTTGTCGTAGGCATAGTAGTTATACTTCTTTTGGAACAAGTTGCGGTAATCGTCGATGTTGCGATAATAGAACAAACCTTTCAACGACAGTCCCTTAATCTTTTGGAAGTCGTAAGTAAGCGATGCCGTACCCTCGAAACGCTTGTTTTGCGACTTGTCGTAACCCATCATGTCGGGGTCGGTAACGGCTTTGGCGTTACGTGCCACGATGTTGGTTGCGGCGTAATAGTTGGGGTTGTTGTTGGCGTATACATGCGACGTTGGGAACGTTTGCTGTATCGAGGCCATGACGTAGAAGGGGTCCCACGGCGAGGAGTACCGCTTTCCTTTCTGTCCCGACAGCGACAACGATGCCGACAGGCCGTCGGTTATCTGGATGTCCATGTTCGAACGGAAGTTGAAACGTTGGAAATTGGAGCTGTTGGAACGCCAAATGCCGCCCTCGTTGAGATAGCCCAACGATGCAAAATAACGGGCTTTGTCTGTTCCGCCGCGCACGTTGAGGTTGTATTGCTGTTGCGGAGCCCATGGTCTTACCACCTCGTTGTACCAGTCGGTGCTTTCGTAACCTTCGCCGCCTGCGCGCCATTTCTCAAGCTTTTCGCGGCCGTATGTGGGTTGTTTGCCGCGGTTCACCAGGTCTTCGTCGGTAAGTTCCACAAATTGGGCAGCGTTGCAAAGCTCGGGATAGATGGTAGGACGCTGCCAACTGAAGGTTGAATTAAGCTCAATCTTCGTGGCTTGAGAACCTCCACGCTTCGTGGTAACCAAGATAACGCCATTGGCGGCACGAATACCATACACCGCTGCAGAGGCATCTTTCAGGATGGTAATGCTTTCAATTTCGTTCGGATCGATTTGGTCGAAACTGCTTGGAACG
>ERZ773035.552-NODE-552-length-30358-cov-4.924232_pt1 | contig 30358 bp, 23 predicted proteins | sample MGYA00511487_ERZ773035 | MGnify/ENA primary metagenome ERZ773035 (study PRJEB29015, sample SAMEA2737985) | human oral metagenome | biome: human oral; feature: human-associated habitat; material: dental | place: China | collected 2024 ...
CGGTGGATTGTCAGTGTGGTATTCTTTATCACTACGGCTTCGCCGTAGTGCTTAAATGATTATATACAACAGTCAGAAGCCAATTCCGAATCAGAATAGAATTTCCTTAAAATCTCTCCAAGATTTGCATTCAATAGCAACGAATGCAAAATAGGCTAGAATGATGATAAGTAGTAAAAGTCTTGCTCTCATTTGTAGGGTAAAATTAAAAGATAAAAACCTGAAAGGTTAAAAATTGATAGGCTCAAAATCCAAAACGGCATTGCTACCAATACCAAGAGCCTTAGCGATTAGCCTTTCATCAGGCAAAGCCTGAGTTCAAGGCTTTGACTTGCTGAGTGTGTGCCAGTATAGAGATTCAAGGTTGGTGCTTTGCTCGTTGTATTCAACGGCTGGTAGATAGTCTTTCAAGGATTCGGTCAATCCTTGTAAAATCAAAAGCTTATTTGCTGTGTTCATTGTAGTTGGTGAAATTAAGAAATAAAATAATCAAGCGGTTTTTTGCTATTGTCAATTAGATATCTTCTTACTGCCATTTGCTCTATTCATTCAAGCTTTCATTTTCTGAAAGCTGAATAAATAACTTTTGCCTTGTGTCTGCTTGTAGTGAAGAAATGCTCGACAAATTCGCCATTCCAAAAATATAAAGCTACTGAGTAGTCAAGATTCTTAACCATTGCTAGTCAACCGCTAACATAAAGTTTTTTTGCTAGCATACTTGCTAGTTTACCATTAGGTCTTTTTGCTAGAGCGATTTCAATTTCAAAAGTAGAGTTGGGGTTTTTTGATTCGTGATTTCATAATACAAAAGTATAAAATATAAAAATATTAAGAGTTAATAAATGCTTTTATTTCTTCCAACTCTTCAGCTGGAATTGCTCTAAAGAGCCAAGAATGACCGTATTTGTATCAGTTATCTTCGTAAAGATTGATAGACTTTAAGTATTCGCAAGCCTGAGAATAATTAAAATCTTTACCCTCAAGAGCTTGCTCTTGTGCAACAGTTCAAGGGTGCATATCATTAAGATGATAATTTTTCCATCGTTTAAGTATCTTATAGATCTCGTGCCATTGCTCACGAGTTCAATACTCACTTGCAATTTCAGAGATTGCTCTTCTACATTGTCCAGCTGAGATAAATTTTCTTCATTCGTGTATTGTTCCAACGATACTGAGTACTTCTCATTCTGGCTTTTGCTTTAGCTCTAATTCAAGAGCTATTGAATACTTCTGAATCTTATAGTAAATTCTTTTCATTGGTATATAATAATAAATATAAAAGTTTTTTCTTTCCTTTTGACAGCTTTGTTATACACAAAACGAATGAAAAATCAAGTCAAAATCAACTATTTATTTTACAATCTAACCAACAAAAAAAGAGAAAGCCTCCAGCCTAGACTTGCACTGGTGTTTTGCAATATCTAGTTTTTGTCTAGCTTTGTTCGATTGAAATTGTGAGATGGAAATTTTTTGTAGCCAAACCCCCAACGATGTGTCTGGAGACCCCCTGTATACACTCAAAAATCAGAAACAAAATTCTCATATAAGGCGACTAAAATTTCGCCATAAGGCTTCTAAAAACATATAAGACGACCTAGTATTTTATATAAAATCATACAAATGGATTGGAGTTTGCTTAAGATAAGATATCATAAAAAATGGAAATGTCAAGACCCGTAATTGAAATTATATCTTGAAAAAATAAAAAAAATGAATATATACTTGCATAACGATAGTTATGCATCGTAAATTTACTTTTATAAAATCAGATTAAAATGGCAGAAACTAAAGAAAGTGTGAAGAACGAAGTCTTCACTATCTCAATTCCACATAATGTTCCAGAGCCAATGAGATGAAGTGCTGAGAGTATTGGGATTGACGTGTATTCAGCTGAGGCGGTTAGTATACCACCACACACGACTGTAATGGTAAAACTAAATGCGAAGATTATGGAAGCTGCGTTGGTGTTTGGAAGAAGCTCATTGTGGAAGATGGGGGTAATGTTGGCGAATGGTGTTGGGGTTATTGATGGAGATTATAGAGGACAGATTTCTGCTCCATTGATGAATTTTACTGACGATACGGTTAACATTGAAGAGGGGATCAGAATCGCTCAGATTATACCAATGAGACAGTTTAGAGAGAACTCAGTTGTTGATTTCAATGTGTTAGCTGATAATAATACATTCGAGAATTTTGATACACTGTATCCTACAGACAGAGGTGCTGGTGGGTTTGGGTCTACGTGAAAATAAAACAAGCGGTATAATGCTTGTTTTGATTTCGCTTGTTTTATTTTATTTGTTGAGAGTCTAATGAAAAAAATTAACATTTGAAGTGTTGGGATTAAGTTCCCTGAATGATTAAGCAGAAAGGAGATTAAAGAGCTTGCTGGTAAATCTATCATTGAGAGTCTTGAAAACGCTGGGTACGTTTTTAAGGAGGTGTCTTCGACACCTCATACAAAATCGGAGGTAGCGGAGACTGAGAGGCTTAAACCACAGCCTAAACAGGCTGTGCATATCGCCAAGCTGCTTGCTCAGGAAGTTCAAAGATTTTGAGAGAATCACGATGAGCTTGATAAGGACAAGAAAGGAAGATGGAGAGTGATTGAGGAGTGAGAGAACTCTGGGTCTGTGATTTATAGGTCGCTTATGGCGAGAGATAGAGGAGACGAAGTTGCGTTCATCGTCCCTAAACCTGTGAGAAATAAGGACGTATTTTTGAGCAAAGGGATTGATTTCATCGTTGCTGATATCAGAGAGATTATGGAGAAAGATGGATTCGATCCAGACGTTAAGAATGTTGTAATGGCGTTTATTGGAAAGGATTTTGAGAATGCTGTGAAAGAGAAGCTCTTGCCAAAGTACAGACCTGTCGCTTTGAAGAATGCTGAGGAGAGGAGGTTTGCTATGGAACACGATATTGCGTTCGGATACAAGCTTAGAGACAATGCTGAGAGGCTTAAAGAATCTTGCGAGTATATTGAGGAAAGGAACAAGGAGGTTGATAAGAAGATTGCGGCTTGTAGAGATATGGTAAAACTCAGTGAGAGTCTTTGACTTGATGATCTTGTGAAGAAAGGAGAGAAAGTTATGAAAGAGCTTGAAGCTGCGATTATTTAGTTTGTTATGAAGTGGAAGTTATGAATACTGAAGCTAAGGAAATTGCTGATGCTTGTCTTGGAGTTGAGGGTGCTAGAGCTTCGCTTATCACAAAGCAAGGGTGGGAGTTGGTGGCTGTTTTGAATAAAACGACCCCCCGCTCGTGTGTTTGTGTTTGGGTGAATGGTAAACTTTATCCAGTCGCTGACACGTATGAAGTCAGGAAAGGAAACGACAGGTTTTTAGTTATTAAAGCATTGGAAGATGGTAAGCAAGTGGTGTAATTATAAAGAGGTTGCAAAAAGAAAGAAAGAGGAGAAAGACAAGTTTTGGTTTAATAACATTATCGCTGATTTGGTAAAATCTGATATGAAGTTGTGGTTAACAACATTGAATTGCTGCGATGATATTGAATGGAAATACAAGAGCTGACAAATACCAAAGCTTACAGGGGATACAATGACGGATATTGAGTTATACAAAACGTATGTGATGACGCTTGTTGCTCACTCAAAAATTGAGGAGCAGAATGAAGAGATTGAGAAGCTTGAGAAGAAAGTTGAGAGATATAAAACAGGTTTGTTCTGGTCGCTGTATGATGCAATGGTTGTTGTTGGTATTGTTCTTTTCTGAATATGGCTTTATAGGTTTGAGGAGTGATGGGGCTTCTTGACGGTTTCCTTTTGTGGTGTTTTCTTGTATTTATATCTCAAGGGTAAAATTAAGGAACTGTAGGAATGTCTAAGCTATGCTTACATAAATTGAGCTATGACTCAGTTGGTGGGCTTGAGAGAAGAAAAAAGAAAAAAGAGAAAACGAAAAGGGAGGATTTTTGTTTTGAGTTTACCAACCATTGAGTTGAGAGAATGCTCGAGAGAACGGTTAGCCAGAATCCACTGGATATACAGAATGATATCATAGAGGCGATTGAGAAAGGGAACGTGAGGTATCATACGTATAGCAATAGCTATAGGGTGTATGGGAAGAAAAACATTTATGTTCTTGGTTGCGACTTGGGTGTTAAGACTATTCTGTATAGAGATTATGGGAGAGAGGTTGATCGTTTATCAAATATTATACCTCATTGGGAAAGGAAAGTTCTTTTAGATAAGATAAGAAATATGTAATGACGATTATTGTTTTATCAATACTGCTTGCTATTTTTGGTTATCTGTATGCTGTGGCTAAGTCTATGAAGCTTGAGCTTGTGGCTGATTTATTTTCCATTTTGATTGGTCTGGATTTGTTTGTATTATTCCTCTTGATTTTTGCTGAAAAATAGGTAAAGTCTCGTTATAAAACGAGATTTTATTTTTTACTCAACACACAATGAAAAAGAATAAGTTTGATATCCCTGCTAAAGAAGATGCTAAGGTGCTTACTGGTGCTGTAGCTGAAAAGCCAAAGTCTACAGATGGAGAAGTTATTAAACACAAAGCTCCAATGGTTATGCAACTCTCAGTAAAGAAGAAAGCTATGAAGAAGTAATTTTACCTGAATTTATTTTGTACACAATGTTTGAAATGAATAGGGATAAGGATCAAGATAAGAAAGATAATCTTCTTTACGCTCCTCAGGATAATAAATGGAGAGAGGAGAGCGATAGGAAGATTAGCGAGCTTAACCAAAGGAATCTTGCTAAGAGAATGAAGCAAAAGAAAACTGCTTTAACAGCAAGAACAGCTTTAACTAAACAATAGGAATGGCTATGGATTTTAATAAAATGAGGCGTTGGTTTCCTTGATTTTTGGCTGAATATATTGATTGAGTTGTTAATGACAAGTTTTCTGCTATGGAGAATAGGCTTAATACTATCAGCAATAACATAGATAGTCTGAGTAGGAATATGAGCAATCTCCAAACAGCAGCTACGAATGCAGCTACAACAGCTGCTCAGAATGCTGTTAATGAGATTAAGCGTATGAGTGGAGATGAGTTGTTTAACCTTGTTAAACTTAAGACTAAGGAACAGGCGAAAGATGAAGCAATCGCTCAGCTTAAACTTGGAGTCTTTAATGCGAAGAACAATACTCAGAGGCTTAAGACGTATATTGATACAAAGGCAGAGATTGATAAGATAACCAGCAAAGACGCCAATACAATTTACTATGGTACTGAATAATCAATGAGTTTAGTACATACCAATAAAAATATCTGAAGCGTTCTTGCAAATAGCAAGAATGTTTTGGAAATAAGAAAAACTGAGTGACTTATCTTTTGAGGTGCTGGGGGGTATAAACCTACTGCTGATACTCTTGCATATTATACGGCTTCAGACAATTGAGTATTTAAGGATATAGTTGGTAATAGGTCTGTTTCTTATTGAGGTTGAGCTAATTTTGATGCTAATTCTAAGAGTGTAAGTATACCTAGAGGTTGATATATGCATTTTATAAATGGTACTCCAACCAATTGGGGAACTGTATCTTTTTGGATTCGTATAGATTGAGATTTTAACTTTATACTATTTTCTTCTGATTATGATGGTAATTGATATATGTTTCAGGTACAAGATAGCTGAGTGAGTTTTGATAACCTACAATGATTTAATTGAACTATAGGTTTAAGCCAAAGACTTCAGAAAAATAGGTGGTATAATTTAGTCTTAACTCAAGATTGATCTACAACAAAACTCTATATTGATTGAGTATATAGAGGAGCTGTTAGTGCTAATATAATATATTATTCTTTCCATAACTTTTGACAGTATTATGCTTATAGGAGTTATCAGTTTGATTGATTAGCTTCTGATATTATTTTTGAGAGATATGCTTGGGGAGATCAAAAAGTAAGAGACGTTTACAATAGTCAAAAACCTGTTTATGTTAAGAAAATGGGGGGGGGGTATACTTGATAGCAAGATATTTTCTCCGTGACCTAATACTTTGGTATATTCTCTTACTGGAAATAGTAAGTTTATAAATTATTGAATTGATGCCTGACATGCATTTAATATAGAAAAAATATGATCTGGTTATGCACCAGATAAAGAAGCATCGTGAGAGTTTGGGTTTTATTCATTGCTATCCAAAGAAGCCAGTGATAAGGTAAAAGCTAATAAAAAGATGACTTTTATGGTGTGGGTAAAATCATATTGAGATTATTATGGAGTTCAAACTGGTATGTATAGATGAATATGGGCGGCAAGAACTTATAAACACGGTAACTCGTATTATGATTATGTATGGCATTTTTATCATAGTAATTGAAATAGTTGGGAAAAAGTTGTGAATACAAGTCTTCCAATAAATGATTGAAAGTGGCATTTCCTTTGTATATCTTATGATAACTGAGTTCTTGATGCTTATGTAGATGATAAGATGGATAGGTTGACTTGATATAATTTTGATTGGACTGATTATTCTTGAATATGATTTGATGACAATATTAAGTTCAATTTCACTACACAAAATTTGCAATTTAATCAGGTTATTTTCTTTAGAGAATATATTTTTGAGAATGATTATTGGGATAATACTAAAGTTATAAACTACTATAATGCTGTTAAGAAATATATGGTATAATCTACCAAAATAAAATACTTGTAAAAAAATTTGATTTTCATAAGTAAAACTATATATAATTGAAATGTAGTTTTATATATGAAGTTTACTTTACAAATGACACCAGCAAAAAAAGAGAATTTTTGGGTAAAGAATATAGCTTGGATTATTAGTATAGCTTTAACCTTATGATCTTATGTACGATATTTTTCAAGGGTTGATGCAAAGGTTTCTGACTTGGAGGAATGGAGGAAAAATATTGATAATACAAGAATAACACAAAAAGATTTAGGGATATTATATGAAAAGTTTACACGAATGGAGAAAGCTATACAAAGGATTGAGACAGATGTTAAAGATGTTAAAAACGAGGTTAAATCTTCAAAATAGGTTTTATATTCTATATTAAAATACACAATGGAAAATTTACCAGTTGAGTTTTCAGCGTTGCTTATTGGTACAGTTACTTATGTACTTACTTTTGCGTCAAAGAAAACTAATCTTTCACAGACTTGGATTGCTATGATTCTTTCTCTAGTAGTCTGAGCTGGGTATTATGTTGCAATCAATTATTATAACTTCCAGTGGGAGTCTCTAGTAAAATTCGTTGGAGGGGTGTATGCTTCATCTCAACTTATCTACAATCTTATTAGAAAAATTTTTGTAGAAAAAAAAACGGATTAGAGCAGTTGATTGAGGAATGAGGTCTCAAAAGGATTTTGGGACTTTTTTCTGTTTGAGATAAAAGTGTTGACTTTGATAAAATAAGTGCTATAAAGGAGGAGGATTCGTTTTATATTCTAAAGAATCATATAATGCCTGAAGAAAGAGAATTAACTGCGTTGGATCAACAGCCTATTTGAGCCAACACTGAGGGATTTACGGCTGAGGACTATCTTATGACTCCATCGTTTTCAACAGTTATGGAGGAGTATGAGGGTGGTGCTGCTATCCCTGAGCAAATTATTCACGCTAATACACCTATCCTAGATCAAGGGAGAGTAGGTGCTTGTTCTGTATTTGGTATCACGAAAGCCGTTAATGAATGAGACTTTTATGATAGCAAGACAATCCTTGATGCTATGAAGATTTGGAATGATGCTGTTGCAAAAGGTATTGTGCCAGCTGGTTGAAGAGAGGGTTGGAGTATGTGAGGAGCGTTAAAATTGATGAAAGACTTGGGGTACATTCAAGGTTGGTATTTTTGTAAGACAGCTGAAGACGTGCAAAGAGCTTTGTATAACAAGAATATTTGTTATACAGGAACTAATCAGTGTGATTGGTATAAAACTAAGCTTTCTCATAAGTTAACTCCAGCTCCAGTTAATCCAGCAAGCTGACACTTGTTCGCTCTTAATGGTATTGATATGGAGAAGAAAGAGTTTAATCACGCTAACTCTTGGGGAGAACGATGGGCGGATAGAGGAAATTTCCAAACTCCATTTGAGCTTATGAAATATCTTTATACTATCGTGGCTGTTGTTGATAAGAAGACCGCAGACGTTGATAAGATTATCTCAGATGAAACAGATTCAAAAAAGACTGTTGAGTTGAGAGTTTGGTCTGGACAGAATCCTGATGGAAACCTTGAGAAGTTGCACGCTGTGTTTATGGTTATGAGAGCATTCTTTGAAGAATTTGATAATGATAGTGCTTTAGCTCTTGCATTGAAGAAAGGTATCGTTAATAATCCAACTGGAGAATTAACAAGAAGAGACTTCTTGAAGATGGTGTTTAGAGCTGGGTATGGTAATACTATCTATGAAGAAACTATCCCTGAAATACTAAAATCGCTTAATGTTGTCAAGACTCTTGATAACCTTGATAAGCCAATCAAGAGATACCACGCTTCATTGGTTATCGCAAGAATGCTTAGAAATTTAGGTAAGATTGCTTAATTATGGCTAAAACACACGGACTAGATATATTATATACATTGTTTGTCTGACAACCTATAAAGAAATGAGACAGGAAGATTTACGATTTCTTGACTTATTATTTTTGGTTGTGGACTAAAGAGAAAAGGGAAGTTCCAAACGGAGCTTCTCTTTCTTGAGTTTATGGAGAGTTTTTGTGGGGAGATGAGATAACGGATATACTGGAGCAAGGGTATATGAATATAATGCCTGATGATTTTGACAAAGAGCTGAGAGGCTTCAGAAAGAGAGCTTTGAAAGCTATTGTTAGCTATATTGATCCTCAGTATCCTAAGGGGTATGATACCGATATCATAACGCTTGAAGATATCTCTTACTTTCTTCAGATGGTTGCAAGAACAAAAATCTGGAAAGATGAGGTTATTAAGACTAACGAGATTCTCATCAGAGAGTTTGCTAATGCTGTTTCAAGAAAGAACTTCGCAGGGATTATTGATGCTGATAACTACTACATTTCAAATAAGTGAGAGTTCGATCAGGTTGATTGGTTTAATAAACAGTTGCCTTTGACTGATGCTTATGAGCAGTTGGAGAAAGAGAACTGGAAGAAGTATACCCTTGAGGAATACCACCCTTTCATTGATGCAATCAATCTTACTCAATTCAAGAAGCTTTTGAAAGACCCTATGAAGAGGCATTTTCTTCCTCTTGGTTGGCAGGCTGAGTTCTTGTTAAGACATAAGAGGTTTAACCGAATATGAGCCTCTCGTAGAGCGGGTAAATGTAGGTGAGAACTGGAATATCTAAGATTACATAATTGAGAATTTAGACAAGCAAAGGAAATTCGTGTTTGAGATAAATTGCTTGCTTCAGATAAAACTTCGTTTACTACCGTCAAGGACGTTGAGAAGTTTCAGAAAGAGTGTGTAAGGGTAAAACTATCTGATGGAACGAGCTTCATTGTTTCCAAAGATCATCGTATACCTACTCAAGCTACCTACAAGAATGGAAAGCGAGATATGAATATAGATAACTATACTAGGGCTAAAAATCTTACTTCTAAAGATTTTGTTCCTACAATGTATGATATCTGATTACAAGGAGAATGAGGTAGTTATGATGAATGATTATTGGTAGGTCTTTTGTTGTGAGATTGAAGCTTGACTACTTCAACACCTAGAATTACCTGTTATGATGAAGAGAGAAGAGAGTTCGTTTATAAGTTATTAGACAGGCTCTGATACAAGCATTCTTTCATCTGAGGAGAAGATATTTCTATACTCTGACTTTCTGAATTCAGGGATAAGTATGATTTATACTGAGTCACAAGAGATAAAAAAATCCCTAATAAGATTTTTTGAATGTCAAGGGAGATGAAGTGGGGGGTGATAAATTGATTGCTATACACCGATTGATATTTGAGTGTAAGTCTAGGCAAAAAACATAAAGATTGATTCACGAGAAAAGACAGAACAAGTATAGAATTCTGTTCTGTAAATCCATCATTAGCTAGACAGTTTCGTATATTATTAGCTGACGTTTGAGTTATTTCTACAGAGCGTAGTTTTTCAAAGAAAACATATTTCTGAGAAAAAAAATATAATACGGAGGTCTTTTATGTGTATATCAATGAGTATGAGTCTTTATGCAAAATAGCAGAGCATTGTAGTTTTGAATGAAAGAGAAATAATGAAAAATTCTTAGAAATTCTTTCAAGAGATAGGGGCTATACAAATTCAAGTGTATGAACTATACCGCTTTGTGCTTTTGAAGAAAGAACTGTTAAATGAGTCTGACACCAAACAACGTATTGATGAATACGTAGACCGAGATATGATTTTCAGAGGTGGAAATGTAAGAATTATGGTATAGAACAGTGGCTAGAATATAACTGGTGTAAGGTAGTTTCTGTTGAGGACGTAGGTATGCAAAATGTTGTTCATATTGAAGTTGATGGAGATCATACGTATTGGGGAGAATTGGATTTGACTCATAACACTTTTCTTTGAGCTTGATATCTCGCAGGGCGTCAACTTATGTTGCCAATGCAAAATATTATCTATATCGTTCCAACTTTGAAGAATCACGCTAGACCTGCACGAAGAGCATTATCACATTATTTCTGAGACTGTCCTGAGTTTAAGATGAACAAGTCTGATTTCTCAATTGTTAATACTGTTACCAAATCAGAAATGTATTTTGTTACTGCGGAAAGATGAGACTCAGTGAGAGGTAATGCTGCGAACTTACTTATTATTGATGAGGCTGCCTTTATTGATGAGGGTATCTATACAACAGCTGAAGCTCTTGTGAGAACGACAAGGGGTATGGTGTATGGTATCTCAACAGTTAATCCTGAAACACCAAAGAACTGGTTTTACTACAATCTTATTGATGCTGAGATTGAATGATTCGATCCATCTTCAACAAAGTATGCAAGGAGGATAACACTACCACAAAATCCATTCATACCTGATGATGAAAAGCAGATGATTATCAAAGATGGTGCTAGAAATCCAGCAAAGTTTAATTGTGAGTATATGGTTTCTTTTGCTGATAAGGATTCGTTCGACCTTTCAAAGTTCTGGATTATTGATGAGTCTCCAGTTGAGTTAACGATTGATTGAACATTCAATGCTAAGTGGAGAGGCGAAGCTTTGTCTAAAGACGTCTTTCAAACTTATCAATCATTCATTCTTTCGTATGATGGAGCAAAAAGAAAAGATATGCCGTGAGTCACAGTTCGAGGAGTTAAGGCTTGAGGTTGAATAGATTGTGTTATGGCTGATTATCTTGAGGGGCTTGATTATTATTGACAAGTTGAGGTCTTGTATGAGATTTACAAAATGCTCTGAGGAGAGAAAAAGGTTGAGTGGATTATGGACTACTGAGGAGCTTGAGTGGCTGTTGAGGAGATTATCATACATACAAAGAATATTTACCCTATATGTATTCAGTCAGTAGGTTGAGTGTATGAGTCAAAAGAATGAGGAGTTTGGAGAGTGTGAAAAGAATGATTGATTGGTAAAACTAAGAGCCAAATGACAATCTGAACGGTTAGAGGTTTCTCGTTTATGAATAAGCTTAACCTAGAATTCGAGACTTATACTGAAGACGTTAAAAGAATTTCAGGTGCTACCAACCACCGAGATATACTTTCATCAGTATTTAATGCGGTGTGGTATGCTGATAAGGTTTGATATCTTGAAAAGAAAGAGCCAACAAAACAGCAGATGGCTTGGGATTGAGAGTTTGCTCAGTATAACAACCCTGATATCCTTTATGATGATTCTTGAGAATGATTGGTTAGTGCCGATCCATTTGAAAGATATGCTAAATTTGGTTATTAAATTGCTTTTTTTCAGAAATAATATATAAACTCATTATTTATCAACTAATGTTTTAACTAATGGCTAAACAGACAAAAACATTAACAACTGATATAGACTTGGTTAAGCCACCTTTGGATTGGGCTTCCATTCAGACTTTGTGGAACGATCATAAAGATGGATTGCACCCTTATATCACAGAAATGTATAAAAATTATTTTATGTATGTGCAAGATAGAAAAGCTCAGCTGGAAAAAGATAAGGAAACTTGGAGAAGTAATATTAAGTCTCCATTAACAAATATGTTCGTATCTGGTATTTACAATATGCTTAAAGATTCAGATATAAGATTTGTTTGTGTTGATACGAAATGAAACCACCCTAAAGTTGTCTGAAATATCTTAGACCTTGTTGAGTATGCTTCAGCACAAGAGGATTTTAATGATGCACATTGGAGTGCAATCTTCGATCAGTGTTTGCTCTGATGGGGTATTTATAAGACTGGTTATATCTATTATCAAGAGGAGTATTCTTACCTTGATAATAAAGGTAAAGTCCAAAAATGAAGTTATGTTGATGATTATGCAACAGCAAGGTATGTTTCTCCTTATAACATTTTTACAATGAGTTCTAGTAATAGGCTTAATAATAGAATGATATTTGAGAGAAGATTGATACCTATCACTAAGGTTAAGAGAGAGTATTCAAAATTCAATCTTGAGCCAAAGCTTGATGAAATCGAGAAGAAATGAAATCCTCTTGATACCTATGATTATGAGGCTATCAAGATAAATATGGCTTTCTATAATAATGCTACTGGTAGAGATATAACGAAAGATGATACCTACAATACAAAAGATAAAATGGTTGAGGTTATTGAGGGGCATACAGAAAAGACGACTTCAATTTGGATTAACGGTATATTTCATTGAACGTTCCAACAGCTTGGTAGCTGATTGGGTATGAAGTATCATTTCTTATCATTCAAGAAGAATCCTTGAACTTGGAAAGGTATTGGGGTTGGGTATATCGTTAGACCTATTCAGAATGCTTATGATGAAATCCTTAATATGAGATTGGATAATGTAAAACTGGCTATGAATAAAATGTTCTTTATGGAGGCTAGTTCTTCTCTCTTTGGACAAAATCCAGTTATGAAGATTAAACCTTGAGCAATTTACAAGGTTAGAGACGTTGATTCATTCAAGGAAATCCAGATTTCTGAAGTTAAGAATTCAGCATATACTGAGCTTGATACAATGTTTCAGATGGTGCAAGGTTTGACTGGAGTTTCTGCTTCAATGATTGGTATGCAACAGAAAGTTGAAAGAACGGCTACTGGAGCTGAGATGCTTAAGAATGCGGCAGATGCACAAACCAAGCAACCTCTTGCTTCTATAGCAGCTGAATTGGCGAAAGCTACAAAGGAGATGATAATTATGATGAAGTGTTATATGGATACAGCTACCATCAGGAAGATTTGTTGAGATGATGAGGAGTTTTCTTCTCTTGATTTGAATGATCTTATCAATGGATTTGATTTCAATTATGATATGACTGCTAATGGAAGCTTGAATAAAGCCATTATGAATGAGCAATTGCTCCAGCTCCTTGCTAAGCAAGATATGACAATAGATGCTGAGTGAAGACAGGTGCTTAATGTTAGAGAGGTGGTTACCAAAATTCTTAACTGAATGAGTCTTGATTTTGATGGCGTTCTTAAGGCTGAGGATTATGATGAAGCACAAAAGAAATACCAAGAGAATCAGGCAAGGCAACAGCAAGAACTTGCTAAACTCCAGCAACAATCTCAAGAGCAACCATCTCAGTGAACTCAAGGAGTTGGTTGACAATCTAGTGCTGGTATAGTTCCTCCAGAGATGATGCCAAATCCTACTGGAGAGAATGAGCCAAAAACTCCATCTTTATCTTAGTTAAGAGACAATGAAAAGAGTATCGAAAAAGGAAACCGTCGTTGATAATGGTATCAACATAAACATTACAGTTAGCAATGATATGCCGTTACCAAAGGATTTTGGGGCGGCTCTCTTTACGAACGAAGAGGCTTTTGATTGTGTTATGAAAGCACTTCATATAGCTTATGTTAATAAACTTATTGAGTGAAAAGCTGAAGAATCCAATGTTATAAAACAACTGATACAACAGTTCGAGCTTGATAAAAGAACATTTGAGAATACCAAAAGTGAAGAGGGTAAACTTGCTAAGGTATAATTTGTCTTGATTTTGTTAGAAATATCTATATGTTATTTACTAAAGGATAACAAAATCAATTTTATTTTTGATTTTTAATAAGGAATGCAAACACCAAACACACAGTTCGAAGATGCTGATATGGCAAAATTGAACGCACAAACTTCAACAGAGGCTACTCCAGCTTCTAGTGATGATATGTTCGAGGATATTTTTGGAGAGAATACCAGTGAGGGAACTACTGATACTCCAGATGTAGAGGAAGACAATCAAGCACCAGTAGATGAAGAAGTGCCAGCAGATGATGGACAGAATTTTGATGAGGGTCAGAACTATGATGAAAATCAGGGAGACTGGAATCAAGATAATGAAGATTATCAAGACGATGGCGATTTACCAGATGATATCAAAGCAATCCTTGATGGGATTGGAGATACTAGCGACCAGATCGAGAGTTCTCAAGATAAGATGGGAGATGCTATTCAAGCTGGGTCTATTGAAGACGTACAGAGAGCATACGATGATTTGACAGCTGCTTACAACCAGCAACAGAGAATGCTCGATGATTTGAAAACTCAGTTAACAGTTGAGAGGCAACAATCTGACAGGCTTCTTAATGATAATTTGTTGAGTCAGACACAAAATAGAGAGCTTCAAAAGATTGGAGAAGTCGTAGACGACAATCCAGCATTGAGAGATTTCATTGTGTATCTTATGAATAAAGATGATGAAAGATACAGGGGTAAAATTGAAGACTCTATCACTAAACTCTTTGAGGAATACACAGGTGTTAATGTTGGAGACCTCATTGAAGCTAAGAAAAGGTCAGAAAAAATTGGTATGGGAGAAACTGCCTATGAATCAACAGGTAGAACTCCAGAAAAATCTAGTTTAGGAGGTATGCTTGAAGATTTATAGGAATATATATTTATATTCTTTATAATTCAAACTAATGGCAACCGCATTAAATTCAACTACTAAAGTAAACGGTAAAGGTTTACACCTTGTTAGATATGGTTATGCAGAAGCACCAGAGGTGGCTTTGCTTTTGTATGATATTTCTAAACTTAATGAAGAAAATTTGGACTTCAAATCTCTCCAGCTTAAAGGAGTAGCTTCAGAAGTAAGTACTTCAGAAGATGGATACTCTATCGTTTGGAAAGAGGAAGACGTTAAAGAAGCCTACATTAAGGTAACTGCTAAGACTAGTGCTACAAGCATTACAGTTGATGCAAACGACGTTATTGTGGGAGAAACACTTTATAACCAGACTACTGAGGAAACTGCTCTTGTAGTTGCAGTAACTGGTGCAAACTTAACTCTTGAAGCTCCTTGATTTGCTGGTACTGCTTTAGCTGTAGGAAACAAGATTACGAGAGTTTCTTTCGCTAAGAAGTATGGAGAAGATCACGGACACAGAGTTAAGAGAAACGAACTTACAGAGTTCTCTAACTATGTACAGTTCACAGAAGAGCTTATTGACTCAGATATGATTGAGAACAATAAGAACTATTTGTTCACAACTAATGAAGAGAGAGTTAAGAAGATTTACTCAGATGCTTCAAGAAAAATTATCAAGGGTATCGTATCTTCTTTCTATATCGGTAAGAAGTTTAGAACAAATACTTCAGGTGCTTACCAGTATTCAGCTGGAGGTCTTAACGACTTCGTACCAGCTGCTAATAAGGTAAACATTAAGGGTACTAATGATACTGAAACTAAGGCAAAGCTTAGACTTCAGCTTCAGAAAGCTTATCAATCAGGTCTTAACGGACTTTACGGAAAGAACAAGTTACTTGCTTTCTGTACAACAAAGTTCGCAGCTGATATTGAAGCATTGTATGAGCCAAAGGTAGTATACAATGATAAGTTGACTGGAGTTCATATCGAGATTAAAACATACCAAGTTGGTGCATTTACACTCAATCTTGTATGTTCAAATGTTCTTGACTATGACTTGGGAGACGTATCAACAGCGTTCCTTGTACCAATTGAATACGTATTTGCCTTTATGCTTCCAAATGGAGTGACTGGTAAGGACGGTAAAACTCTTGAAAGATTTGGTAGAGGAATCGTGTACGATAAGCCACAGGCTACTTTTGAAAAGAAAACACAAGGTTTGGCAACAAACTTCTCATTCTACTTCAAGGGTATCAGCTCTGGAGCTTATAGAATCCTCTACATTAAGTAGTTCTCACATACCAAATCTGAGATATTGAAAAGCCTCTCTTACGAGGGGTTTTTCTTATTGTTTTTTTATAAAATATAAGTATAGTACAACTATGTTTTTATATTCTATGTAAATCCAGAATGCAACTTTCGTATATCATTCAGAGGCTTAAGAACGGAACAATCCAGAATATCTCTCACGATTTTTGGGAGGATATAGATTATGTTCATCATATTAACGCCTCATTGAATTATATCTTTTCTCAGATGAATAGTCTTGGGAACTGGTTTTTTAGTAATACTAAAGAGGAGATTTCTGATAGTTCTTGAAACAAGATTAAGGTGTTTAGGACAAGATACGGTATCTCAAAGATATGGCAGGTAAAATGAGACTGACAACCTCTTGTTATGAGCAATGTTAATTTTGATTTGGATAATCCTGAATACAATGAGGAGTGAGAGGGAGACTTTCATATTAGCTGAGAAAATGAGATAACAACAAAACAATCTTATCAAAAGCTAGAGATTATCTATGCAAGATTTGCTAAGTGGCACGACTTCAATAATCTTAATGATGAGTTAGATTTACCAATGTGATTGGTTGGTGTGCTTGAATTCTTGGTGTATTGGAGAATGATGCCAGTATTCTACGAACAAGGAGCTTCTTTGTCTAATAACTATCTTGCACAAGCGAAAGAAGAGTTTGAGAAGTATGCTGCGAACATTTGATTCCTTACAAGACAAAAATGATTTACTGTTTAATATAATACCTAATGGCACTACAATTTGATAAGTATGTTCCTCAAGAGTGATTAAACACGATATTCACAGATGCTCAAAACTGTGAAATTGAGGTAAGACCCTCAAGAGAGGGGTATAATGCTCCAATGTTCTACCTGAAGAAGAGGAGGGGATTAGAGACAAAGACTGGGTGGAAACAGTGATATAAAGTAAGAGAATGAGAGTATACCAACCTATGATATGATACCCTCACAAAAGAAGATGAATCTATGTTCTTCTTCAGCGGTATTATCATAAAACCTAAGAAGAAAAGCTATATCTCAAGAGTTAAGAAGCATAATCTTTGCAATGCTACAGTGTGTTATCTTATTGGTAGCGATGGAGAAGTGATTGCTAAAAGGGATTTTGCTGATAATGTTGCAAGTATTGACGTCCAGCTTGAGAAAGATAAGGAGTATAAGCTTGTTGTTTATAACAGAGATGATACCAAGTTCTATAGTGTTAAACAGGCTGGGTTAACCTACCCTATCTCTAGGCATAGTATGTTTGATATTATCGCTGGACTATGAGGTAAATCTCTTAAAGAGGTTAAGACAACTCTGACTTCAGGTACAAGAATCAGTACTTATTATAGTTATTGAATCACGTATAAGGCTACTGAAGATATCTTTCTTACTAAGGTGGTAAAAGCTGAGGGTAGCACGGCAACTAAGTGTACGCTTTCTATTGAAAACAATGGTGCGTGGAGTGATAAAGAAACCGTTATTTATTCGTGAAATGAGGCTGTTTTCCCTAAGTGATATTGGATTAAGAAAGGAACTAAATTTTCAATCAAGAATAAAGCTGATTCTTATTGGTATTTCGTTAGGTATGATAACTCGTATCCTGTCAATGATGATACTATTGTAAAGCCAATCTGAAGTGTTTATGAGTGATCTAATTGGGATAACGATTTGCCTGATCCAGCTAATAAATATCTTATGAGATTTGAGATTGAGAAGATTGAATTCAACAAAGCATTCAATAGGTCTTGAGATACCACCTACAACTTTACAGATATCGCTGTTTCGGAGAGTGAGGAGGTAGACCTCAAGGAACACTATTGGAAAACAATTGGAGATATTGTTGAGGGAAAAATGTTTGATGATAAGCTCCATTTCTATACCAATAAATGATATCTGTATAAGTTTGATTGAACTACGCTTGATATCGTTGAGGCGAATAAACAGATTATTTCTTATATATGAACTGGTAGAACTTTCAAACTGAAGAACGACAATCCTGATTATATATTGAGGTATGGTAATACTTTCACATTTGAAAAGGAGTGAGTGCTTACCAATATTCAGGTAAGACTCAGAAAGGTTGGAACACTTAGTCCATCTTGCTTTGTTAAATGTTATGTATCAAAAGATGCTACAAGACAAGACGTTATTGTTACTTCAGAGACAACGTTTGACTATTCAAGCTTTACAGATGACTTCAAGAACTTCAAGTTTAAGTTCCATAACCTAGAGATAAGAGCTACTGAAAGAATGTTCTTCAGTATTGAGGTATACTTCACAACTGCGGCTTGATACATAGAGATTGATGGCTCAACCTCAAATACGTATTCTTGACACTCATCAAAGAAGTATAACAGCCAAAGCAATTCTTGGGAAAATATCTCCAGTTGAATGATTGGATTCTCAGTGGGTAGCACTACTCCAATGTATGTTGATAATAAAGATTACGATGATTGTATGCTACTGGTTGATTATCTTTGAGGTTGACAATACCCTACTGATACCGTTGAGTATACCGTTACGGCTTACGATAAAGATAAAGGTATCACTACTGTAGCTGAAGCTACTCTTGATGATAAATTCATTGGTAAGTATATGTATATCAAGTCCTGAAGCACAATGTCAAGATTTCAAGAGAGAGTGGTTTCGCTCGTGACTGATAGAACGAAGCTTACTACTCCTACAGGGTTTACTAATGAGCCTCAGGCTTGAGATAAAATCATATTCTACAACAAGATGGAACAGCAGATATGGATTCCTCAGTTTAGAAAGTGAAGCAGTACTGAAGATAAGAAGTTTATCTTTACTTACTCAAAGAATTGAGACGTTGTCTGGAGGTATATGCCTGATAAGAGACAGTTAACATTCTGGGATAACAGAATCATACAGATGACGAAAGATAATCAGTCCTTGATTGCTTCATCAAATATAGACTATGAAATCCCTATTCTTAACTCTGTTTCATTCGGAAATTCAAAGGCGATAAGTATGTCTTCTTATGGTTGATATTTGATGGTGTTCTTTCAAAGTAAGATAGGTCTTGTTAAAAAAGATATCGTTAATCAAGAGAGCTGAGAGTTTAACTATACCTATCAAGACTTGCTTGATGTCTGATTGTATTCTAAAGACTCGTTCTTAATTCAGTGATGAAACCTTTATGTATTCGCTGATGATAAGAGATTGTATTCGGTTGATTTGACAACGGTTTCAGTTTGACAGATTATTGGTAAACTTTCAGATCAGGGTTGAACGTTGATTAACTACTTTGATAAGTTTGATTGAGGCTCAGTTAAGATGCACTTTCAGTCTGGTATTCTCTATCTAGTTTATAGAGACAAGAGCTGACGGTCGGAGGTGTTTAAGTATTATGATACATTCAAGTCTTGGATACAAGACAAATACAGGTATTCTTGAAATTTCTTCAATTTCCTGTATACTCTCAAACAAGATAAGTTTATTCCATCTGGTAATCTTGTATACAAGATGGCTGGATTGACTGACAATTGAAAACCTATTGAACAGCATATTAAAATGTACTGACCTGTGCAATGAATCTTTGACTTGTTTACACTGATAATGTGTAAAATCAGGCTCTGATTATCTGAGTATTGACTTGCTGGTAAAGTTATCATCACTATCTGATGATACAAGCCATACAAGAAAACACGAGATATTGAGAGTATTGATATCATCAAGGAGATAAACGAGGTCGTTGATGAAGATGGTACAATGTGATCGTGAATTGTCGGTGATGCTTCGCTATGATGAGATAGTGGTAAGCTGAGTAGACTTATGGAAATCTTCTCTGAGATTATAGATATTTCAGTTAAGGTTGGTAAAAGAGGGTCGTATTTAACTGTTGAGTTAGTGAATACGACAAAAAGACAGTTGCTTGTCGGAGGAGTTGTGTGATATTATAACACAGAAAATCCAATGGCAACTTACAATAAATGAGTTCTAAACTAATTTTTATATTTGTATGTATACACACAATGGCAAGATGAGGAGGAAGAAGTGGTTGAGGATGATCAAGAGGTTGAGGAGGATCAAGATGAGGGTACAGTAGCGGAGGATCAAGAGGAGGATATAGCAGTGGAGGATCAAGAGGTTGAGGAAGCGTCAGTAGGTCTCCTAGTCCTAGCGTGAGCAGATCGCCAAGTCAAAGCGTAAGCAGGTCGCCTAGTTCTAGTCCTAGTTCTAATTCAGGAGGCTCAAAATCTGGTGGAAACAGTGGAGGATTTCTGTCTAGCATTGGTAATTCTATCTCAAGCAAAGTTAATAATGTAGTTAATACGGCGAAGCAGGTTTACAATGCTGCTCAGAGCAACTACAATAGACAGCAGATAGGGAATGCAATCAGAGAGAGCCAAACGAATTCTACGGTTTGAACTGGGGGAAATATGGGGCTTGGGACTTATAATACACCAGCTGGAACGATAACTACTGGTGCAGCTGCGAACTCTCAAGCGACTAGGAATTATAGTTCACAATCAAACAATAATCCTATATTCTGAAATAACCCAAACAGGAACAACTCAACAAACCGCTCAAATCCAATCAAGACAACAAACAACACCACCAGTACTACTGGTGGTAGCTGAGGTGCGATTAAGAGCGGTGCTGATATCTTTGGTTGGAGTAGTGCTTCAGTTCCAAATAGTCCATTTACCAATATGGCTATCAAGGGGGCTGGTGCTATAGCGAATAGTATTAGGTCTGGAAATAATATTAGAACTTCAAATACTTGAAAGGCTACAACTCCAGCTAACGCTAATACAGGTGGTATGTCAATCAATCCTAAGTATAACAATAACTCAGGTGGAGTTAATTATGGGACTACTTCTAGTCCTAGACCTGCAAGTCCAAATAAGCCAGCATCAGATTTGCCTAAAGCAGTTGCAACTGAGAGGAACTGAATGGTAAGATACTCTGATGGAAGTACTAAGAGAGCTATTGATGCAAAAACTCAGGCTACAATCAAAAGGACTTTCTATAGCATTAAAGACCCTGTTAAGCAATCTGAAGTGCTATCAAACCTTAGAAAGAACTTGTTGGAAAGAGGATTGGACGCTTCGTTCCTAGATAAGTTCCAGATTGGAGGAAAGTTAACAGCACAGGAATACAATACTCTCAGAAATCAGAATCAGAATAGAACTGGTACTGAGAGCGAAGTTCTTACTGGATTGAATAATAGGAACAACAGTCTTATCACTTCAAATATGAGAACTGAACAGCAAAATATTATTAACAAGAATAATAATACAGGGGTAAAGACTGATGGACTTAAAGTCGGAAATGGAAAACAAGCCGCTGGTAAAGGTAAGTGAGATTCTCCATTTGATAGTATCTTCAATAGTGAAACTGATTCTCAGCTTGGAGTTGGTAAAACTAACAAAGAGCAAAGCAAAGGTAAGCTTGATAATCCAAGTGTAGTATCAAGAGAAGCGTTTGACTATGCTATTGATAATGCAAACTCAGTTCAATATACCGCTGAGAATGGTAAAACTTATGATACATTCGTTACACCTGATGGTAGATATGCTTTCAAGTCTAAGGTTGATGGCTCAATCAAAACATTCTCTGACGCTAATAGTATGAAGAATTACATTGATAGAAATAACTCAATGTGAGATATTGATAGAGACAATGTAGAAAATAAAGATGCTGTTAAGTGAGGAGAGATTAAGGGAACATATACCGCTCCATCTGGTAAGCAATACGATATCCTTACAGGAACTGGTGCGAATAAAGACAAAGTTGGATTTGTAAGTATTGATGGAACTGTAAAGTGGTATGATAGTTGGGGAGCTGCTAAAGGTGTTATTGATAAGAATAATCCTGTTGGAAATCCTGATTTGGCAAAGAATACTCCAAAACCTAATCTTGAAGATGAATCATATATGGGAGATGATGGTTTGCCAAAGACCTGAGTTGATGAAGTAGATGATGCAAATGAGTTTGAGAAGAATGAAGCTGATAAGCAGGAACAGAATATTGATGATATGAAGAATGAAAATGAGAATAAGATTAGAGAAGCTGAAGAGAAAGGAGATGAAGTAAGTAGAGAGAAGCTTAACATTCTTAACCAACAGTTGCAAGACGTGGATCAATTTACCAGAGACCTGAATAATTCTTTTGAGAATCTTAGAAAGAAATCTGAGATGCTAAATGATAACGAAAGAATGAGATGGGCTAGGCAAAGAGCGGCACAATTGGCTGCTCAAGGGTATCTTACTAGCGAGCAGGTTGCACAAGTAGCAAACTACTCACTAGGAGATTATAACAAAGAGCTTGAGCATACTATTCTTGAGGCTGAGAAAGCTATTGATGAAATGAAGATGCAAATCGTTCAGAAGAGACAAGATGCTTTGGCGGCTGTTAGAAATAATATGATGCTTAACCAGAATGATAAGTTGGCTCAGTCTAACTATATCTCTGAAAAGTATGATAAACTGCTTCAGCATATCCAAAACCAAAGGCAAGAGGTTTACAAGCACAAGACTTCTCATATTCAAAACAATCTTGGTATGAATATTCAGAATCAGCTTGGAGTTAAATCAATTGTTCAACAGAATGAAGCGAACAATGTTGTTGATGATAGAAACAAGATAAGAGCTTATAACGATCAGGTATATAGGCAGAAATATATTCTTAGCCAAATCTCTGATGCGAATTTGCACCCTTATGCACAAAGAATGATAAATTACTTGATTTCTCAGGGTAAATTCATAAAAGAGTGATTAAGCAATAAAGATAACCAAATTAAACTAGCGGAACAGATAAGTCAGATTACTTCAGCTGCTCAAAAGATGCAGATGGACGATTTATTAAAAGCTAAGAAATAATGGGAGAAACTTTATTAAACCTTACCTCTCCAGTCTATCGGGAAGAGGCTAAGAAGAAAACAAGGATTAAGAAAACAGGGAAGTCTTCTAAGTCAACACAATCTATAATTAAAGGGAGGAAAGGGTTGCTCAAAAAATAACCTTTAATTCCTTATTGACTATAAGACAATGGCTATATGATTTAATCCATTTAATAAAGGAGGCGATGGGAACACCACCTCCTTTTCTCCTATTCTCTGAGCTGAGGGTATTCTTGAAGAAAGCAAGAAAAGAACTGAGGAGGCTAAGAAGAAACTAGAAACCAAAGAGTGATACGAGGAGGAGAGAAAGAAGCTCCAAGACAATAAAGAAAAAGCTAGTGTTCTTAACTCTTGAGAACTAGGTTTTTGACAAACCGTAAAATCAATCCAGAATGATTGGGATTGAATTATTGATAGAGCTAAGGAGAGAAACAAGAAATGATTTTCACGATGAAATGTTCTTGAGTGAGCTAAGGACTTTGGGCGAGGAGTTTTATCATCAATTACAAAGCCTCTTATCTGAGCGGTTGACGTCGTAGGTAGCAATATCATCTGAGGAGTTAGTAAAGCTCATAAAGATTCTGTAGATAAGAATTGAGAGAGGAACTACTGAGATTTCGTTGGAAAGAGTATGACGAATATCGTTTGAGGACTGCTTGGTAGTTTCTGAAATTGAGGGAGAAATGTATTTACCTGAGAAGATGATGAAGACGTCAAGGGTAAACTTCTCACTAAAGAAGCTGAAGAAGCAAACTCAAAAGACGCTGTAGCGAACGAAAGGCTTATGAGCAACTACAATCTCATTAGTCAGAAAGCTGAGTCTATTCAAAATGAAGTTGATAACTTTGAGCGTGATAAGGCTGAGGCTAAACAGCTTGAGGAACAGTTAAGAATCCTTGAAGACCAGAAAAAGAATTGAAGACCTGATAGAGTTGAGTGGGATACGAACTACCTGAAAACCAAGAAAGCTCTTCAGAGTAAGAAGCTTTCCATTGAAGAAAAAGCGGCTATTCTCCAGCAAAAGGCTGATGAATACAGGAAAATGCAAAAGGAAGTCCAAGAGAAAGAGTATGATATTTCTGCTTATACTAATGATTTCTACGATTCTCCAGATGAAGTCCAGAAATACAACAAGTATAGAGACAGAATCTTCAAGAAAGAAGATGGCTCTTTGTATGGAGTTGGAACAGACCAAAAGGAAACTGATATCGCTTCAGTTCTCAAAATGATGGAGAGAAGTATTTTCAAAGAGGCTAATGGAGTAAGGCACGAGAGCTTTGATTTGGGTAATTTCGGTAAGGCATCTGGACTTGGAGCGTTGCTATGATATGAAGCTGATCCAATCACTGAATGAGCTGAGCTGAAGAAATCTGATCCTTTTATGGAGAAGTTTACCAATGCTTTGGTTGGTATGAAGTCAAAGCTTGAGGAGAACTATGATAATCTTGTTGATATCCAAACTTTGCCATCAGGAGAGCAAAAGAAAGTCCTTAATAAAGATAAGCTCTATCAGTTCCTTAAGGAGAATTGAGGAGGACTTAACCAAGTGCTTGATGAGATAAAGCTCTCAAAGACTGGAACATTGGCAAATGATATGATACAATGAAAGTGATATAGCTCAGATGGTGGAGTAAGCTGATACTGGGAACACCTCTCTAAAGGTTTCAATCTTCTCTATTCTCTTACTGAATCACTATCAAAAGAAACAAGAGGAACTGGAAGCTGGCTTGAACAAGGGTTATTCACTTACGACAAGGCTGATGATATCGCAAAGCAGATAACTGGTAAATATGGAATATGGGATAGTGTTGTTAATATGGTAGCTGAAAATCCATTCAAGACCGCATACGTGACTGGAACGATTCCATTGGCGGTATGGGGTAAAACGAGCTGGGCTATTCAGGGGAAGAATTTTTGGAGCAGTATTTGACTTGTGAAGTCAGCTAAAAATATGACTTCTCTCGCTGATGCTACAGCAACAGTTGGATTCTTAAACAGCGGTAAGTATTTCCAATTATCAAAAGCTATCAACAATATCGCAAGGAAAGGGCTTTGAGTTCTTGATGAAACACTTGTTTCATTGCCGTTAGATATTGGATTATCAGATGGAACAAGCTCTGATTTGAATATGAATGTGTTTTTTAATACCCTCTGAGGACTAGGTAAAATTACCTCTCTCACTGAGTTGGATTCTGTTGTTGCACAAACACTTAAGCTTTGAACTAAGGCTGAGAGAAAGGCGTTCTTTATTGGTAAGCTTGGTATTGATTGACTTGCTGAGGGTATTGATTTCGCAAATAAAGATACCAAAACATTGAGGTCTGATATTATGAAAAATATCACTCAGTATTGACAAGACTTGTTGTGAAGCGATAAATCCCTACAGGCACTCTATATGGCAAACAATATATCAGCAAACATTGATAAGATGGAGGTTAAGGATTTGGAGGGTATCTATGCCATCTCAAAGGCAATTACTGAGAATTGAAATATCTGAGTTTCGCTAGGGACTACTAGAGCTACAAATATCAAGAATATCCTTGAAGATACGGCTAAAAAGATAGCTGAAGCAAAAGATGAAAATGCCGTTAAGAAGCTTGAACAACAGGCTCTTAAGAAAGTAAAAACAGAGTTTAAGAGACTTCTTAATAACTTTGACGTTGATAAGTTGAATAAGATTTATGGAACGAAGTTTGTTGCTAGCAAGGTAAGCACGGCTATGGATAACGTTATATCTGAGTTTACTAAGGCAACAGGTATTGATGAAGACTCATTGAGACTTGTGTTTATGGAATCAATTATTGGTAAATCTACAGCAACAAAAACCGTTTCAGATTCTATCATTGACACCCTTAGAAAGAAGCTGGTTGATGGCTCAGCAGTATCTAGTATGGGAACGAAGAACGCAATCAAATCATTAAGTAACGTTCCAACTGAAGTAAAAAGTGCAATTGATACCGTATCAGAAATGGTGCAACAAGCTGAGAAAGATACCAAGCCTATTGTTGAATGACTTACAAAGTCTCAAAAGGCATTCGTAGAAAAGCAAAAGAAATATCTTAAAAGTCTTGAACAAGAGGCTGAAGTTCCTACGAAAAAAGTAAAAACTCCAAAAAAAGAGGTAGTTGAAGATACAAGATTCTCTTGAGAGAAAGTCTACGACTACGCAAAGAAGATTGGAGAAGACCAAGAGCTTATTGAGAAAATCAAGGCTGCTGAAAATGCAAGAGGTAAAAATCCTCTTGATATGCTTGATGATGAAGATGATTTCTGAGAAATCGCTGTTGAGGGAGCTATTGGTAGTAGCCTACCAGCAAATGAGAAGCTTCAAATCATTAGACAACACTTAAGAGACAAATACTGAATAGACGTTGTTGAAATGTTTAAGCAGAATGATGCTGAAAAGATAGTTGATATTAAAGCAAGAAATCCTGAAAACTCTGAGTCTTTGATTGATAAGATAAATAGGAGAACAGCAAGTTATCAGAACACAGCAACTCCATTTGAGAGAATGATTATGAACTATCTTGCAAATCCTAGTGTGTTTGAACACGAGATGAAGAAGAGTATTAAGGAGCTTGCAAATAGAGTTGATTGAACGATTGGTGGTATCTTTGGAGATGAGCAAGTATTTGATAAAATCCTTGAAGAAGTTGCTCCTAAGTTTGACGCTAAGAATTCTGAGAAGCTTGAGCTTGATAAGATTAAGGTTGGATTGACTAAGGAGTGAAAGAAAGCTTGAGTTGATAAGCATATTAAGGAGTGATTGACTGATTTCGTTGATGAAGCACAGAACAATTCTTCAGCATTGAATAAATCAGGACTTATTGAGAAAGTAGGTAAAGAATGAAACAAGCTCGCAGGAGATACTCCTAAGAGGACTTTGCTAGGTATTGTCTGAAAGATGATGAAGACAATCACTCATTCTGAGGGGACTATTCGTGCTGACTTGCAAGCTGAGTTTGTTAATGTATTTGTTAAGAACTGGAAAGATAGAGAGAAAATCCTTGATATAATGAAAGAGAATTTCATTCAGGAGGGTAAAGTTAATTGGGATAGAATTAAGACTTTCCTTTGAGAATCTGAATTCAATGCAATCTATAAGAAGATGAATAAGCAAGCAAAGGGTAAAGAGTTTGATTCTTTGTTTGATACTATCTTGACTTCAAAGGTATCAAATGATATCTCTCACGCTATCACAGACCTTGATAACTTCTTAAGCTGAAAATATGTTGCTTCTTTAGAGATGGATTCAGGACTTAAGTCCTTAACAAAAGAGGTTAACAAGATTACCTGAGCTGGTGGAGGTATCTTGAATGATACCCTAAGATATGTAGCCTACAAAGAGTGAGTTGATCCTGATGCTCTTAAGATTGCTGATGCCGTAGTGGAAACACAACAGCAGGTGGCAAAGGTTTCTTCAGAAAGCAAATGAGCTGGTAAAACTAAAAAGAAAGCTGAAGAGACTAAAGATTTGATTGAAATGTGAGATTTCTGATTGAGGGTTGTTGATTTCCTTACTATAGCTGAAAAAACTCTTATGAGGTTTAATGCAAAGGCTGAAATCATAAATACAGCAAAGGCTCTGCTAAATTGAGAAGACTACAAGATACCAGCTACATTCTTAACTCCTGATGGATTTGGATTGTTCGTTAAGCTTCTTGGATTTGAAGAGAGCTGAGGAGTGCTTAATGCTGATAAGCTTTCAAAGCTTCAGGCAATGTTTGAGACTGGTAAAGCTGAGTTAAAACAGGTTTGATATAGTGTATTCTATAACCTTAATAATATCTTATTCAATTCAAGTGTTGGAAGATTACTCACAAAATGAAAGGGAGCAAGCTTGGTTGACTTGCTGAAGACTATTTCATACAGAATTTCATCAGACGTGAGAAATACTGGTAAAGCTGGAGGAGTTGTGTTTGAGCCTAGAACAATGCTTATGAAATACATTATGGAATCAGACTACTCTGAATGAAAGAAGCTTATGCAAGAATTCCTAGATGATTACCTCAGCGAAGCGTTCTCTAAGATTGGTATTGATGATATCCCTGAGAACTTCATTATGAATACTCTTGGTGGTGTATCCAAAGATATCTCTCTTAATAAACAGGCTTCTGAATGATTTATGAAGTTGTATGATGATATCTATAATACAATGATAAAAAGCGGAGTATCTGAAAGAGTAGCTCACGATATTCTCAATCCTATGCTCTATAATCCAATGGAGTATGTAAGAGGAGTTGGTGCTACTAAATTCAAAGATAACTCAGTAGCTGATATCGTTCTTTGAACATTGTTGAGTAAGAGATGAGGCTATAATGATACCCCTAAAACACTTATGAGTAAGGAGGAAATCAAATCAGCTTCTAATTTATTCAGATCGTTCTCAATGGGTGCTGATATCAAAAACAAGTATGCAATTGAGGTTGGAGAGGCATTGGGTAGATATCTTGATAAGATAGACTCTGTTCCTATGGGTAAAACTCAATTCGCTGAATATATCAACAAAGCTCTTTGACACGTTGTAAACAGTTGAGATGGTATCAATAAAGGGCTTACGGCACTTGATAACGTTGTAGCTGGTATTGTTGATATGGCTAAAGCAAAGAATATGAAAGCTTGAGAAGAGATTGCTGGAGTATTCTGAGAAATCCTATTCAATGGAAAAGGTATCCTTAGGAAACCTGAGGATATGGTTGGGCTTATGTCTAGGTGAGCTGAAGCTCTCAAAAGGCACGGTCTTTATGAGTGAGATATTAAGAAAGCCTATGATACTATCATTGAGTCTTTCACTAAGGCTAGTGAGAGTAGGGACTGAAGAATTCTGACAGATTATCTTTATGAAAGGCTTATTAACAAGGTAAATGAAGCCGTTAAATGAGATGGTGCAAAAAAGCTTTTGTCTGTAGATGAGCTAGAGGAACACAAGCAAGCTCAGGAAATGGCGGTAAAGAAATACAATGATAGCACTGAAGAAGCTCTTGTAGACCATCTTATGATGATGAGTGTAAAATGACCTTGAGAAACACCTTGATTTGTTGTGGATTTCACACCTCAAACAAGAATGAAATACATTAAGGAGTTTGGACTTACACAAGAGCAGGCTGACAAAATCGCTAGTATGAAAAGCCATATTGATATTGATAAGCTTCTTTCTATGAAGTGAGATATCCCTCACGAAGACGTTATCAAATATACCCTAGACTTAATCCTTAACAACGACAAATCTTTCAGCTATCTCCTTGAGACTTCAGAGCCTTTCAGGAATATGGTTGCTAAAGGATTTGAAAAATCGTTCAATGCTAAGGATACAAAGGGAGTATGGCAATGACACATTATCGGAAAGGATTGATCGTTCATTCTCAGAGAGGAGTGAAACACGATGAATGCTCTTCAGAAGATATCAGCTCAAATGGCAACTCTTGGTAAAGTTATGTCCAACGACTGAGAAACACAAGAAATCCTTTGAAGACTAGTTAATGTATCAAAGACTGGATTTGTTGGAACAAGTATGGATTTCTGAAAGCTTCTTAAGATGGATATCGAGCCAAGAAAAGCTTACAATATTCAGAGTTATCTCAGTATGGTTAAGGCTGCGATTTATAAGAATTCTAAAGGAGTTTTACCAGAAGCATTTGACAAGATTGTTAAGTCAGTGTTCTCAAAGAACAGCTGAGGAATTGATTTATCGTTCCTTGATGAGAATGGTAAAATTATTAAAGAAATTCTTGAGAACTACAAAAACGATATCACAAGATTCAGAATGAAGAATAATCTTTGAGATGCACGAGATATGGTATCACGAGGAGACTTAAGCAAAAATCCAGTTAATAAGCTATGAAATAGAATAACAGGATTGTGGAACTACACTTCGGTTGATGATATGAATAGGCTTTCTTTCAAATACGAAAGGACGACTAAAGGTTGAAACTGAGTATGGAAATCGTTTATGAATGATATCATCTTTAATGCTAGGTCTGATAAGGCTGATACTTGGTTTTCAAAGCTTATCGAGAATGTTAACTTCTTTGCTCAACAGTATGCTATACAGAAAATGTATAATATTACCAATATCACGAAAGCCTGACAACAGGTTATCTCAAACCTCCTCCATTCAAACGGTATTCTTAAGTCTTATGCGGTATCAGATACCAAGAGGTTTAACGATATCTTTGACTTAATTGATAAGAGAACTGGAAATTTCGGATTTGACTTATTCTGATCTGAATGAGTGCAAGGAGAAAAAGCCGTTAAAGTCCTTTGAGAGAGTGGAG
>ERZ773035.565-NODE-565-length-29874-cov-3.766692_pt1 | contig 29874 bp, 26 predicted proteins | sample MGYA00511487_ERZ773035 | MGnify/ENA primary metagenome ERZ773035 (study PRJEB29015, sample SAMEA2737985) | human oral metagenome | biome: human oral; feature: human-associated habitat; material: dental | place: China | collected 2024 ...
CAATCCAGTCTGCGCCAGGACTTGCGGGCGATGGGAGCCATGCACAAAAAAGTCCGGCGCGGGCCGGACTTGGCTGCGGGAGCTGCGGGAGCGGGAGTCAGCCGCAGCTGCCGACGAAGCCGCACTGGGTGCAGTAGTCGCAGCCATCTTTGCGGATCATGGCGCGGGCGCCGCATTCGGTGCATTTCTTGCCGGCCATCATGCCGGGGGTGATGGCGTGGGCGCCGTCGCTTTGCGGCGCGTCCTTGGCGGCCTGCAAGGTTTCTGCGGCGGGCAAATCGCCTTCGGCAAAGAGCGAGCCTTGGGCGCGGCGGGCGATGAGGTCTTCAATGGCGTAGCCGATGGCGGCCACTTCACTGTCGTGCCAGCGGGGCACGCGGGTGCCGTCGGCCTTCTGGTAGGTGCCCAGGCGCACGGGGCCACGGTCCCACGTGACTTTGCGCAGGTCTTCCAGCGCGCGGTCCAGAAAGCCGCCGCGCGCGGCCAGGCTGAGCGAGCGCATGGTGGCGGTAATCCATTGCTGCGATTCGCCGTTCTGGCCCACGGGCATGAAAAATTCGATGGCGCGCTCCACGGTGCCTTTGCCGTCGGCCGTGGGCATGGGCAGGAAGGTGACGATGAGGTAGAGGCGCTGCGGGCCTTCGCTGGTCCAGTAGTCGATTTTTTCGGCCACGGCGGGTTGTGGCCGTTTGAAGGCGTTTTTCAATGACGATGCGCATGGGATCGTCCGCATGGCCGTGGCGCGGGCTGGCGGGCGCGGCGTTTTCCTGTTTGGGCGCTTCGGCGGGGGCAGCCTCGAGCACGGAGCCGACGATGGCGTTGGGCCGGTAGGTGGCCAGGCCCTTCAGGCGGGCCTTCCAGGCTTTGGCGTAGAGGTCCTTGAAGTCGTCATACGGGTAGTCGGCCGGAACATTGACGGTTTTGGAGATGGAGGTGTCTATGAAGGGCTGCACGGCCTGCATCATGGCGATGTGCTCTTCGGCGGTCATGGCCAGGGCATTGACGAAGTAGTCGGGCAGGTGGCTGACGTCGCCGCCTTGCGCCTTGTAGAGGCGCCAGGCGTGGTCTTCCACCTGGTATTCGCTGCGGGAGCCGTCGGCTTCGCGCTTTTTGCGGGTGTAGGTCCAGGAAAAGGGCGGCTCGATGCCGTTGGAGGCGTTGTCGGCAAAGGCCAGGCTGACGGTGCCGGTGGGGGCGATGGACAGCAGGTGGCTGTTGCGGATGCCGTGCTTGCGGATGGCGTCCTGAATGTCTTGCGGCAGGCGGCTGGCGAAGGTGCCCTGGCCCAGGTACTGGGTGGCGTCGAAGCGGGGGAAAGCGCCTTTTTCCTTGGCCAATTCGATGGAGGCGCGGTAGGCGGCGTTTCGCATGGCTTCGGCGATGCGGGCGGCCATTTGGCGGCCTTCGTCGCGGTCATAGCGCAGGCGCAGCATGGCCAGCGTGTTGCCCAGGCCCGTGAAGCCCACGCCAATGCGGCGCTTGGCGGCGGCTTCGGCGCGCTGCTGCTCCAGCGGCCAGAAGGTGACATCCAGCACGTTGTCCAGCGCGCGCACCTGGGTGGCGACGACTTTTTCAAAGGCGTCAAAGTCAAACACCGGCTCGCCGCCTTCGCCAAAGGCGTGGCGCACGAAGCGGGTGAGGATGATGGGGCCGAGATCGCAGCAGCCGTAGGGCGGCAGGGGCTGCTCGCCGCAGGGGTTGGTGGCCTCGATGGTTTCGCAATAGTTGAGGTTGTTGTCGCGGCGGATGGCGTCAATGAACAAGATGCCCGGCTCGGCGAAGTCGTAGGCGGACTTCATGATGGTGTCCCACAGCTGGCGGGCGGGCAGGCGCTTGTAAACCCACAGGCCGTCTTGCCGCTGATAGCTGCCGGATTCGCGCAGGGCGGCCCCGGGGCGCGCCTTGTGCACCAGCTCCCAGTCGGCGTTTTTCTCCAGCGCCTGCATGAAGGCGTCGGTCACGCCGACGGAAACGTTGAAATTGTTCCAGCGGCCGGGCGTGCGCTTGGCGGTGATGAAGTCGAGCACGTCCGGGTGGTCGATGCGCAGCACGCCCATTTGCGCGCCACGGCGGCTGCCCGCGCTCTCCACGGTGGCGCAGCTCTGATCGAACACGTTGATGTAGCTGCACGGGCCGGAAGCGATGGAGGCGGTGCCCTTGACCTCGGCCCCGCTGGGGCGGATGCGCGAGAAGTCATAGCCCACGCCGCCGCCGCGCCGCATGGTTTCGGCCGCTTCGCGCAGGGCTTCGTAAATGCCGGGGTAGCCATCGTCGGCCACGCCCTGGATGGCGTCGCCCACGGGCTGCACGAAACAGTTGATGAGCGTGGCCTGAATGTCGGTGCCCGCCGCGCTCATGATGCGCCCCGCGCCAATGGCGCCCGCCTTGAGGTTGGCCAGGAATTTGGCTTCCCATTCGGCGCGCAGAGCGGGTTTTTCGGCGGAAGCCAAGGCGCGCGCCACGCGAGCGAAGAGTTGGTCTTCGGTTTTTTCCTCTTTCTTGAGGTATTTCTCGGCCAGCACGTCCTGGCTGATGGGCTGCACGGGCAATTCCAGCCGGCTGGCGGCGATGTCTTCATGTTTCATGGGCGGGCAAGGAGCGAAAGAAAAAAACAATCCTCTGCGCATGTGCCGCAGAGGGAAAAACCGGGGAGACGGCTGCACAGGCGTGAGACGCCGGAGGCTGGCGGAAATGGCGGAAAACAAGCCGGAAAACAGAAGGCCAGCGCTGGAAAAACGGGGCGGATTGTGGCATTCCCGGATGCGTTTCGGGGCGCATGAAAGCGGGCTAAATATTCCCCATCCACAGGTTTGCTGCGGTTTCTGTAGCAGCTTTTCCAGCATTGAAAAGGCCCATGCGGCGGGCGATTTCAAAGATGGCAATGTGTATCCAACGGAAAGGCGGATGCGGGCATCCGGCAGCGCTTCGCCAGCCGGGCGAGAGCGTGCGGACAGCGGGCGGCACTGAAGAAAAGAAGCTTGTATTCGCTCTTGCTTCAATAGCAAACCATCGCCGCCGAATAAGCGGGAAACCGCTTTTTAATGGGTCTGGATTTGCTCCTGTTTCTGATATGGCTCCACGGAATCAGCCAAGCAGGAACCCTGAAATTCGTGCCGGAGCATGGCCGCTCGATACCGTCCTTTGGTTTTCGCAGGCCAAGCCAGCTTACGGAAAGCTGATTTGGCCGCGAAAGGTTTCGGAACGGGGGCAAGATGCAGGCGGCGCACGCAGGCGGAGAAGCGGCATGGGTAGCGCCATCGCGCGGCAAGGCGCTATTTTGCTCCTTTATCCATAGCGTCATGTCCTAGAGGGGACTGCGCGAAACGGTATTTTCAGCCGCTTGAATTCGCTCTCTTTTTCGATGCCGTCTGCCCGCGCGGTGCGTCGCACAGGCACAGATGCACAGATGCGCGGGCCATGAGCCGCAGTCTTTGAGCAGGCTTTTACTGCTCCACAAAAGCACGCTCGACCACGTAGTCGCCCGGCTGGGTGGTGTTGCCCTCTTTGAAGCCGCGCTTTTCAAGCACGGCCTTGAGGGACTTGAGCATTTCCGGGCTGCCGCAAAGCATCACGCGGTCTTCGGCGGGGTTGAGTTCGGGCAGGCCCAAGTCGCGCGCCATCTGGCCGCTTTCAATCAGATCGGGAATGCGCCCTTGCGTCTGGAACGGCTCGCGCGTGACGGTGGGGTAGTACTTGAGCTTGTCGCGCACCATCTCGCCCAGGATTTCATGCTGCGGCAGCTCGTGCGTGATGTAGTCGCGGTAGGCCAGCTCGGCCACCAGGCGGCAGCCGTGCACCAGCACGATGTGCTCGTAGCGCTCGTAGGCATCAGGGTCGCGGATGATGCTCATGAAAGGCGCCAGCCCCGTGCCCGTGCCAAACAGATACAGGCGCTTGCCCGGCAGCAAATAGTCCGTCAGCAGCGTGCCGGTGGGCTTGTGGCCGACGATCACCGTATCGCCCGGCTGAATGTGCTGCAAGCGGCTGGTCAGCGGGCCATCGGGCACCTTGATGCTCAGAAACTCCAGCGTTTCTTCATAGTTGGGGCTGACGATGGAGTAGGCGCGCAAAAGCGGCTTGCCATCCACGCGCAGGCCAATCATCGTGAAATGGCCGTTGGAAAAGCGCAGGCCCGGACTGCGCGTGGTGGTGAAGGAAAAGAGGCGGTCGGTCCAGTGGTGGACGGTGAGGACTTTTTCGTCGTTGAAAGCAGCCATTTCGTTGAGTCAGTCAGAAGGCGGGCAAACAAAAAAGGCGGGCCAGAGAGGCTGGCCCGCTGCCGTCTGCTGCTTCTCGCAATCCATCCGCAGCAGTGGCGGGCATTTTCGCATGCGCCTCACGGCCGCCGCGCAGACCGGCGCGCCTGCCAGCCGCCAAGCCGCCGATTGCTGACGCACCGCAAAAACCGCCCGGGCGGGCTGCGCACAATGGCGCGCTTTTCAATGGCCGAGAAAGGAATCGCGCATGCACCGCCGCTCTTTTTGCCGCCTGCTGGCGGCCGCCCCGATCGCCTGCCTGCCCGCGCTGGCGGCCGCCCGGCAAGCGCAATCTGAAGGCGAACCCGAAGGCGAACTCATCGACATCGTCCTGGAAATCTCCGATGGCGGCCGGCTGCTTTTCGCGCCCCAGCTGCAAGCCCGCTCCGGCCGCAAGCTCAGCTTCAAAAAAGGAGCGGACGATCGCGTGGAACGCCTGGACCTGGTGGCCGAATGCGACGCCGCCCCCCCCGGCCGCGTCAGGCTGCAAGGCGAGCTGTCCTTCAGGGAGATCGACTCGCTGGACTGGCGCGCCAGGGGCCGCTTCGAGATGGACTTGCAGATGAACCAGCCCGCCACAACGGCCGTGCGCGATGCTCAAGCCGGGCGCACCTTGCAAATCAAGGCCACGGTCCGCCCCGGCAAGCCGCCGGCCTGATGGCGGCTTTCATGCCGCGAAAGCGCGGGCAATAAAAAAACCCGCTGTTCAAACGAATCAGCGGGCTGCTTCAAAAACGGGCCAGATGGTGGGTCGTGTAGGGTTCGAACCTACGACCGACGGATTAAGAGTCCGCTGCTCTACCAGCTGAGCTAACGACCCTGGCCGTTTTTCCTTGCCGGGGCAGGAAACCGGCGAATTGTAGCACAGCCTATTTCATAGGCTCACCGGCTGGCGCCGCCCGTGCGCTCAGGGCAGCACTTCCACCGTGGCCACGTAGGCCAGGCGGCGCTTTTTGGCTTTGGGGAAGGTGGTTTTGGCGTCGTCGGCGTCCACGTCGATCCAGTACATGCCCGCTTGCGGGAAGGTGAGGGTGAACTGGCCCTTGGCGTCGGTGGCGGTTTTGATTTCTTCCAGCTTGTCGCGGTAGCGGGTGCCGCCGCGCACGGCCTTGATTTCAAGTCCGGCGGCGGGCTGGCCGTCCAGGGGCATGGCAAAGGTGGCCGGCTCGCCCGGGGCCAGGTCGTTGGGGTGGGTCACGGGCGCCAGCTCCAGGCCCTTGCCGCTGGGCGTGATGGCGCTGGGCTTGCCGACGGTGACGAAGGTTTCCACGCGCAGGCTGGATTCAAAGACTTCCAGGTCTTTGGCGTCAGCGGGCACTTCGGCGGCAAATTTTTCGGGCGTGCCGCGCCAGCGCTTGGGCTTGCCTTCGCTGTCTTTGTAGATGGCCGTGAGGCCGCCTGCATTGACGATGGCCACGCGATACGTGCCGCGCTGGGCGGGCTTGAAGTCGAAAACGCTGCGCAAATTGCCGGTGAAGGGCTTGTCCGGCTCCACGCGGCTGCCGTCGGGGGCGGTGATGGCAAGGTGGTCGAGCTTGAGCGGGAAGTGGTTGAAATAAAACAGGTCGTTGGCCACGGCGGCATCGACCGTGACCCATTCGGGCTTGGAAAGGCTGGTGGCAGAAGGCAGCAGCCAGACGTTGTGCGCCTGCGCGGCGGTCAGGCCCAGGGCGAGCAGGGCGGCGGCAATGCGGGGAGCGAGTTTCATGACGCAAGTCCTTTGCGGAGGTTGAGAGAAGATGAACAGGTTCAAAAAGAGAAGCAAATCCAAAAGCCTGAAAACGGCCTTCGCGCAGATTCCACTAGGACATCATGCTATGGATTCAAGAGCGTATTCAGGCTTTCCGCAAGCCTGCGGTCAGGGCTTGAGCGTGACGCGCACCGCGCCCAGCTCGCTGCTGCCTTGCGCCTGCGCCTGGGCGGCGGCTTTCGGGGGCCAGTCAAACGGCACGCTGAGCACTTCGCGGCCGCCGACTTCGCGGGCCGCTTCCACCATCAGCTTGTAGCTGCCGGCGGGCAGATTGGGCAGGGGGCCGCTGCCGGCGGTGAAGGAAAGCGTTTGCACGCCAGAGGGGCGCGTGGCGCCGCTGACGCCATCGACGGGCATGTCCAGATTGCGGCCCGCGCGGCGCCACCACTGGCGCATGTCCTTGAGCCATTTCGTGCCCTTGCTGTCGCCGTCGGCCACGCGCACGTCGTACCACACGGCCAGCGTGGCGGGCGTGCCGGGCACATCGGCCTTGGCGTCGGCAGGCTCCACCCAGATGGCCACGTAAGGGCGGTGGTATTCGGCCACGTTCAGGCGCGGAATTTCCACGCTCACGTCCAGCCCGGCGGCCAGCGCGGGCGCGGCCAGCGCGCTGCCCAGGGCCAGGGCGCAGAGGGGTTTTTTCATGTGCATTGCTCCTTTTTTTCAGGTTCAGGGGGAGTGGATGAAAAGCGGAGGGCGGCGGCCTTCAGGGGCCATCGAGCCAAAGCGGTCAATCCAAGGCGGCTCCATCAAAAACGCTCAATGCGCCATCCAGATGGCCAGCAGCGTGGGAATGAGCACGCCCAGCGCGGTGATGGGCCAGGTCATGGGCCGGCTGGCCGCGTGCATCTTCATGATGAGCAGGCCCGTGGCTGAAAACACCAGCGCCGCAATGGCGAACAAGTCGATGAACCAGCGCCAGGCCGCGCCCGTGTGGCGGCCCTTGTGCAGATCGTTCAGCCAGGCAATCCAGCCCCGGTCGGTCCGCTCGTATTCCAGATCGCCCGTTTCCAGGTCGATGCGCAGCCAGGCGTCGCCGCCGGGGCGCGGCAGGGAAACGTAGGCTTCGCCCGCGTCCCACTCCGCGTTGCGGCCCTGCACGCTCACGCCCAGCTCGCGGCGTATCCAGGCCTGCACATCAGCGGGCAGGGGCGCGGGCGTTTTGGCGTCTTGCGGATCGGCGGCCCGCGCGGCTTGCAGCAAGGCGGCAGGCACGCTGGCGCGGCGCGTGCTCACCTTGGGCGCCGATTCAATCTGCCCCGCGTGGTTGAGCGTGATGCCCGTCACGGAAAACAGCGCCATGCCCAGCAGGCACAGCGCCGCGCTCACCCAGTGCCACACCGTGAAAAGCCGCAGCCAGCGGGCGCGGCGGCGCGCGGCTTGCAAATCAGGCGGGGCGGATGAAGACGGCGGCATGAACGCGATGAAGACAAAGGCGCCAGGGCAAAGAAGCGCCAGAACAAAGAAAAGCCGGAAGAAAGAAAAACCGGAAGAAAAGCCGGAAGAAATAGCCGGAAGCAGCCAGGCCGGCGGGCCGCGCATTCTAGGGATGAAAGCCATTTGCATTGATGAAACCCCGCCGCCCTTGTGCCCATCAAGCGCCGGGCTTCTGCCAGCCGCGCCCCTCGGCCCTTTGCGGCGGCGCGGGCAGGCAAAAGGGCCATCCGGGCCACATGCCCAACGCTGAGGCAGTCCGTATTTCGCTTCTCTATTGATAGCGATACGTCCTAGTGAAAACAGCGCGAAAGCCTTTTTTCACCCTTTTGATTTGCTCCTGTTTTTCAGTACATCCAGCCGCCTGCCGCCCGATACACTGCCCGGCGTCTGCCCTCCTCTTGCAAAAAAACCGCCATGACCGCCCGCACCGTGTTCTTTCTTTCAGACGGCACCGGCATCACCGCCGAAGCCTTTGGCAACGCCATCCTCGCGCAGTTCGACATCGCCGTGCGCCGCGTGCGCCTGCCCTTCGTCGATACGCCCGACAAGGCGCACCAGGCCATCCGCCAAATCAACCATGCCTGCGAAACCGAAGGCCAGCGCCCGCTCGTCTTTTCCACGCTGGTCGATCGCGAAGTGCTCGAAGTCGTGAAAACCGGCTGCAAAGGCATGTGGATGGACACCTTCGCCACCTTCGTGCAGCCGCTGGAGCAGGAGCTGGGCGTCAAAAGCCTGCACCGCGTGGGCCGCTTTGCCGACGTGAGCCAATCGCGCGAGTACCACGACCGCATCGAAGCCATCAACTTCAGCCTCGCGCACGACGACGGCCAAAGCGACCGCGACCTGCAAAGCGCCGATGTCATCCTCGTCGGCGTCAGCCGCAGCGGCAAAACGCCCACCAGCCTGTACCTGGCCATGCAGCACGGCCTGAAAGCCGCCAACTACCCGCTCATTCCCGAAGACTTCGAGCGCCGCCAGCTCCCCCCCGCCTTGCTGGCCTGGCGGCACAAGCTCTTTGGCCTGAGCATCAACCCGCAGCGCCTGGCCGAAATCCGCAGCGAACGCCGCCCCGGCTCGCGCTACGCCTCGCTGGAAAACTGCCGCATGGAAGTCAGCGAAGCCGAAGCCATGATGCGCCGCAGCGGCATCCGCTGGCTGTCCACCACCACCAAAAGCATCGAAGAAATCGCCACCACCATCTTGCAGGAGCTGCACCCGCAGCGGCTGGGATACTGAGCACCCGCCCTGCCCCGCCCTGCCCCGCCCCGCGCCCGGCCTGAAAAGCCGGATGCGCGGCCTTTGATCCGCCCCTGAACCTGCCCCGAGTCTGCTCATGAAGGGCTGCGAATCGGGATAGGCGCAAGGCGCAGACGGGCCTTGAGGCCCCTTGCGGCCCCTTGCGGCCCGCCAAGAATTTACAAAGCGGCAGAGCGCCCGGATCCGCGCTTTCCGCCCTTCATCTCATGACACCCCAAACCACCCGCGCCTGGCTCTGGCTGCACAAATGGAGCAGCCTCATTTGCACCGTCTTCATGCTGCTGCTGTGCCTGACGGGGCTGCCGCTCATCTTTCACCACGAGCTGGGGCACTGGCTGGGCACTGAAATGCAAGCGCCGCCGCTGCCCGCCGGCGTGGCCGCGCGCGCCGTCACCCTGGACGAAGCCGTGGCCGTGGCGCAGCGCGTTCACCCCGGCCGCGTGGCGCAATACGCCTCGCCCGAAGAAGACAGTGACGATCTCTGGCGCGTGACGATGGCCCCCACGCCCGCGCCCACGGATGACTTCCGCCTTGTCGTGGTGGACGCGCGCACGGGCGACTACCTGGGCACGCCGCCGCTGCACAGCGGCTTTTTGTGGATCATGTTCAAGCTGCATGTGGACTTGTTCGCGGGCCTGGCGGGCAAGCTCTTTCTGGGGCTGATGGGCGTGTTGCTGCTCGTCTCGCTCGTCAGCGGCACGGTGCTTTACGCGCCCTTCATGCGCAAGCTCGCATTCGGCACAGTGCGGCGCGGCAGCGGCCGCCCGGCCAGCCGTCAGGAAGATGACAGGGCGCGCAAACAACGCGCCGCCCAGCGACGGCTGAAGTGGCTGGATTTGCACAACCTGCTGGGCATCGTGCTGCTGGCCTGGCTCTTTGTGGTGGGCGGCACCGGCGTCATCAACACCTGGGCCGACCTGCTCGTCAAATACTGGCAGCACGACCAGCTCTCGGCCTACCTGGCCCCCTACAAAGGCCAGCCCGCGGTGTCGCAAGGCGAGCGCGCGCCCATTCACCAGGCCCTGCACGCCGCACAAGAGGCCGTGCCTGATACGCGCCTTTATTTCATGGCCTTTCCGGGCACGGCCTTTGCCAGCCCGCACCACTACGTCTTTTTCATGCGCGGCAACACGCCGCTGACAGCGCACCTGCCGCGCCCCGTGCTGGTGGACGCGCGCACCGCGCAAGTGACCGCCGCGCCGCGCCTGCCCTGGTACCTGACGGCGCTGCTCATGTCGCGCCCGCTGCACTTTGGCGACTACGGCGGCTGGCCCATGCAAATTCTGTGGGCGCTGCTGGACGTGCTGTCCATCATCGTGCTGGGCAGCGGGCTTTACCTGTGGCTGAAAAAGGGCAACAAGACGGCCAAAGCGGGTTCGGTGCAGCGGCGCTGAAAACGCCAGCCCGCTTCCCTTGTGATGCCCGCCATGTCCGACTGATGGCATTAAAAACAGAAGCGAATTCAAGGGATTGAAAACGGCTCTTGCGCCCATTCCACTAGGACATCATGCTATGGATAAAAGAGCTGAATCCCTGTGCGGCGCGGCGGCATGCCTGCATGGAATCCTTTGCTTTGCCGGGCGCGCATCCGGCATTCTGTTCTGGCTTGCGAACAGGTTCTGAAGCGGGTGCAGCGCCCGTTGCGCCAGAACTTTATGCTCTGGAACCAAGAGCAAAAACGCCCAAAAACGCCTTCCCGCGCACACCATGACTTCATCACGCAAAACCAAGGCGGCGCTTCAGGCCGCGCCTGATTTGCATGCCCAGCTGGGCTTGCGCCCCGGCCAGTCCATCGAGCTGCTCAAGGAGCTGCACATCCTGACCCGCGATGGGCGGCTCAATCAGGATTCGCGGCGCAAGCTCAAGCAGGTCAATCACCTGCTGCAATTCATTGAAAAAGTGCGGCAAGAGCTGCCGCCGCGCGAAGGCGGCCTGCTGCTGGCCGACCACGGCGCGGGCAAGTCGTATCTGGGTTTCATGCTGTATGACCTGTGGCGCACGAGGCACGAGCCGGGGCGCGAACTGGGGCATCTGTATGGCATTGAAACCCGCGCTGATCTGGTGGAGCGCTCGCGCGAGCTGGCCGCGCGCCTGGGTTTTGAGCGCATGAGCTTCATCAACACAAGCGCCGCCGAGTCCGCCGCCAGCGCCGCGCTGCCGGATGTGTTTGACGTGGTGACGGCCCTGCACGCCTGCGATACCGCCACGGATGACGCCATTGCGTTTGCCCTGCGCAAGCAGGCCCGCGCCATCGTGCTGGCCCCTTACTGCCAGGCCGAGGTGGCCGCACGGCTGCGCATGAACAAGGCGCTGCAACTGGCGCGCACGCCGCTGGCCGAGCTGTGGCGCCACCCCTTGCATACGCGCGAGATGGGCAGCCAGCTCACCAACGTGCTGCGCTGCCTCTACCTTGAATCGCAGGGCTACGCCGTCACGGTGACCGAGCTGGTCGGCTGGGAGCACAGCATGAAAAACGAGCTGATCATCGCCATGTGGACGGGCCACAAAAAGCGCAGCGCCGCCGAGCGCCTGCAAGCGCTGCTGGCGCAGTTTGGCCTGGAGGCTTTGCTGGCCGAGCGCTTTCCCGCCTTGCGGGCTTGAGCGCCTGTTCAAAGGGGAAGATAGGCGGGAATTACGCTTCAAAAAAAGAAGCGAATTCAAAGGCATTGAAAATGGCTTCTGCGCTCATTCCACTAGGACCTCATACTACGAATCAAGGAGCTGAATTCGCGCCTGCCAAAGCGGTGTGTTCCTGATGGCTGGGGCGCGGGCCGGAAGGTGAAAAAGGCCCCGGCAGCAGCGCTGGCTCCGCGCATGCCAGCGCTGGACGCTCTCTGAACTTTTTTGAAGACAGGCGCGCCCGGGTGCGGCGGAGGAACGTTCGCGGCGGCCTTTTGCGGCGGCCTTTTGCGGCGCGCCAGCCCTCTTGAAGCCGCGCGCGGCGCTCGCACCTGCCGGGGTTTCCATTGCCGCGTTTTCCCGCGTTTTGCCGCTCATGCCCCATTGGCTTGCACGGCTGGCCGCCCGGCTTTGCAGGCTGGGGCAGCCAGCGCCCATTCCTGACGATCTTTGGCAGGCCACGCTGCTGGGCCACCGCTTTTTGGCGCGGCTGCTGCCGCATGAGCAGGCGCGGCTGCGGCGGCTGGCCGCGCATTTTCTGGCGCAAAAAGAGTTCACGGGCGCGCATGGCCTGCAAGTGACGGACGGCATGGCCGTGGCCGTGGCGGCGCAGGCCTGTTTGCCGCTGCTGCATCTGGGCGGCGCGCGGCGGCCAGAGCAGGCGCTGGCGCTGTATGACGACTTTGTGGGCATCGTGCTCCAGCCGGGGCCGGCCATTGCCCCGCGCCAGCGGCAGGACGAGGCCGGCGTAGTGCACCGCTACGCCGAGACGCTGCTGGGCGAGGCCATGCCAGGCGGCCCGGTGATGCTGAGCTGGCCCGACGTGGCCGCCGCTGACGCGCAGGCCCTGCGCGGCTCCAACGTCGTCATCCATGAATTCGCCCACAAGATCGACATGCACGCCGGCCCGGCTGATGGCTGCCCGCCCCTGCCCGCAGGCTTCATGGGCGCGCGTTCAGCGCGCGAAGGCCGCCTGCACTGGCATGCGGTGTGGCAAAGCGCCTATGAGCGGTTTTGCGAGCGGCTGGCGCTGGCGGAGCGCTTTGGCGCGCCCGCGCCCTGGCTGGATGCCTACGCGGCGCACTCGCCGCCAGAGTTTTTTGCGGTGGCCTGCGAGGCGCATTTCACCGCGCCGGAGCGCTTTGCGCTTGAGCATCCCGATCTCGCGGCCGCGCTCAAGGCGGCGTTTCGCCAGCCTTGAGCTGTTCGCAAGCCGTCTGCGGACGCGAAAAGCGCGGGACCCAGGCGCTTTTTGGACCTTGCGGCCCATCCTGATCCGCTCTTTTGCTTCTTGCGGCCAGGCTCCGGACTGGCTCTCAAAAGCGCGCCGACAGGCCCACGTAGAACGAGCGGCCCGGCTCGTTGTAGGTGGCCGCGCCTGCGCCGTAGATGGTGCGCGGGCGGTTCACGCCGATGGCGTTGCCCATGCGGTAGAGGCGCTTGTCAAACAGGTTGTTGATGCCGAACGAGAGGGCGATGCTGGGCGTGAAGGCGTATTGCCCGCCCACATTGACCAGGCCGTAGGGCTTGAGGCTGCGGGTTTCTTCGCCGGTGAGCGGCAGGCCCTGGTAGTCGTATTTGTTGGGCTTTTGGCGGCCATAGAAGGTGACGGCGGCAAACACATCCAGCGCGGGCAGGGCCTTGTAGTCCAGGCGCGAGTTGAGGGTGTATTTCGGGATGATGGACAGCTGCTCGTCGGTGAGCTTGTTTTTGCTTTGCAGCATCCAGGTGAAGTTGTTGCGCCAGGTCAGCGCGGGGCTGAAGCGGTAGCTGAAGGTGCCTTCCAGGCCGGAGATGACGGCTTTGGGCGTGTTGCTCCAGCGGAAGATTTCGGAGTTGGCGTACGGGCCCGTGCCGCCGGTGGCGTTGCCCACGATGTCGTGGCCCGCTTCGATTTTGTTGCGGTAGTCGTTGTGGAACAGGGTGGCGCCGGCCTGGACGGTGTCGTCCGTGTATTCGATGCCCAGCTCTTTGTTGATGCTGGTTTCGGCCTTCAGGTCGGGGTTGCCTTGCAGGTAGCACGAGCCGTGGCCGCCCCAGCAGCCGATGCCCCGGCTGTAGAGCAGGTAGTTGGGGTTGAGCTGGTAGAGGTTGGGCGCTTTGTAGGCGCGCGCCACGCCGGCTTTGAGCGTGAGGCGATCTGTGAAGTAGTGCGAGAGGTTGAGCGAGGGGCTGACGTTGCCGCCCGCCTTGCTGTGGTGGTCCAGCCGCAGGCCGGGAGTGATGAGGGTGGCGCGGGTGAGTTCGATGTTGTCTTCAACGAACACGGAGGCGATGCGCGCGCTGATTTCGCTGCTGCGCCCCCCGACGGCGATGCCGGGCACGCGCCCGCCTTCGGTGGCGGCTTGCGACATGGAGTTGGGGTCGCTGAATTTCTGGTGCGCCCATTCCGCGCCCACGGTCATCATGTGGGTCAGGCGGCCCCAGCGGCCGCGCATGCTGGCTTCGCCGTGGGCGGTGAGCGCTTCCAGCTTGGCGGTGCTGAAGTGGTTGCTGGAAAACAGCCCTTCGGTGCCACCGGCCAGCCCTTCGTCCATGCGGGTGTTGCGCGTGCTTTCGTATTGCAGCCAGGCTTGCGAGCTGCCGAAGTCGTAGCGCCCTTTGTGCGTGAGGGCAAAAGCGCTGCGGTACATGCGGTTGGTTTCAGAGCCGATGGCGTCCAGCACGCGCTGCGAGGTGGCCACCAGGCGGCCGCGCGCGTCGGTGGTGAAGTTGTTGGTGTTTTGCGTGTCGCCCGTGTAGATGTTGCCCTGGCGGCTGAAGGAGGCGTCCAGGTCGATGGTGTGGCGCTCCGAGGGCTTGAGCGACAGGCGGCCGGCCACGTCGCGGTTGCGCACGCCTTCGCGCCCGGCGGGGAAGGTGCCCCGGTAGATGCCCGTGCGGGTGGAGGCGTGGCCCCGGTTGATGTCCCAGGCGTCGGAGCCGGTTTTGGCGATGTTGGCGTTCACGCGAAAGCCCAGCATGGGCGAGATGGGGCCGGCCAGGCTGACGCTGGCGCGCTTGGAGCCGCCATCGCGCGAGTCTTGCGGGTGCTGGTAGTACACGCTGGCGCTGCCGCCCAGCTTGTCAGGAATGGGTTTGGTGACGATGTTCACCACGCCGCCGGCTGCGCCGCTGCCGTAGCGGGCGGCGGCGGGGCCGCGCAGCACTTCAATTTTTTCCACGGCATCGGCGGGCACCCAGTTCATGTCGCCGCGCGTGTCGCGCTCGCCGCGCCAGCCGTAGCGCACCGAGTTGCGGCTGTGCACGGGCTTGCCGTCAATCAGGATGAGCGTGTTTTCCGGCCCCATGCCGCGCAAGTCAATCTGCCGGTTGTTGCCGCGCTGGCCGCTGGTGGAGTTGCCCGTGAGGTTCACGCCCGGCTGCTTGCGCACCACTTCGGCCAAGTCGCCCGCCGGGGGCGTTTGCAGGTCTTGCCGCGTGATGGTGGATACGCCTGGCGCCTGCTTCCAGGCCTGCTCGGCGGTATCGACCACTTTCACCTCTTGCAGGGTGGGCGTTTTGTCATCGGCTGCGTTTTGTGCCGTTTGCCCTGTAGGCGCCGCTTGCGCCAGCGCGCCTTGCGCCGCCAGCAGCGCGGCTGCGCCGGCCACGGCGCGCAAATGCCATGTCTTGCTCATGCTCTGTTTCCTTTTGTTCAAAAAGGCGCGATTGTCAGATGACAGACGTTTTCATTTCAAGCCGCCGGGTATTTTTTGTGCACGGACCGCCCCGGCCGTTTTCATTTGCGCTACAAAAAGCGGATTGGTCTGGCAATGAAACGGCAGGGAAATGATGAATTTCGCTCCTTTGTTCATAGCGATACCTCCCCGCCAAACGGGCGCGATCGCCATTTCAGACCCATCAAATTTGCTCCTTTCTTTGACGTGCTTCCATGAAAGAACCGTTTCATGAACCGCGCCTGTTTTGAATGGCGCAGCCCGCCCGCGCCGCCGCCCAGCCGCCTGGATCAGCTGACTCTGGGGATGATGCGGCTGGCATATGTCATTTATGGCGCGCTGCTGGCGGGCATGGTGGCAATCGTCATCGTCATCGCGCACATGAGATGGCGCGAGGAGTGGTGGCTCGCACCGCTGCTGGCGCTGTTGCTGATATGGGGTTTGATGGTCTGGCGCTGCATGCGCCAATCCGCCGATGGGCGCCTGTGGCTGGATGAGCAAACCTTGCGGGTGGAAACGGGCCTGCCGCGCCAGGCCGCCTGGCTGGGGCTGAGCACGAGCTGGTCGGTCAGCCTGGACGATCTGCGCAGCGGCAAGGCGCAGTGGCGCTGGAATGAGGTCATCTCCTCCAGCGCCGCCGCGCCGCCCCTGGCCTTCCTGCGCGTGCGCACTCCATCAGGCTGGCAAAGGCTCACGCTAGAGGTGTGGCAGCCCGCAGGACGGCCCACGCCTGCGCTGCAAACCGGCTCGCCGTCCAATGGCCTGACGGACTGGAGCAGCCCCAACCGCCTGCGCCAGTGGCAGGCCCATCTGCAATCCCTGCCGCTGACGCAGGCGCTGGCCGCGCGGGGCGTGGCCCTGCCGCCGCTGCAAGACTTGCTGCGCCATGCAGCGCCAGAGCAATTGCTGGATTCGCCTCGCACACGCTGTCTCGCGGCGGCTTCCGCGCTGCTGCTGGCCAGCGGCGCGCCACTGCTGACCGCAGCCCTGCCGCTGCACCCCCTGATCTGGCCGGCAGGCTCCTGGTCTGGCACTGCGCTGTTTGCTCTGGCTTTGGCGGTAACAGGGCCGCCCGCCTTCATCTGGCTGCTGTGCGAGCCGCAGAACTCTGACCGGGGGCCTTGGCTGTTCAGGCTGCGCTTTCGCGCCTGGCAATGCCTTCTGGCATTGACAACGGGCGGCATGCTGGTCCTGTGCGGATGGGCAGCGCTCATCTTGCTCACCAGCTGGCTGGCGGCGATGCAGCCTGTGACGGTCACCATCGCCGTGCAGCCCGCCAGTGGACTGCGCCAATTGCAGGCAGCCGTGCCTGGCGGGCCATTGAAGCTATGGGAAGAAAGCGCCAGCGCGCTGCCTTGCGCTGCCGGTCAGGCTTTTCTCCTGCCCATGCAGCGCGGCCCGGCGGGCCTGTGGTGGCAGTTCCGGCGGCAGGAGCTGCGCCAGCGCATGCAGGCCCTGCCTTGCCGCGAGACTGCACCAGCCAGAGCGCCAGCCGCCGCATACCCAATCGCTACACTCGCCGCCGCGCGCGACTGGCGATGAAGCCGCCAAAAAGCCGGTTCACAGCCAGAACCGGTTTTGGAGGCCGACGTGGACACCACGGGGAAGCGCGCCGCCGTTTTCGCCGCTCGCCTGGGCGGCCCCGCCACGGGGCCTGAACGACCCGTCCAACCACCCTGCATTCCTATGTACGACCGCCGCAATCTCATCGCGCAAACCGATTCCGAAGTCTGGGCCGCCATTGAGGCCGAAAACCAGCGCCAGGAAGACCACATCGAGCTGATCGCCAGCGAAAACTACGCCTCGCCCGCCGTGCTGCAAGCCGCCGGCACGCAGCTGACCAACAAATATGCCGAGGGCTACCCCGGCCGGCGCTACTACGGCGGCTGCGAATTTGTGGACGTGGTGGAGCAGCTGGCCATCGACCGCGTGAAAAAACTCTTTGGCGCCGAAGCGGCCAACGTGCAGCCGCATTGCGGCGCCAGCGCCAATGAAGCCGTCTTTCTGGCCTTTCTCAAGCCTGGCGACACCATCATGGGCATGAGCCTGGCCGAAGGCGGACACCTGACGCACGGCATGGCGCTGAACATGAGCGGCAAATGGTTCAACGTGATTTCCTACGGCCTGAATGAAAAGGAAGAAATCGACTACGACGCCATGGAGCGCAAAGCGCGCGAGCACAAGCCCAAACTCATCGTGGCCGGCGCCAGCGCCTACAGCCTGGAAATCGACTGGGCGCGCTTTGCCCGCGTGGCCAAGGAAGTGGGCGCCATCTTCATGGTGGACATGGCGCACTACGCGGGCCTGATCGCCGGCGGCCAATACCCCAACCCCGTGCCGCACGCCGATGTGGTGACCAGCACCACGCACAAAAGCCTGCGCGGCCCGCGCTCGGGCTTCATCCTCATGAAAGCCGAACATGAAAAAGCCATCAACAGCGCCGTCTTCCCCGGCCTGCAAGGCGGGCCGCTCATGCACGTGATCGCTGCCAAGGCCGTGGCCTTCAAGGAAGCGCTCTCGCCCGAATTCAGGCAATACGCCGAGCAGGTCAAGAAAAACGCGAAAGTGGTGGCCGAAACACTCACGCAGCGCGGCCTGCGCATCGTCAGCGGCGGCACGCAAAGCCACGTGATGCTGGTCGATTTGCGCGCCAAAGGCATCACCGGCAAAGAAGCCGAAGCCGTGCTGGGCGCCGCCCACATGACCATCAACAAAAACGCCATCCCCAACGACCCCGAAAAGCCCATGATCACCAGCGGCGTGCGCATCGGCACGCCCGCCATGACCACGCGCGGCTTCAAGGAAGAACAAGCGCGCGCCACCGCCCACCTGGTGGCCGACGTGCTCGACAACCCGCGCGACGAAGCCAACCTGGCCGCCGTGCGCGCCAAAGTGGCCGAGCTGACCCGCGCTTTTCCGGTGTACGGCGGCTAACGCCTCGCGCCAAAACAAAAAAGGACGCTGCGGCGTCCTTTTTTTATGCGCGCCGCCAGTCTCTGCGCTGCTCCTGAATCAGCCTCGCCTCTCGCGGGCAGGGATCTCAGAGCCAGGAATTGGAAAGACGGAAGCCTTTCTCTGGAAACAGCAGCCTCATGGATTGCCTTGACGGTTTCCTTGCAGCCGGAATGCGGAAACCGACATCCCAGGTTTTGACCGGTATGTCGCGGCCAGCGAAGGTATAGCCCGGGCCTGAACCTCCAGTGAAATTGACCGTGCGGTTCTGCCGCTCCGCAGCAATGCCATGAGGCTTCAGCAACTTGCTGATTGCCGCCAATTCATTATTGCCAGCGTCATAGACGATGGCTTCAATCACCACGATGCCATTGCGAAATGAGCCGGAGCCGAAGTTTTCTCCGCCAGCAGAGTGCGGCATCTCCAGCCAGCGGAGCCTGGCCGGTGCTGCTGAAGGGAGATGAACGCCTGCGTGCTGACCGTTGTATTTGTTTCTGGCTGAATGAGCCTCAAAAAAGGAGCAAATTTGAGGGGTCTGAAATGCCTCTTTGCGCTGTCTGCACTAGGACCCAATGCTATGAATCAAGGAGCAAAAATAGAACGGCGAACGGCTCATTCAGCCTCATGCATTCACAGCGCATGCCTTGCTCCTTTCGCGTCTGCGGGCCGTTTTGCGAACAGGTTTTCAAGGCCGGGTGGTCTCAGGGCCGTAGCGCAAGTTCAGCGGCGCCAGCCAGGCGCGCAAATCGGCGTAGGCGGCTTGCACGGCGGGCGGCGGGCCTTTCACGCCCAGGTCGATGTGGCGGCCGTATTCGGGGTGATCCATGCTGGGCAGGCTGAAGACTTTCACCTGGGGGTGCGCCGCTTCCACGCGCTCCATGACGGGAGTGAGCGCCGCCTCGATGGAGCCGAAGATGATGACCGAGCGCTCCAGCTGGCGCGCGCCTGCATCCAGCCGCCCGGCGTATTCGTGCGTCAGCACCCATTCCATCATGGGCCAGGCCATGACGGGAAAGCCGGGCATGAAGTGCACTGCGCCGCCGCCGGGGCCGCTGCAACTGAAGCCGGGAATCTGGTTGTAGCTGTTGGGTATGAGCCGCGCGCCCGCTGGCAGCACGCCCATTTGCAGGCGGCGCTGGTGGTCGGGGTGATCGGGCTGCCAGGGCTGGCCCTGCTCGCGCGCGACGGCCTGCATGCGCGCGTCGATCAGCGCCCTGGCTTCAGGATGCGGCTTGAGCGCCACGCCCAGGGCGGCTGCGGCGCACTGGCGCGTGTGGTCGTCTGGCGTGGCGCCGATGCCGCCGGTGCAAAACACCGCATCGCCCGAGGCGAAGGCGCGGCGCAGCGTGGCGGTGATGCGCTGCGGCTCGTCGCCTACATATTCGGCCCAGGCCAGCGTCTGGCCGTGGTCGGCCAGGATTTCGATGCACTTGGCCAGGTGTTTGTCGCTGCGGCGGCCCGAGAGGATTTCATCGCCGATAACGATGAGGCCGAACACCGGGGCGTTCACGGTTTGTCCTCATACGGGTGCTCTTGCAGCCAGCTTTGGTAGTCAGGGTGCTCGCGCAGGGGCTTGAAGCAGTAGCCCAGCGCTTTGGCGTGGCCGATGAACTGCTTGAGCATGCCGCCTGTGACCCAGCCGTCGTGCCCTTCCCACATGCTGGTGCCCACCAGCAGCACGGGCTGGGGCGGCAGCGCCTTGAGGGCGTTGCGGGTCAGCTCGTCATAGGGCTTTTTGCCTTCGATCCAGTCTTTGCTGGTCAGAAAGGAGGCGGGCGTCCAGTTCACGTGCTTGTAGCCGCAGGACTGGGCTGTTTCCAGCAAGCGGGGGGAGGCGCGCCCTTCCACGTGAAAAAGCTGTAGCGGCGGCTTGCCGGTGTAGTAGTTCAGGCGCTCGGCGGACTTGTCCAGGTTCTCGCAGTACTTGCTGCCTTTCCAGGTGAACTCGCGCCCGGCAAAAGCGCCGTCGTGTATGCGCATGCGAAAGCGCGGCTCGCGCCCCGGCAGGTCGCCATTCCATTCCACACGGTCCCAGGTGCGCGCGGCCGTGTCATGCCCTTCGCGGGCGCGCGCTTTCCACCACGGCCCCCAGGCGCGATCCAGCGAGGTTTTGCCGTTTTTCTGCTTTTCATTGGCCGAAAAGAATGTGGCCGTCACGCCTTGCGTGTGCAGGGCTTCCACCAGCATGGGGGCCGATTCCAGATGGCCTGTTTCCAGCGCCAGATAAAGCGGCTGGCAGGCCCCGGGCGCCGCCACGGGCGCTGCGGGGGCTGGCGCGGGCGCGCTTTGCGCCGCCGCTGCCAGGCAGACGGCGCTTGAAGCAGCCAGTCCTGCGGCTCTGATCAGCGGGCGGCGCAGTAAATCAAGTTGTCGGGTCATGAAAAATCCTCAAAAATATCGCCAATGGCAAATGCCGGAACAAAACCAGCGGCATGAAGTAACTTATTGTAGTTTCCATATTCCGGTTGTCACGAAAATAAGCCGTTTCTCCTGATTCCGGAAATCAGGCCCCACCGTGAAATTTTTCTCATATTTCCTGCGATTCATTCCCACGCGCGAGCAACTCGCCAAACACCGCGCAACCCGCTGGCTGGCCCCTTGGCTGGGGCAGCGCAAGCTCTGGCACTTCTCGCGCCGCAGCGTGGCGCTGGGCATGGCCATTGGCATTTTTTTCGGTTTTCTGCTGCCCGTGGCGCAAATTCCGCTTTCGGCGGCCACCGCCGTTGTCTTGCGCGCCAACGTGCCTGCCGCCATGGGCAGCACGCTGGTGACCAACCCCATTACCTTCGCGCCCATCTACTACCTGGCTTGGCGCACGGGCGCATGGCTCACCGGCCATGAAGGCACCGCTCCCGCCAGCTTTCCGGCAGCCGAAGCAGTCAGCGCCGCTTCCGGCCCCCACGGCGCGCCGCCGCCCGGCCTGTGGCAGCGCATTCAGGCGCTGGGCAAGCCCCTCATCGTGGGCCTGGCTGTTTTCGCCTGTGCGGGCGGCTTGGCAACCTACGCGCTGGTTTCGCTGGGCTGGTGGCTGCACGTGCGATACAAGCGCTGGCGGCGCCAGCCCCGTTAGCTGCGCCAGGGCCGGGAGCCGGTCGCAGCGGCGGCCAGCCAGCTGGCCCACTGGCGGAGCCAGCATGAGGCAGCGATGCCAAGGGGGCCAATTTGAAAACCAGCTGGAATTCCGTTTGCCTTTTCTCTTTTCTAGACCCGCCGTTTTCCCTTCGCCTCTTTCATTGATCCCATCAATTTCAGTGATTTCTGACGGGTTCACAGCTTTGCTCTGACGGGTAATACGAAAGCCTTTTGAAAGCCTTTTCTCGCGCGTCTGCATTCTTTGAATCAGGCCGTACAGCTGCTTGGCCGCTTTGCAGTCTTTTTGCGCTCTCCAAGCGCTCCATGGCCGCCCGCCTGATGGGGAAAGCCAGGCTTCCAAACTCCTTTTCAAACACGCTCCTTCCTGTTGGAAGCTGTTCAGAGCCTGGCCGCGAGAGGCAAAAACGCAGATCCGCATGGGCTGCAAGGCCCAAGAACGTCCGGGTCCGCGCTTTTTGCGCCTGCGAACGGAATTCGAGCAGGCCTCAAGCCTCCGTGATCAACACTTTTTTGATCTGCGTCTTGTTGCAACGCACAAAAAATGCTTGCAATGCGCATCGACGCTTCTAAAATCCCCTTGCTGCACTGCAACAAGCTTTTTGTGGCATGGCAGCGGTTTTTTCCCCTTTTATGTTTTTGAAGGAATCTACATGCTGACCCCTGAACAACTGCTGGCCGCCCAGAAAGCCAATATGGAAGCCCTGCACGACCTGACCACCAAGGCTTTTGAAAGCGTTGAGCGCCTGGTTGAGCTGAACATGACGGCCACCAAGGCCATGCTGGACGAATCAGCCGCTCACGCGCAGGCCCTGCTGGGCGCCAAGGACATGCAGGAGCTGCTCGCCCTGCAAGCCAGCGTGTTCCAGCCTCTGGCAGAAAAAACCGCCGCCTACAGCCGCCATCTGTATGACATTGCCGCAGGCGCAAGCGCCGAATTCGGCAAGGCCGTGGAAGCCAAGGTGGCCGAGTCGCAAACGCAGCTGTCCAATCTGGTGGAAAACACCGCGCAAAACGCCCCTGCCGGCTCTGAAACCGCCGTGGCCATGATGAAAAGCGCCGTGGCTGCCGCCAACAATGCTTATGAATCGGTGCAAAAAGCCGTGAAGCAAGCTACCAACGTGGCCGAAGCCAACTTCAACGCCGTTACCGCCAACGCAGCCAATCTGGCCAAGAGCGGCAGCAAGAAGCGCTGATACCGTTTGTCTCCTTGGAGCCTCCCTTGCGGAGGCCACTTGCGGGCCACGCCTTTTTTCAGGCGTGGCCTTTTTTATGTCTGCGGGCCGCTTGCGCATTCAGGCCAGCGAACAGAGAAAAATCAGGCGCGAAAAAACACGCCAGAGCCATCAAGCCCCGGTGCCTTTTTTCATGCGCGCTGGCACACAACCCGGCGCTTTCAATTCAGCCTTGCTTTGAAACCTGCTTGCAGCAATGACCTGGGGCGCAAAGGCAAAAGACAGCCTCTGTCAGACACGGCCGATGAATGTGATGAATAAGGCGGCGCTTTCGGCGCGCTCCCGCACGCCATGCAAACTCAAAAACAGGAGCGGATACAAGGGGTGTGAAATACCGTTTCACGTAATTTCCACTAGGACATCATGCTATGAATAAAAGAGCGAAATATGCCGCGTATTCAGCCTTTCACACCCTTGCTGCCCGCGCTTGCCAACCCGTTTTGCTCTTTCCGTTTCGCTCTTTTCATTTCGCGCATGCAGGCCATGAGAGGGGGGCTTGAAAGCTGCTCTGTCCTTGGGTGCGGAAATACGGGGCCGGGCGCTTGGGGGTTTTGCAAGCCCTCGCCGGGCTGCAAGCGGGCCGTAAAACCCGTCTGCGCCTGGCGGCCCATTCCGGTTTCCTGGCTTTTGTTTCTTTACGGCCAGGCTCTGGACAGGCTCTTACGCCGCATGGCCCGCCAGCGTGGCGGCTACCAGGCGCTTGAAGGGCGTCAGGCGCTGGGCCGCGTGCAGGGCGGCGTCGCGCAGCAGCCGCGCGGGGGCGGAGTCGGTGGTGTACAGGCGCGCGATGAGGCCGGTGATTTCATACAGCGGCCGCGTGGCCAGCATGTGGCGGCGCTCGTAGCGGGCCAGCACGTCGGCGGCGGCGATGTCGCGGCCGGCGGCGTGGGCGGCGCGCAACTCCTGCGCCAGGGTTTGCACGCTGAGCAGGCCGAAGTTGAAGCCGTGCGCCGTGACGGGGTGCATGCCCACGGCCGCATCGCCCACGCAGGCAAAGCGCGGGGCCACCAGGCGGCGCGGCATCACGCCTACCAGCGGATACACGTGGCGCGTGCTGTTCAGGCGCACTTCGCCCAGGCGGCCGTGAAAGCGCCGGGTCATGTCCTGGCCGAAGGCGGCTTCGTCCAGCGCCATCATGGCCTCAATGCCCTGGTGCGGCAGCGTGAGCACGGCAGAGGCGCGCGGCATGCCGGTGGCCGGGTCATCGTTCATGGGCAGCAGCGCCAGCGTCTGGCCGTAATCGAACCATTCCCAGGCCGTGTGCTCGTGCGGCACCTCGTGCGTGATCTGGCACACCAGCATGCTGCGGCCAAAGTCGTTTTGCCGCGCGGCAATGCCCACGGCGCGGCGCGTGGCGGAAAAACGGCTGTCGGCGGCCACCAGCAGGCGCGCGGTGTGCGTGGCGCCATCGGCCAGCGTGAGCTGCGCGCCTTCGGCCCCGCAGCGCACCTGCGTGGCGGCCTGCCCCGTCAGCAAGGTGATGCGGCCATGCGCGCTGGCGGCGGCCTGCACTTCGGCCAGTGCGGCACGGCGGATGAGATAGTTGGAAACCAGCCAACCCAGCTCGTCGCGCCGGGTGAGACGGTGGCTGATTTGCATGGAAAAGGGCGATTCGCCATTGAATACCCGCGCATCGCGCAATGGTGAAAACGCCGCAGGCTCCATGGCTTCAATGCGCCGCCACAGCCCCATTTCGCGCATCAGCGTGGCCGAGCGCTGCGTGAGCGCGATTTCGCGTCCGTCAAACGGAGCCTGCTCCAGCGCCGAAAGCGATTGCTGCTCAACCAGGCCGATATTCAGGCCCGATTCCGAAAGCGCGCGCGCCAGGCACAGGCCCGCCGGGCCAGCGCCGCTGATGAGAATGTCAAATTGCATAGAACAAATCCATGAAGGGCAAAAGAAAAAACACGCCATGCAGGCGGCTGTTTTCACATGGTAAACCAGCCATTGCCCCTGCCTATTACAGGGAAATCAGGCATTTGCCTGCGCCAGCTTCGCTTGTTTGCCCGCCCCAAAAATGACGATTCGCATCGCCAGCGCCTTGCCTGCGGGCTGACAATAGGCGCAGCATTCACATTCATAAAACCCCGTATTTCCATGCCTGCCTTCAACCGCCGCCGCTGTCTGGGCTTGCTGGCCCGCGCAACTGTCCTGCCTTTTGCTGCTGCGCCTTTCGCCGCGCGTGCGGATGCGGGCCTGATTCGCATCATCGTGGCCTACCCGCCAGGCGGCGTGGCCGATGCCACGGCGCGGCTGCTGGCCGACCAGCTGGCCCAGCGCCTGGGCGTCAGCGCCGTGGTGGAAAACAAGGCTGGCGCGGGCGGCGCCATAGGGCTGGGCGCCATAGCCAAGGCCGTGCCTGATGGGCGCACGTTCGGCTTTGCCTCCGTCAGCCCCGTGGCGCTGCTGCCCCACCTGGGCGGCAAGATGCCGTTTGACCCGCAAAAAGACCTGGCTCCCGCCGCCAGCGTGCTGGCCTCGCCCGTGCTGCTGCTGGCCACGCCCGCCAGCCACGCGCCTGACTTCAGTGCGCTGCTGGAGCGCGCCAGGGAGGAACCCGGCTCCGTGCGCTGGGCCACTGCAGGCTCGGCCGCGCTGGGCCACGTCATGCTGGAGCAAATCAAGGCCAGCGCGAAGGTGGACATCACCCACATTCCCTACAAGGGCGGCGGCCAGCAAATCAACGACGCGCTGGGCGGGCACTTTGAAGTGCTCTCCACCAACGCCGGCCCCGCTGTCATCGGCCACGTGCGCGCGGGCAGGCTGCGCGCCCTGGCCGCAGGCGCTCCCGCCCGCCTGGCGGCGCTGCCCGATACGCCCACGCTTTCAGAACTGGGCCTGCCTGAAGCCAACCGCTTTTCCGTATTCGGCCTGTTCGCCCCGGCCGGCACGCCCGCCGCCGTTATCGAGCGCATGAACGCCGCCGTCAATGCCGCGCTGAATGAGCCGCAGACGCGCCAGAAAATCGAAGCCGCCGGCAACTTGCCCACTGGCGGCAGCGCTGCTGCCTTTGCCCGGCAGATACAAGCCGAATCACAGGCCAATGCCCGCATCATCAAAAAAGCGGGCATCACGGCGGGGAGCTGACGGAAAACCTGTTTTTCCGCTGTTTTTGCGCCGTTTTTCCCGCCCACTTCTCCCATGAAGCGGAGGCTTCATCCTGCCGCCGCGCAGGGCGGCGTAACACACCTGCACTTCTTGCTGCCGCCAAGACACAGCTTCCAGACTCTGAACCAGCTCTCAGAGCCTGTCCCAAAAGAAAGAATTTGTGGCAAACCATCGTCATGTATCCAAGTGACATGATCGATGAACGGTGAAGTGCAAAAGCCTTTCCGGCAAGCAAGCGTGCAGGCAGACCCCGGATGCGCAGCCCCGGGATATGCTCAACGCCATCTTCTGCCATCTTCTATGTGCAAGCCACAGGCTATCAATGGCGCGCGCTACCCAAGGACTTTCCACCCTGGAAACAGATCTGCAGCAACACCTTTGCCCGCTGCCATCAGCGCGGCGTATGGGATACGCTGCTGACGCCAGCAGGTGCGCGCCAAGGCAGGCAGGCGGGTTGAGCCTTAGCGTGGTCATCATCGACATCCAATCGGTCAAGACCGTCTCAAAAGGGGGCAGCGCGGATATGACGCAGGCAAAAAGATCAAAGGCACGATAGAACTGCTGCTGGTCGTGGTGGCGCCTTCAGCAGGTATTTCAGAACCGGGTAGGAGCCAGGGCCTTTCTGGTGCGGCTGTTCATGCGCTTTAAGTATCTCAAGGCCATCTTTGCCGATGCTGGTGGTGACAGTTACACGGGCACACTGGCTGGATGAACGCTGAGCATGTTTGGCTGGAACATGCAGATGATCAAGCGCTGCCAGCAACGCATCTTCAAGATAAAGCCCCAAGCGCTGGATTGTGCAAAGAACCTTTGCCCGGTTGAGTCAATCAAGAAGACTGAGCAAGGACTACGAGGACACAGCCTCTTCAGCCGAAGCATTCGTAAAGATTGCCTGTATTCGGCGTATGGTCAGACTTTTGGGATGATTTTGGGGACAAGTTCTCAAAGCACGAGATCTTCCGGCCACAGGAAATAGGCGCCAAAGCGGCCCGTTTTGAATTGCCCGCCTGCCTTTTTGCCTTGTTCGGTCAAAAAGTGTTTGTCGTCACGCCATTCCAGATAGCCCGCAGCGGTCAGTTTTTCGAGCATGGGTTCTGTTTTCATTTTGTGTTTCTGGGCCAGCTTGGAGGTAGTCAGCAGGCCGCTGGCGTTTTCGGATTTTTCATCGTCTTCATGATGGGCAGCGGCCTTGGGCGCGGGGTGCGCGTCTTTTTCCACGACTTCAAGGGAAATGCGCACTTCTTCGCTGATGCGAATCAGGCGCTGGGCTTCTTCATAGGCATCCTGATAAAGCTGGTGATCATTCTGCCGTTCAATGAATATGCCCATTTCATTGTTGTTAATCTGGCTGAAGCTGTATAAATTGAGGCTGCCGATGATGCAGGCGTTTTCGCTCAGGTAGCACTTGGCATGGAGATTATTGCAATAGCTGGTGCGCACGTATTTGAGATTGCGCAGCCATTTGACTTCTTCGGGGTGCAAATCGGCTTTGCCGTAAATGATGCGGACGTCGATTTTGAGCCTGTCTTTGTCTTCCAGCAGTTCGCGAATCCGGTCATTGAGTTTCAGATAGGGGCTGATGATGATGAGGCGATCCCGCGCGCCCTTGATGATTTCCTCAAGGTGGTAATTAATTCCGCTGGTGTTGAGAAATTTGGCCATGATTTTCTCCTTGTCAGTAGCGTGAAAATGGTTGAGGCAGCCATTCAAAGGCCGCCGTTTTTTCCGGCAATTGCCATTCGGGGGCGTATCGCGGGCCGAGAAAGTAAAGGCCGTCTGGCGCGAAGGTGGGCGCGGCGGCGTCGCGGCTGCGGGCGGCGATGACTTGCTGCATCCACTGCGGCGGGCGCTGGCCCTGGCCGATGGCGACCAGGCAGCCCATGATGTTGCGAATCATGTGGTGCAAAAAGGCGTTGGCCTCGAAGTCAAAACGCCAGTAGGGGCCGCAGCGGGCCACGCTGGCGCGGGTGAGCGTTTTGACGGGGCTGAGCGCCTGGCAGGCGGCGGCGCGAAAGGAAGTGAAATCGTGCTCGCCCAGCAGGTGGCTGGCCGCTTGCTGCATGGCCGCGCCATCCAGCGGGCGAAAGCTCCAGCCCGCGCGGCCCGCTTCCAGGCTGGGGCGCACGGGCGATTCCAGCAAGATGTAGGCGTAGCGGCGCGCCAGGGCGCTGGCACGGGCGTGGAAGGTTTCGGGCACTTCGCGCGCCCATTGCACGGCGATGTCAGGCGGCAGAAAGCGATTGACGCCGCGCACCCACGAAAAGAGTTCGCGCCGCAAGGGCGTGTCGAAATGCACGACCTGCATGAGGCCGTGCACGCCCGCATCCGTGCGGCCCGCGCACAAGGTGGCGATGGGCGTGGTGGCAAAAGCGGCGAGGGCGGCTTCCAGCCGGTCTTGCACGGTCTGGCCCGAAGGCTGGCTTTGCCAGCCCTGATAGGCCGCGCCAAGGTAGGAAATGCCCAGGGCCAGTCTCATGGGGTGTGGAAGTGCGGGAGGCGGAAATGCGAGGCGCGGCAGTCAGGGGCGGACCTTGCAAAACCTGCGCGCGAAGGCGGGCAAAGGAGGTTTTGCACGCGCAGAAGATGGCGCGGCGCTAAGCGCCTGTTCATGACCTGACCGTGAGGGGCGAAAGCTCGGGTATCGGGATGGACTGCAAGGCGTACACCACAGACGGGTCTTGTGGCCTGGCGAGGCTTCGCAAGGCCCACGGGCGCCCGGTGCCGCGCTTTTTGCACCCACGCGCAGATTGCAAACAGGTTCTGAGGCCAGGCTCGCCGGTTGGTCCGCCCTTGTCTGGCCGCGCGGGCCGTTGGCGCATGGATGACCGGCGCCCTCATATTTGCCGCCGCAAGGCAGGCTGGAGCGCGATGCTGCATGGGCCGCCTTTTGCCGCGCGGATGCGTGCCTTGCGTTGGGATGCCTTGAATCTGTCTGGCGGGCAGAAGCTGCCGCGCCATCAAAGCGCATGGCTTGGCATTTCGGAGCAGATTCTTGCTCCTTGATTCATAGCATGACGTCCCCGCCAATTGGGCGGAGAAGCCGTTTTCAGGGCACCTGAATTCGCTCTTATTTTTACGGCTCGCAACCGGTCTGCCGTTGCGGGTGTTCTGAAAGAGGAAATGAAAACGGCGTGCCATTTGAGGAAAAACGGCACGCCTGAGAAAAGCCCGGAAGCTGAAAAGGGCAAAGGGTTAGCTGATTTCGTGCAAGAAGCGCTCCGCGCGAATCTTGAGCGCGCCGGTGGCCTCGGCCACGACTTCCTTGGCCATGAGACGCGCGCCTTCTGTGTCGCCAATGGAATGGAACTCCTGGACGTCCTGGTGGACAGCGGGCACGAGGCCGAGGCGTGGGTCTTCAGGCTGCTCGGTGTTCAGCTCGGCGCCGCGCGAGTCGGGGTCGAGCGAGAGCGCGTCGATGTCGAACTCGATCATGCCGGAGCTGGGCGAGGAGGACGCAGCCGCAGGCTTTTCTTTCTCCTTGGGAGCCGGGGGAGTGATGCTGTCAAGGTCCACGTCAAGGTCGAAATCAATCGTGGAGTCCAGCGCGGGCGCTACGGACGAAGGACCTTGCGCGGCGAAGGCTGCGGAAAGCTCCTCTTTCTTGGCTTGCGTGGAGCTGACGGCTGGTGCCGGCGCCGCAGAAGCTGCGGGCTGCGGGCTGGCCTGCGCCGTTACCTGCGGCTCGGTGTCGGCGCCATAGTTGCTGGCAGCGGCGGCAGGCGCAGCGGCGGATTTGGCGCCTGGCTTGCCGCCTGGCTTGTACAGGCCGTTGCCGGGGTCCACCTCGTTGCCCAGAACGCAGATGGCGTCCCAGTCGCTGCCGCGCCCATTGGTCAGCGGATAGGCTTGCGTGGCAATGTCTTCCAGCGCGGCGGCGTCGCGCCGCTTGGCATAGATTTCAGCCAGCTTGCGATGCACGGAAACCCGGGTGGGATGCGTCAGCAGGGCTTCTTTCAGAATTTCTTCGGCCTGCATGTCGCGGCCATAGGCCAGATAGACGTCGGCCTCGGCCACGGGATCCACATCGCCCGCCGCGTCAAGCTGGCTGGGCGAATAGGCCATGGAGGTCTGGCCGGACATGGCGGATGAGTCGCTGTTGCGGCTGTCCGTTCTGCTGCCGCTGCTGTGGAAGAAGGAGTCAGGTTGCAGCCGACTTTCGCTCAACCCGCTATCGAGTGGCGCCGCCTTTTTTTTTGACTGCCTGATTTTGTAGAAGCCAAGGCCCGCCAGCAGGGCAAGCAGACCGATGCCGATGCCCGGAATAAGAGGTTCCTGAAGCAGCGAATCAAGCATGGAAGGCTCTTCGGCCACAACTGGCGCAGGCGGCGTGACCGGCGCCGGAGGCTGCTCTGGCGGGGGGGGCGGGGGCGGCTCGGCAGGCGTTGTTTCCGCTGCTGGCGGCGCAGGCGGTTCGGCCACTGGCGGCGCGGGCGGCGCTTCTGGCGTGGCGGCCACAGGCGGAGGCGGAACTGGCGTGGCAGGCGGCTGCTGGGGGTTAACTGCGGCGGGGG
>ERZ773035.569-NODE-569-length-29688-cov-6.209091_pt1 | contig 29688 bp, 28 predicted proteins | sample MGYA00511487_ERZ773035 | MGnify/ENA primary metagenome ERZ773035 (study PRJEB29015, sample SAMEA2737985) | human oral metagenome | biome: human oral; feature: human-associated habitat; material: dental | place: China | collected 2024 ...
TTGCGAGTCGTACTTGACCTGCGCTCCAACCAGCGTCCTGATCGCGGCTCTGACCTGCGCTTTAACCAGCGCTCTAACCAGCATCCCGCCTGACGCGCACCCTGGCTAGCGTTCTGACCGGCGCCCCAACTGGCGCGTGCTGGCAGTCGCATCGCTGGCGTGCGCTTACTTTTTCTTCAGGGCATTCAGGATACTGAGAGCAATATGGTAGAGGAGCGCGGAGACTGGCCAGATAATCCAGGAGCTTTTCCAGTCCTTGGTGATAAAGCTGTAGCCCACGTAAAGCAAGGCAATTGCGCCAAAGTATGCCTTTGCGATTGACCTGTACTTCAATGCTGTGGATTCATAGTCCTTCTTGCTGCTTTTCTCGTCATGTGAGAAATCGCCTTCCTGCAGAAGAACCCTATAGCCATCCCTGAGGATTCCTGAGTAAACCAGCAGGTAAACGCCAAGGGAAACTAGAATTGCTGCCGCAAGGAAGCCAACGGCAAAGGTGAGGCCAGCTCCAAAGTACGAAGCAATCAGGAAGGGGATGGCGCTCAGAATAGTGAGGCAGACGCCAGCCGCCTGCTGCATGTAGCGCAGCGATTCGGTGGATTCGGCGCGCCTGCGAACGGCCGCCTCAACACCGTACTGAAGCTCGAGAGTAGCCTCTTTGAACTGCTTAAACTTTGCAAGCTTCATGTCCTGGAGGATCAGTAGCCCAACTCCGGCCGCAATAAAGAGCATCATAAGGCACACGCCTGCAATGCCCAGTGCATCTGGAGAAATGCGTGTCAGATCAAAATTGGGTGCATCTTCACTGTATGTTGCAAGCGAAACAAGCAACGCTGGCCCCAAGATAAAGAGGGTAATTGCAAACGAAGTGGGGCGAGAAGTTCGTGCGACTGCATCCAGGTACTCGGTAGCTGTTTCAAGCGATACGCTGAGCTTTGGCGCTACATTTTTGCTGGTAGATGCGTTGTTGCCTGAGGACGCACCCGTGGCCGCGCTGGCAGCGGTGCCCAAGATGTCGTCAGATGCGGTTGTGTCAGCGTCGTCCGTGGTAGTTGCGGCGGCGGTAGCTACGGCAGTAGCAGGCAGCTCCTCGAGCTCGTCTTTGAGCAGGTAGTCTGTGGAAACGCCAAAGAGCTCGCTCATTGACATAATCTTCTGAATGTCAGGCATGGAAGCCATAGATTCCCATTTAGAAACTGACTGTCTTGAAACGCCAAGCTGTTGTGCAAGCTCTTCCTGTGACCAACCATTACGCTTTCTGAGACTCATGATTTTCTCGCTCAGTAACATGGCTGTTCCTTTCTGTTGGTGATGTGGTGGGATTCACATGTGATGGCTATTACTCTAAAAATTGCCTCGATTGCACACCACCAAGTTGAGTTGGAAATTTGTCAACTCTCGGTTGCGTAATAGTTTACCTGCAGAAATGTTATCAAACTTTTGGAAAATGATTTTAAAGGTCATTTAAATTTTTTGTGCGTTCACGGAATATGTCGAGTAGACGCGACATTTGTTCAATATGTATATGATTTTATCTGCTCACGGAGAAACTAAATAATCCATATCAGAAAGAAATGCGCTAAAAATTTTGTGCTTCTTGCCATCTACCTGAGAGTAGAAGTTTTAGCGCAAAAGTCACATGAAGAATTTAAAAGTCTGTATCGCTTCGTCTGCTCTTGTAGCTGCACTGGCATTTGCTCCAGCATCTGCGCTGGCAGAGAGAGCACAATACCTGCTCCTACAAGCACCACTGGTGTTACTGCTATAGCTGCAACACCAACTAGAGAGCAGCTCATGGATCCAACGGTTAATCCAAATCCAACCCCTGATCCAGAACTAGCTCCAGCATCAGAATCAGAGTCTGCCCCAAGCTCCTGCACCAACGCCAGCGAAAAAGTCTGTGCTTCCTGCAACTGGTATCGCAGATGTTGTAGCCCCAGCTTCTGTTCTTGCAGTAAGCGGTCTTGGCTTTGTTACTGCTTCTCGTAAGGTCTGCAAGTAAGGCAAGGGGCGCAGCAAGCGCGCGGTTCTACACGCGGCTTCGTTTGCGACGCCGACTGCGATGCCAGCTGTGGCGCCGATTGCAGCGACAACACCTTCGGGTTTCTCGCCAAAGTATATAAAGTTATGCAAAAGTGCCTGATATTCGGGCGCTTTTTTGTATGGAAAACCGGTTGGGCGTCCGAGCAGAAATTGGGTACACTCTGAATAACAAAGTTCGGAGGTTGTTATGGACGATCAGCAGCAAAAACTCTCGCAGAACGCCGGCGCACGCCAGGAGCCCGCGCATCCATCTTCAACCGCGCTTGTGCTTGAAGGCGGAAGCTATCGAGGAATTTTTACCGCTGGAATTCTTGATGTGCTTCGCGAGAAGGGCGTCACCAACTTTGAGAGCGTTTGGGGAGTTTCCGCGGGCGCTATCAATGCCGTAAGCTTCAGGTCCAAGCAGATGGGTCGCGCCATGCGCATTATGCTGGCCTTTAGGGACGATTCTCGATTCCTTTCGCTCCGCTCGCTGATTACTACCGGCGACATTGCGGGCGCGGATTTCATGTTCGACGAGATCCAAAACCATTTGGACCCCTGCGATAACGAGGCGTTTAACCAAAATCCCATGCAGATGTACGTGGTGGCGTCCGACGTTACGTTTGGTACGTCAGCGTATCTGCACGTAAAAAAGTTCCCGGAAGACGTGACCATGGTCCGAGCGTCCGCGTCGATGCCAACGGTTTCTCGTATGGTTGAGCTGGAGGGACATCGTTATCTGGACGGTGGAATTACCGATTCCATTCCGTTTGCAGCCGCGCTTGGCCTGCCCGACGGTAAAGCGGAGTACGCGGTTGAAGTTCCCGACCACACGCCGGCAAAGAAAGCGCTGGTCATTGTCACGCAGGACAGGAACTTCGTAAAAACCGACGTTAACGAGCAGATTGCCATTCGCTCGCAGCTCTACTCCGCGTATCCATACTTTGAAGCCGCATTGGCTTCTCGCGCTGAGCGATACATGGATCAGCGCAAACAGCTCTTTGAGCTGGAAAAAGAGGGAAGAGTACTGGTGCTTCTGCCTCCCGAGCCAGTTGAAGTTAAAGTTAACGAGAAGTCCGGTGAAGCTTTGCTATCTCTGTACCTGACAGGTCGTCAAGTTGCACTTGAACGCCTTGAAGAGATTAAAAGTTTTATCGAGTAGAACGAGGGCGGCAGGCGTTCGCGTGGCCTGTGGTGATGCGCGTGACCTGCGGTGATGAGTGCGGATCCGCACGGATCCGCGCTGTAGTTTTTTTGGATCAAAATCGGGTTTCTCAACACATAATTAGTGTACTTTTGGATTAATCGAGCTCCAAAAATCTACAAACGTATGACCTGAAAACGAAACGAAAATTGATCCGAAGAGAGTTTGTTTTGAAGACACCAATGAATAAGTTTTTAAAAGTGATGTTTGCGCTGGTTATCATTGCGATGACTGGTGCGGCAATTCTGCAATTGTCGCTCCCGAGTACATGGGAAGCAATGCCGCCTATGGCATTTCGACTGGATGGCAGCGAGAGATTGGTTTTTGGAATCTCGCGGTGCTCATCATTTTGGTCACCACGTGTTTCCACTACGATTGGGTCTATCTACGTGCGATTTTACTCGCGCTAATTCTAGGCGGTATCGGAATTGGAACCAATCATTTCATCCATTTTTTGAGCGCTCACGAGTCGGTAAATTTGGTTGGCGCTATCGAGAATTACGTTCTTGCAGTTGGTTGGATGATCGGTTGGAAGCTCGAATGTAATCGAAGAAAAACTGCGGGCACTGCTGATTAGCTGCGGAAAGACCGTGCACGTTTTCGCATGACGGCGCTCCGAGCGCGACATTGCGAGCGAGACGTTATGCGCGCCTGATTTCTGCAAAGAATCTGTAAATTTTGCCTAAAAATGTAAAAGAAACTGTGGATTTGCCTGATTTTGTCAAAGAATCTGTATCTAAAATACAGGTTCTTTGCACTTTTTAGGCGGGCACGTTGTTATGGCTCATCTGGCGAGAAACCCGCACGTCCACACCCCGCGCACCCGCGCTCGCATCCTGCGCGCTAGCGCAGGCGCGTGAGCTGCACTTTCTCGATAAGCGAATCCACAACCGAGCGCTCCGCCGCCTGAGTTCCGCTCTCCATGACGTTTGCGGCTCCCGTGGCCATGGCCAGTCGCAGCGTATCTTCTGTCGAGAGACCCTGTGCATCTGCAAAGGCAAGCGCCGCCACAACGGAGTCGCCGGCACCGACAGTGCTTCCTACCTGGACTTTTACCGGACCTGCATACCAAACCTCGTCGGCCGTGGCGTAGACGGCGCCGTTGCCGCCCATAGAAACGCAGACCGTATCGATGCCACCAGCGACAATTTCGGACGCGGCAGCGGCAATCGCGTCCACGTCGGTCAGCTCGCGGCCAAGCATGGCTGAGAGTTCGTGATCGTTTGGCTTGGTGAAGTACGGCTTCTGCTCAAGGCCAGCTGAGAGCGCTGCGCCGTCGGCGTCCAGGTAAACCTTCAGCCCGGCGTCGCGCAGAGCGCGAGTCCAGCGGCCATACGTATCGGCGGAAGCTCCGCGGGGGAGGCTGCCGGAAAGAACCACAATGTCGCCAGCGGAAGTCTTGGCAATCACGCCAGCAAGCGCCTGGTCAAGCACGGTGTCGGTGACCTCAGGACCAGGCTCGTTGATGTCGGTGTTGGTGCTGCCCTCGGTGTCGACAACCTTGAGGTTGGTGCGCGTCTCGCCGGGAACGGAAATCGCCTGGACCTTGATGTTATTCTCGCCAAGCGTGTCAGCGATCCATTTGCCGGTCTGACCTGCAAGAACGGCGATGGCGGTCGACTCTCCGCCCAGCTTAGCCATAACCTTGGAGACGTTGATGCCCTTGCCGCCCGCGTCCCGCCTGAGCCACGTGATGCGATTCACCTGGTCAACGGCAAAGTTTGGCACCTGGACGGTCTTGTCCAAGGCGGGGTTGAGCGTGACGGTGTAGATGCTGGGCATAATCGCTCCTCGGTTTGCGGCGTCGCCAAGATGACGGCACTCGAATGGCGCCGCCAAGCGACGCAAGTTATCTACGCTGATAATACTTCAGTTTCGGCAAAAAAGTAACCGTGGACAGCGTTGTTACGCGCATATCCGCGGTCTTTTCTGGCGAGAAACCCGGTGCACTCGTGGCGTGTGCTGTGGACGGCTTTTCAATGTGGAGAAACCCGTCAAATTTGAACAAATTGTTGCATTCGTGAAGCAACAAAAATTCCCGCGTACAACAGCTAAAGAGTGAAGTATACTTTTAAGGCTTTTCCACAGAGCCCCGTAATCTCTGACAAGAAAAAGCATCGATGACCCGTCCAGGGGTTATCAACTCGTAATTCGTAGGAGGAGTCAAGTGAAGAAGTCGACTCAGTTCGCCAAGGCTGGCGAAGTCGAGCGCAAGTGGGTGCTCATCGACGCTGAGGGCGCAACGCTCGGTCGTCTGGCCACAAAGGCTGCCATGATTCTTCGTGGCAAGAACAAGCCACAGTACACCCCAAACGCTGATACTGGTGACTTTGTTGTCATCATCAATGCAGACAAGGTTGTCCTTACTGGTGTTAAGGCTGACCACAAGGAGTATTGGCGTCACTCCGGCTACCTTGGTGGCTTGAAGATTACTTCCTTCAAGGAAGAGATGGAGAAGCACCCAGAGCGTGTTGTTGAGCACGCGGTCAAGGGCATGCTTCCTAAGACCACTCTTGGTCGCAAGCAGGGTATGAAGCTTAAGGTTTACGCCGGCGCTGAGCACCCACATGCTGCACAGAATCCCGTCAAGATTGAGCTGGAGGGCTAAACGATGGCAGATAACACCGCTGTTTACACCGGCACCGGCCGTCGTAAAGAGGCCGTCGCTCGTGTTCGTCTTGTTCCTGGAACTGGTAAGGTTACCGTTAACGGCCGCGAGGCAGTCCAGTATTTTGGTCGCCAGCAGCTCGTAGACAACGCAACCGCACCTCTCCGCATTACTGATACTCTTGGTCGTTTCGACGTTCTCGCAAACTGCGATGGTGGCGGCATCAACGGCCAGTCCGGCGCTCTTCGCCTGGGCATCGCTCGCGCTCTTCTCGAGGCTGGCGAGTATCGTGATGACCTTAAGAAGGCCGGCTACCTCACCCGCGATTCTCGTGCGGTCGAGCGTAAGAAGTACGGTCTGAAGAAGGCTCGTAAGCGTCCTCAGTTCTCCAAGCGCTAAGGCCGTTGGACCCAAAAAAGTCCTCACAAAGAGACCTGTTGTATATCGGCAGGTCTCTTTTTTGTATACTTTTAAATGGTTGCATTTTGCATATTTGCGCAACTGCTTCAGTCCGCACGTTCTTCTCGTCATCTGGCGAGAAGCCCCACCTGTCGAGTAGTTCGCTGGCGCTTCGCGCGCACGTTGCTCTCCACCCGACAACATTACATTCGCAGCTAGGAGACGCTTATGAAGTACTTTGGAACCGACGGCTTTAGAGGCCGTGCAAATGAGGGTCTGAACGTCGATCACGCATACAAAATTGGCCGCTTTATTGGCTGGTATTACGGAGCTAAGCAGGCTCGCAAGGCTCGCATCATTATTGGTAAGGATACCCGCAGGTCAAGCTATATGTTTGAGTCCGCACTTGTCTCGGGCTTGGTTGCTTCCGGCGCTGACGCGTACATGCTGCATGTTATTCCTACTCCTGGCGTCAGCTACGAGGTAGTAGACGGTGCCTTTGACTGCGGCGTTATGATTACTGCGTCTCACAATCCCTTTACCGATAACGGCATCAAGTTGGTCAACAAAGACGGCTACAAGATGGATGAAGATGTCCTTGAGCAGGTAGAGGCCTATATTGACGGCAAGTTTGACGTTCCTCTGGCAACCGGTGACGGCATTGGCCGCACGGTTGATTACATGCAGGGCCGCAACCGCTACATCTCAAGTCTTATTGCTAGCTGCGGCTTTAGTCTGCAGGGTCTGAAGATTGGTCTGGATTGCGCAAACGGCGCAGCTTCTAGTGTTGCTCGCCCTGTCTTTGATGCCCTGGGCGCCGAGACGCATGTTATCAACAACGCTCCAAACGGCCTCAACATCAATGTTGATTGCGGTTCTACCCACATTGACCAGCTGCAGCGTTTTGTAGTCCAGAATGGCCTTGACGTGGGCTTTGCCTACGATGGTGACGCTGACCGCTGCCTGGCAGTTGACGAGCGCGGCCACGTGGTTGATGGAGACCTGATCCTCTACGTCTGCGGCACCTACCTTAACAAGTATGGTCGCCTGGCTAAGCAGACCGTAGTTACTACTGTCATGAGTAACTTTGGCTTGTTCAAGGCATTTGACGACGCTGGCCTTTCTTACGAGAAAACCAACGTAGGCGATAAGTATGTCTACGCTTGCATGAACGAAAACGAATACAGTCTGGGCGGCGAGCAGAGCGGCCACATCATCTTTGGAGACCTTGCTAAGACCGGCGACGGCATCTTGACCAGCCTCCGTATTATGGAGGTCTTACGAGCAGAGCGCGAGAAACTCTCTGAGCTGACTCGTCCCGTTACACTATATCCACAGCAGTTGGTTAACGTTCGCGTCACTGACAAAGAGGCCGCTATGCAGTCTCCTAAGGTTAACGATGCAGTTGCAGCTGCCGAGAAGTTCCTTGAGGGCAATGGTCGTGTGTTGGTCCGCGCTTCCGGAACAGAGCCTCTGGTGCGCGTTCTTGCAGAAGCTCCAACTGATGAGCTCTGCCAGCAGGCAAACCAGATTGTGCTCGACGCACTTGAGGAGTATAGGCTCAGCGCTTAAGCGCAGATAGATCCAGGGGATACGATGGCACTGGCAGGAATAGGTGTAGATATGCTTGAGATTGCCCGCATGCAGCAGGCAATTGAGAGGCGCCCTCACTTTATTCGCCGTATGTTCACCGATGCCGAGCGTGCGTATTGTGAGCGCACTGCTCGCCCTGCGGAGCACTATGCTGCTCGCTTTGCGGCAAGAGAAGCCGTGCTCAAAGCCTTAGGAACGGGTTTCTCGTCTGGTATTGGTTTTCAGGATGTTTCTGTTGAGAGAGACCAGCTGGGCAGGCCACAGGCTCGTCTGGCTGGCAAGGCTGCACAGATTGCGGCTGAGCAGGGCGTGCAGGAGATTGCGCTTTCTATCTCGTACACCAGAGATATTGCGGTAGCCAATGCAGTGGCGGTGACCAATGCCGTAAAACCCAAGGTAGATCAAAAGGAAGATGCTGCCCAAGAGCTGGCACGTTCGTTCAAAGAAGCTCGTTCTGTGTTGGATGAGCTTGAGCGCGTGCAAGAACCTATAATTGAGACAACCTTTGACGATGTTGTTAAATCCGAGGAGTAAGTTATGCAGCCGGTACTAAATGTTGAGGACATCAAGCGCGTAGAGATTGCGCTGACACGCGTGGGCGTGAGCGTTTCCGAGCTCATGCACCGTGCAGGTTACGCTGCTGCTCAAGAGGTCCTTGGCATGGGAGGGGACATCTCTAACGTTGTCATCCTCGTAGGTCTTGGCAATAACGGTGGAGATGGCTGGGTGGCAGCAGAAGCGCTGCGCTCTAGAAACTGCAACGTTAAGGTGGTCACTCCGCTTGAGCCTGATCAAATTTCCGGCGATCTTGCACGTCAGATGGCGCAGCGCGCCGTTCGTGCGGGAGTCTCCGTACTTGTTGGTCCTTCTCGCCAGGAGCTTATTGACTTGCTGGCAACGGCTGATGTGGTGCTTGACTGCATGCTGGGCACCGGCTTCCACGGCAAGGTTCGCGCTCCGTTTGATATTTGGATTGAGTGCCTCAATCAGTCTGGTGCTCGCGTGCTTTCCGTTGACGTTCCAAGTGGCCTTTCTGCACAGAAGGGCCAGGTAGAAAGCGCGTGTGTTGTTGCTGACGTCACCGTTACCATGATTGCACTGAAGCCCGGTCTGATTGCTGATGCTGGTCGAGACGTCTGCGGTTCTATTGTTGTGGCTCCTTTGGCCGAGCAGACAGAGCGTTTGGTTGTTGAGGCAGATCCTGTTGCCTGGCGTGTTGATCTGGAAGATTATCTTCCCTGTGTTCCCGCGCAGCTCAATAACTGCGATAAGTACTCTCGTGGCTCCGTGTTGGTGGTTGGCGGCTCTAGCCGCTTCCCTGGAGCTGTTGTCTTTGCTGCCAAGGCTGCTGCTCGCGCGGGTGCTGGCTACGTTACGCTGGCTGTTCCTGAGGCAATTGTCAGCTGCGTTCAGATGATGTTGCCAGAGGTTCCCGTTATTGGCCTCCCGTGCGACGCTGAGGGCGTGTTTACCGAGGAAGCAGCTCCACTGGTGCTGCAACTTGCCGCCATGCGTACGGTTACGTTGGTTGGCCCTGGCATGCGCGTTTCTGGCGGAACCGTCAAGGTTACCTCTGCACTGCTTGATTCTGAGTTGCTCGTTATTGTTGACGCCGATGCGCTCAACTGCATTGCTCGCCTCACCAATAACAACCTCCCAGATTTCCCTGAGCTCACACGTCGTACCGCTCCACTCATCATGACTCCACATCGTCGAGAGCTTGGTCGCCTAGTCAACCAAGTTGACAATCCGCCCGCAAGCCTGGTGGCTCAGCTGGAGGCCGCTCGCAAGATTCTCTGGGCAGATGGTGGCTCTGAGCTGGTCATTGTTGCCAAGGGTACCGCTACTGGTTGCGTAGGCGTACAGAAAGCTGTGCTGCCAAAGCCTGGTCCCGTTACGCTGGCAACCGCTGGCTCTGGCGATGTTCTTGCTGGTACTATTGCTGGCCGCTTAGCTCAGGTTGCTGGTCAAGTTGATGATCTGCCAACCTTCTGCTCGCTTGCCTGTGAGGTTCACGCATATGCAGGTCAGCTAGCTGCCGAGAAGTTCGGTGTACGCGGAGCTATGGCGGGCGACATCTGCGATGTTATTGGTCTTGCTTCCGACGCACTTGAAGAGCAGATTGCATTTCCTATGGAAGACTTTGAAGAAGCTGCGGAGTAGGTGAGCTTGATGTCGGCATATCCCCAGGATAGATGGGCTTGGATAGAGATCGATCTTTCTGCCGTCCGCCACAACGTAAAGGCGTTTAAGGCCCAGCTTAACCGCGGTGTCAAGATGATGTGTGTGGTTAAGGCCGACGCCTATGGACACGGTGCTGCTCAGTGCGCTAAAGCCATGCAATCCGTGGGCGCCGATCAGTTTGCCGTTGCAACGGTTGACGAGGGAGTGGAGCTGCGTTGCGCGGGCATCGATAACCCCATCCTGGTTCTTTCCGAGCCTCCGGTCACTTCTATTCCAGACCTCGTTCGTTTTGACATTATGCCTTCCGTCTACACGGTTGACTTTGCGCTTGCGTATGGCGAGGCTTCCGCTGCAGCTAACAAGGTTGGTCGCTATCACCTGGCCATTGATACTGGAATGACTCGCATTGGTGTTAGGCGAGAAGATTTACTTGAGGTGCGCGGCGCTATTGATTTTCACAGGGGTCTTGAATGCGCTGGTACGTTTACGCATTTTGCTACGGCCAACGTGCTCGACAACTGGGACTTTGACCTGCAGGTTAATCGCTTTATTGAAGCTGTTACAACGCTCAAAAACGCAGGCTATGAGCTGGGCTTGGTTCACGCTGATAACACCCCTGGCACGGTTCTGCACAAAGACATTCAGTTTGATATGGTTCGCGTGGGCATTGGCCTGTACGGACTTCATCCAAGCAAGCTCACCATTCCCCGCATTGACCTGCAGCCCGTTATGAGCGTGCGCGGTCGCGTGACACGCGTAGTCTATCCAGCTGTTGGCGATGGTGTTGGCTATGGTATGACGTGGCGCGTTCCTCGCAATAACATCCAGGTAGCTACCGTGCCTATTGGTTACGCCGACGGACTTGCACGCAGTCTTTCTAACCGCATGGATGTTTTGACGCGCGGAGATCGTGTCCGCCAGGTAGGCAATATCTGCATGGACCAGTTCATGATTGCTGTTGATACCGCAGGCACCCATGCCAACAAGCCTGCGCACGAGATTCGCTATGGCGACGTGGTTACCCTTATCGGCAAAGACGGCGATCAAGAAATTACCGCAGATGAGATGGCTGACCTGCGCGAGACCATCAATTACGAGGTAGTTTGCAACTTTGGTGCGCGCCTCGATAAGGTGTACATCTAATGGCAGCTACTCCTGCTTCTCCTAAAAATGCTGTAGGAAGAAAGCGCATGTCAAATGTAGAATATGCGAAAATCGCATATTCTAAACAAGCAGGCAAAACGCTTGATGAGATTCGTGAGCAGATAGCTGATTGCAAGAAGTGTCCGCTTTGGGAAACACGCACCAATATTGTGTTTGGTGGCCCAAACCCCACAGCTCGCGTTATGATTGTGGGAGAAGCTCCTGGTAAAAATGAGGATCTAAGCGGTCAACCTTTCGTAGGCGTATCGGGCAAAAAGCTCGACGCGCTGTTAGAAGAGGTTGGCCTTTCTCGCCAGGATGTTTTTATCTCTAATGTGGTTAAATGTCGACCACCTTCAAACAGAAATCCTAAGGTAGCTGAGGTAGAGGAGTGCTCCCCGTACCTTCGTGACCAGATTCGTGCTATTAAGCCAGACGTTATTGTCTGCCTGGGAAATTTTGCAACGCAGTTTGTCATGCACACCGATAAGGGTGTGACGGAGCTGCGCGGCAAGTTTTACCAGATAGGCGCCTTTAGCGTGCTGCCTACTATGCATCCCGCATCAACTATTTATCGCAAGGAGTGGGCGCAGTTCCTCAAAGATGACCTGCGACTTCTTGCTGATTGGCTTAAGAAACATCCTCGGGGAGGTTCTTGTGATTAATCCTTCTGCCAGCGCTGACATTGGCACAAATAACACCATTGCAAACAACCTGCCAGAAAAAACTGCAGCTGGTACGTTTGTCTCCACTACCACTGAACAGACCATTGCTCTTGGTCAGGTTCTAGGTAAACTCCTGCAGGCAGGAGATGTTCTAGTGCTCACAGGAGACTTGGGCGCGGGAAAGACGCAACTCACTAAGGGTATTGCTGCAGGCATGGGTGTTACTGATGACGTAACCAGCCCAACCTTTACTATCGAGATGGTTTATGAGGGTACAATCATGCCGCTCTATCACTTTGATTTGTATCGTTTGAGCAATCCTGACCAGCTCGAAGATACCGGCCTCTATGACGCGCTTGAGTCCGATGGGCCAACTATCATTGAGTGGGGAGAGCAATTTGCAGAGCAAATTGGCGAGAGAACTCTTGATGTGTATGTTTCCAGGTTATCAGAGGAAGAGTTAGTTTCCGATGACGCTGAGCCTCGTCGTGAGATTCGATTTATCTCGCAAAATGTTCGTGGAGAAGAAATTATCCAGTCGCTTTAATTTTTAACTTCGATAAAAGATTTTAATTAGTAATAAAGCATTCCTAGAAGTAGAAGTTCTAGATGCCGTTTACGGTAATAATGCGCCAGCTTTCAATCAACAAGAGAGCTAATTTAAGAAATTTCCTATAACATATTTGATAATGGATGCTTAAATTTTAAGATGAACTTTCATTAATGAACTAGATGTCTACATTGATGAGCTGAGTACTTACGTATAAAACATTTACGTGTTAAGCGTGGAATACAGAGACGCCACCTGTACAATAGGTGGCGTCTATTCTTTTTACCGACTGCTCTTGTAGAGCTCAAGAAAGAAGCGTGATTAATCATGCAGAAGGCTTTGATTTCGATTGACTACACCTACGATTTTGTAGCAGATGACGGAAAGCTGACAGCAGGCAAGCCAGCTCAGGCTATTTCAGATGCTATTTATGAGGCTACAAAGTGCGCTTTTGATCATGGCGATTTTATTTTCTTTGCTATTGATGCTCACGATCCAGAGGATAACTTCCATCCAGAGACTAAGCTTTTCCCACCTCACAATATTATTGGAACAAGTGGTAGAGACCTGTTTGGTCCTCTAAATGATTTCTATCAGCAGCACAAAGATGATAGCCATGTGTTCTGGATGGACAAGCGTCACTACTCGTCCTTCTCGGGAACTGATCTTGATATTCGTCTGAGGGAGCGCGGCATTAACACGGTTATCCTAACCGGCGTTCTTACCGACATCTGCGTGCTGCACACGGCAGTGGACGCTTACAACCTGGGTTATCACATTGAGGTTGTTGAGCCAGCGGTTGCATCGCTGACGCCAGAAAACCATCAATTTGCTCTTTCGCACTTCAAGTACACGCTTGGTGCAACATTGGTTGACGCAGATCTTAATGAGATTGAGAGCGCATAATGACGCCAGAGCAACGAGCAGTTAAATGGTTTGAGAAAGTGCCCGAGGCAGATGACCTTTCATTTGACCAGAGACTTGCTATTTGCAAAAAGACTGGAAATACCATGGCATTTGTCTTTGTTGTTCTATTTTCGCTTGAGTTGATACTTGCGTATGTGCTTACCGACGGCTCATTTGTATTCACTATGACTGATATTTTAAACAGCATACTATCAAGACCTGGTAGAAGAGTTACGGCCCAGGGAGTGGCTGTCGCGGGTATTCTTGTGGTGGCACCACTATTGGTTATTCCTGCAGCTGCTACGTTTCTTGCTCGTTCTATTGTTTTTAAGCAAGAAATTAAGAAGTGCTTAAGTAAGTAGTTAAGTAAATTAGTTAAAGCATTTATAAGACCCAAGAATAAAACCTGGGTCTTTTTTTGTTACCTCTGGCTAACTTATCTGATAAGATACGAATGTTATATGGGCAAAGCTGTTGTGACTTAATTGAAGAATTCACGTAAAACAGTTAGATTGGGGGAAGCTCTATGTACGGTAAGCATGCGCCAAGTAGGCTCCGTGCTCAGTTTGCTGTTGTGATGGCAATTGCTGCTTGCTTGTTTTTCTCGCCATTTACAACAAAGGCTTATGCAGATGGAACGTTTGAGATTACTGACTGGCTCTCGGGCTATGGTTCTAGTAGTTTGCAATACATCTACAGCAACAACAAGGCTGCAATGGATGCTGCATCCACATGGTCTTTCTCTGGTTCAAGGGTGACTATTGGCGCCAGTAGCGGTTCTTCTATTCAGGACTTCACTGTTCCTACTACCGTAACAAATATTACTAGTACCTATCAGAGTACCTACTTGGGCAATGGTACTCGTGTTCAGGTTTACGCTGGTCTGAATCCTAAGGGTTCTCGTATTATTTTCCCAACTGGCTTTAACGGAACCGTTTCAAATATGAAGTTTGAGGGCGAGGTTATTGTTGAGGCTGGTGCAAACGTAACCTTTGACAATGTTACGTTCTATAACGGTCTTGATAACAGGGGTACTTCAACTGTTAAGAACTCCACGGTTGTTCAGATTGATCTTACTACCACCAATGGCGGTGATTTGACTATCGAGAATACCAGGTTCCAGAATTCCAACAATACCGCTGGCATAGTGCTTCCTTCTAACAAGATCACTCCTGCAAAGGTTGGCGAGGCCTACAACGAGCCAATCACTATTCCTTGGGCAGCGTCTACTATGGGTTACGACACCTTTACCGTAGACAATTTGCCTGCTGGTCTTACGCTTAGTCCAATGGAGAATGACGCAACTGCTCGTAGAAGCACTGCAACTATTTCTGGTACTCCAACTGCTGCAAGCAATGGTTATACGCGCATCACCATCAAGAATGGCAGTCTGTACGACTTCACCATTCCTATGAAGATGAGCGTTCAGAAGGGTACCGTTTCTGTTCCAGCCGCAACCAACTATACCTATAACGGCCATCTGCGAAGAGGTTTTGATGCTACCGCTAACCCACAGGTAGTTGTTAGTGGCCAGGTTTCAGCAACTTATCCTGGTACGTATGACGTTGAGCTTGATCTTGCTGACCCTATGAACTACACCTGGGAAGATGGCACCATTGGCACCAAGGATGCAAATTGGACAATCAATAAGGCTCAGCTTGTTGTGACCTATGCTGGCGAGACTGTTCAGAAGGGCGTTGCTCCTCAGCTTACTCTTACTGTTTCCGGTTTTGTAAACGGTGAGACTGCTGATACCGCTCGCAACTACACCGCTCCTACCCTCAGCGCAACTGACCTGAGCGTTGGTGCGCACGAGCTGATTCCTGCAGGTGGCTCAGCTGACGACTACGAGTTCGTCTACGTTTCTGGAACTCTTACCGTGACTGATACTGCAAGCGACCCATCTAACAGCAGCTCTAATAACGGTACAAGCAGCTCTCAGAAGAAGCAAAAGTCGCACAAGAGGGGAGTGCTGCCAGATACCTCTGACGCTTCCGTTATTCTGTCTTCTGTCAGTATGATTGCTGCTGCAGGCGCAATAGCTTCTGGTATTCGTCTCCGTAAGCGTGCATAGTCGTTCAGACGCAGCACCCTTTGTAATCGTTTGAACTAGTAACAGTCTCTCCTGTATGGGGGAGGCTGTTCATATGCGAGCGATTATGATTCTGCAGCGTGTTAGCGTCGGCTTTTAGGCCTGGCGCACAAAATAGCGCAGCTTTGGCAGGTTCTGCCGAAGAATTGACATGTTCTTAATCAAGATAGCCAGGCAGCTAGGCGGCCGCACCACCTGATATGCATCTCTATGCATAAACTTCATCTAATATGCTTAAACATGAATAGACTAATATAAGAAATTTAACTATCGATAAATTCTGTATCTACGGAACACACATAAGTCAGATATTCTGCTTAATTGCGTGCATACTACACATCTAATGACGATAATCTGCATGTTTTAGGTATTTTCAGCGTAATGTATACGTCTTTTTAACAGATTATCCGACTTAGGTGTGTTTTGAACTGCCTCCTATTTTTTGTGTCTAAGAAATGGGAGGCAGTTCATACGCTGGCGTCGATATCGGTGGATCGTACCTCCGCAAGGATATGAATAATTCAAAAAATTAGTTTGAGCTAGCGTCTGTATTTGGCGTTCTCAAATACAATCTTGAAGTCTTCAAGCAGTTCACGCGGGACCTTCTCCTGATCTCCGTGGTGAAGTTCTTGCATAAAGACATTGCTTATAGCTCCAATAAGCAGTTGAGGAGCAATCTTGTCTACCAGAGGCACAAATTCTAGAGCATATCTTTTATCGTCAATGGTAAGCCAGGTGCCTCTCCAGCTGACGATAGTTTCTTCAATATCTGAAGCATGGGCAGAAGCAAAGACATTTTGATTGTTATCAAAGAGGTACACGACACCATCTGCGTCAACACCAACAAAGCCATCTGTAGCGCATTGCTCAAAACCAGAAACAATATGTGCGCCACTGGTCCAGAACACCCAGTTCTTCTCGCCAGCCATAGACAGACCTTTCTGAAACATCAAAAATTTCTTATTTAAATAGTAGTGGGAGAGTGATTTTAGGGCAAGTAAATTTTGGTCAAAAAGCATAGTTTACCTGCGAACTCAACCTACTGTTGAGTGCTTGGAAACCGTTGCGATACCTAACTCAACTGATGCGTTCTTGTTGAACGCATTGTTACAACTCATAGTGAAATCAGCGGCCCGCAAGCTATTTCAGTAATAATGAGTTGAGAAAAGGAGCAACCATGACTACTTCATCTGAGACCCTTGGTCGTCGTATTGCACGTCTTCGTTTGGCTAGAACTGCAACGCAGGAGCGTCTGGCAAAAGAGCTGAACGTGAGCCCGCAGGCGGTGAGCAAATGGGAGAACGACATTAACTATCCGGATATCTCGCTGTTGCCAGATCTTGCGCGTTTCCTTGACGTGTCCGTTGACGAGCTTTTGAGTGGCGCAAGTGCTTCCGCTCAGGAGAGTGTTGCTGCCCAAGAGAGTACTGTCGAGAAGAGCGCTGCTGAGGTTGTTTCTGTTGCAGCAGACGAGCCAGCAGAGATCGTAGAAGAGCCTGTAGAGCAGGACAACCAGGGTATTGCTGTTCAGTCTTCAGGTTTCAGCTTTGGTAAGCTTTTTGGTAAGAGTATGGTCAAAGTCGAGAAGAACGACGAGGCTGACGGTAGCAAGAAAAAGGGCGTCCGCCTGGGTAACGGTTCTGCAAAACACGGACTGCACGTGTACATTGTCTCCGACGATGGTGACGTTGTAGATATGTGCGTGCCTCTGGGCCTGGCAAAGTTTGTTCTGAATTCGGGAATTCAGGTCAGCGGAAGCTATCTTAATCAGGAGACCCAGGAGCAGCTCTCTAACATTAATCTTGATGCGCTTATGGACGCTGCAAAGACAGGCGAGAGTGGCACACTTGTGGATATTACTTCCGCAGACGGCGACGTTGTAAAGATCTGGTTTGACTAAGCGCTAACGATTACATAGCCTGACAAAAAACGAGATACGCCCGTCCAGCTAAGTGGAAGGAAACGGTCTCGTTTTTGTTGGCGCGGATTTACTTAAGGTTCACTATTCCATGTTACTTCTCATTTGATGTAAAATAATGCTACTAAATTGCGTACTGGATAGTACGGGCTCAAGAGAGCCAATTATCTTTTTTTGGCATCTTCATATTGCATGGAGATGCCATTTTTTAAAGGAGAATGTAATGGAGCAAATTGCTCTGTTGTTCGAATCTTCTGCAGAGAACCCTAATGTTGTTGATTCTGTTTGGTATAACGAGTGGTCGGCAGCAAAAGAGTTTTCACAGTTTGATGTTCATCTCTTTAATTACGAGGCATATCTTAATGGCGAAGAACTCATTTGTGATAAAGCTCCAAAACATGACATGCCAACGTTTCTTCGCTGTCATCCAACCTCTAAAGAAAATTACAAACGCCTAGAGCATGATCTTTTGTCTTTGGGGTATAGGCTTTTAACTGATTCTTGGCGTGTAATCGGTCCTGAGAAATGGGGATTAGGAATTTCTTCAGCACGGGATTACGAAATTGAGAATATCAATGTCGGCGCATGTTTTGGTTCAAGTGGTCATGGCTCCTATTCTCCTACCGTCTATGTCATAAGAGACGCTGACGGTCCTCTTAGTGATTTGAAAGAGAGCCTAGCTATAGGATATTTTTCAGGAGATGAGGGCGAAGAACTTGCTAAAAAATTTGAGAAAGCAAAAGGTACTCACTTTACTGGTAGGGCTTTTTTCGAGAAACATGTAACAAAACTTACATGTAGTGAGGTTCCTGTGACTTGGAGAGTTTTTTATTTTGAGGGTAAGGCTTTTTTTAAAAGTCCAATAGAGCCAGAAGCCTTAACAATTTGTCCCAATTTACCCAAACCACCTAAAAAGCTTATTAGGATGTTTCAGAATGTTGCTTGGAACCTGTTTTATGCTTGCGATTTCATCTTATTAAAAGAGGGCATTTGGAAATGTAATAGGTTTTTTGACGGGCAGATGTCTCAGGTTCCGATTGGTGAAGACACCAAAAAATTCTATACAACACTTGCTAGATGTATTAAAATGGCACCTCAAATTCCAGAATGGGTATGGTGCCTTACTGCGGAAGTTAGAGATGAAAATAAGATTGGTGAGGATAAACGCATAGTTCATGGAACGCGTCATTTTTCTCCGGGTACAAAAGTTTTTCTTCACCCACCAAATTGGGACGAACGTGTCCCTGCAATAGGCATCCCTCGTTATATAGATAAATACATACGCGTTGTTACGGATGTCAGAAAACTTGAACATTTTGCATTAGAGAAAGTAAGTGATCCGGAAATTGTAACTGCACTTCAAAATCCTGGTAATATTTGGGCGTTTACCCACATGGCGCCAACTTCAGTTGGACGCGGCTACTGGGATCAGAGTGAGGAATCAAAACAACGTATTCAAGAGGATATAGATTGGCTTTCTCATTTAGATCCAGATGGAAAGCGCTGGTCATAATTTATTCTTATTGACATTATATTGAAGGAATATAGAATTACATTAACAACGCGTAGCATAGTAAGCAGCGCCCTTGTTGGAGATAACTCAGGTGCAATTCTTGGCCGTTGTTATTAGCCGCTTTAGAGCGGCTTTTTGTTTAGTGTAGATTTTGACGTAATGTTGCAACAGCACGTTCTTCTCGACTGATGGTGGAGATTCTTACATGAAGTCTTTGATTGTGTACTATTCATATTCCGGCATCACAAGAAGGCTTGCGGAGGATATTGCGCTGATTACAGATGCCGAATTGCTGGAGCTTAAGCCTCAAGATCCCTATTCTTTCTCGTATAACACGGCGGTAAAAGAGGTTAGGGCTCAAATAGAAAAGGGCGTTTGTCCTGCGCTCATGCAATATGATACAGATATTGCTGACTTTGATACTGTCTTTATAGGATCGCCCAACTGGCTAAAAACATTTGCTCCTCCGGTGCTTTCGTTCTTACGGGCAACGGATTTGAGTGGAAAGACAATCATTCCGTTCTGCACGCATGGCGGTGGAGGATTTGGCAACATGATTGAGGAGTACAAGAGGGAGTGCGGTACTTCTCGCGTGATACCAGGATTGGCGGCAAAAGGCACGTATACTTTTAGTGAAGTGCAAAATTGGCTGGAGTCAATGGGGTTGGACGATGCGGATCCTTCTAGCTGAAGACGAGAAGAGAATGGCTGCGGCTATCGTGGCCCTCTTAAAGCAGGAAAAATACGACGTCGATCATATGACTGACGGCGCGTCCGCCCTTCTCGCCCTAGAAAGCAACATGTATGACATGGCAATTCTTGATGTCATGATGCCCAAGATGAGCGGCTTTGAGGTTTCTTGGAGGGCTCGCGCCAAGGGAATCACCATTCCTATTTTGATGCTGACGGCAAAAAGCCAGCTAGACGATAAGGTCGAGGGCCTAGATAACGGTGCCGATGACTACCTGACCAAGCCATTCCAGACGGCTGAACTGCTGGCTCGTTTGCGTGCGCTGGGAAGAAGGAGTTCTAGCTTTCAGGAGAGTGTCCTGCGTTTTGGTGACCTCTCGCTTGATACCACAACCGCAACACTGACCTGCGAAACTTCTGGTCAGAGCGTACGCCTGAGCGAGAAAGAGCTGCGCATTCTTGAGTATATGATTGGCAATCATGGTCATATTATGACACGTGATCAGCTTGCCATTAAGATTTGGGGATTTGAAAGCGACGCCGAGTACAACAACGTTGAAGTATACATGTCGTTTACCCGCAAAAAGTTGGCGTTTATCGGCTCTACGGTAGAGATTAAAGCAGTTCGCGGCTTGGGATATGAATTGAGGGATTAAACTGTTTAGGCAATCCAGAAGAAAAATTATCCTCTCCATTATGATGTCGCTTATTCTGCTGTTCACAGTGACGCTGTCGGTCATCATGTTTGCTAGCACTCAGGAGATCAGACAGAAGAACATGGACGTGCTCAACCGTTATGCCAATCAGTATTCGCTTGAGCAGACAACAAGCAGCTCCGAGGGACAGAATGGCTCAGAGGGGCAGGGTAGCTCTGGGGGGCAGACAAGCTCCGAAGGTCAGAGTCCACAGCAGCCACTGGTCAAACCTGACGCTCAGCTGTCAAACAAATCTGACAATCAACCGCCAGGCCAGAGATCTGCTTACGAGCTTTCAACGTTTTACTCAGTATCGTTTTCTGCAGATGGTTCTGTACTCTCAGTCTTTAATGGCGAGAAAACCGTTAGCTCCGATGAAAACCTCACTGAGTTTGCTCGTCAGATTTTGAACGAAGAAAATTCTTCTGGTAGAACAGGTAATCTTTCCTACGTGGTTATGAAAAAAGATGGCTATACGCTTGTGGCGTTTATGGATAACACCGTTTCTGAAGCCGGTCTTCAGACCATGATGCGAAACGCTCTGCTTGTAGGAGGCGCGTCGCTGGTAGTTATGTTCTTTATTTCTGTGTTTCTGGCAAAGCGCATCATTCACCCACTTGAAGAGAGCGATAAAAAGCAGAAGCAGTTTATATCCGACGCAAGTCACGAGCTCAAGACTCCTATTGCGGTTATTGACGCCAATGCAGAGATTCTATCCAGAGAGCTTAGCCACAACGAATGGCTCTCCAACATTCAATACGAAAGCAATCGTATGGGAAAGTTGGTAAAACAGCTGCTAGATTTTTCTAGTGCGGAGAATAGAGAAGTTCCTATGGAAAAGCTGGACTTTTCTCATGTAGTTACTGGAGAATCACTGGTCTTTGAGACGTTTGCGTTCGAGAATGGCAAGGCACTTCAAAGTAACATTGAAGAGGGGATTGTTCTTACAGGCAATCAGAATCAGCTTACGCAGGTTATTTCTGTGCTGCTTGATAATGCCCTGAGGCATGCAATGGGTACTCAGATTGAGTTAAATCTCAAGAAACAAGGTCATAGCGCCATCTTAAGCGTTAGTAACGACGCGGAAGAGATTTCTCAAGAAAAGCTTGAGCATCTATTTGATCGTTTTTATCGCGTTGATGACGTTCGAAACAGTGAGGATAATCACTACGGGCTAGGCCTTTCGATTGCACAAGCTGTAGTTCAAAAGCATGGTGGAACCATTAATGTAAGCTACTCAGAAGGTAGGATTACCTTTACTGTTCAGCTTCCTATTAAGGGAAAATAACGTATAGGTTGAAGTTCAATTTTCAATCTTTAGTTCAATAAAATGTTTTATTTAGACGTCTTTCTCATGAAGACGTTTTTTATTTGCGCAGGTAGATGACTATAGAGCAAAATATGCGAAAATCGCATATTTTGCATTTGAACTGGTGTTTTACTAACTTTCCAAAAATTTCTAAAAAAACTTTGAGAATTCAATCTTTGTTCAATCTTCGCCCCCTACTATGTCCTCATCAGATGCAAGGGAGTAAAAAATCACTTCATTGCATACACCAAATAAGTGCAAGGAGGCGCACATTATGCAGTACACAAGAAGAGATGTAGTAGCCGGTCTTCCAGTTTTGATGGCATTCGGACTTGCTGGTTGCAAAACCGCAAAAGCAACCGCTGATAATACAACCGAAGCTACCAAGAAGGCTTCAGAAGCACTTCGAATTACCGCCGCTCAGACCCTAGATGGTTATGCAGTCAACAGCACTACTGCTGATGAGAATACCATCTTGGTCAATACTACCGATGATGTAACCATTACCAATTCCACGGTTACTAAGACAGGAGATTCTGACGGCGGAGATAACTGTAACTTCTACGGTCAGAACGCTGCAGTTCTTGTTGAGGGAGGTTCAACCACTACGCTCACAAACCTCACCGTTACTTCAGATGCAAAGGGTGCCAACGGCATTTTTAGTTACGGAGGCAATGGCGGTCAGAACGGCGGTGACGGTGATGGCACCAAAGTCATTATCAAGGACACCATCATCACCACAACCGGCGACGGCGCGGGTGGCACCATGACAACCGGTGGCGGCACCACCAATGCCTACAACCTCATGGTTACCACAAACGGTCAGTCTTCTGCAGCTATTCGTACCGATAGGGGCGGCGGAATAGTCTACGTAGACGGCGGTACCTATACCTCCAATGGTTTGGGTTCACCAGCTATCTACTCCACGGCAGAGATTCATGTTGCTAACGCCACACTTGTTTCTAACCTTTCCGAGGGCGTTTGTATTGAAGGCTTAAATTCTATTGAGCTCACCGATTGCGATCTCACGGCAAACAACACCAAGTGCAATGGCAATGCAACCTTCATGGATACCATCATGATTTATCAGTCCATGTCCGGAGACGCAGCAACGGGTAATTCCACCTTTGCTATGACCGGTGGTTCCCTCACCAGCAAGAATGGCCACATGTTCCACGTTACTAACACTAACGCTGACATTGAGCTCAATGGCGTCAAGTTAACTAACGAAGACGCTGCTAACGTTCTTATCTCTGTCTGCGATGATGGTTGGAATGGCGGCAATAACAAGGCAACCCTTAACGCTAAAGCTCAAGACCTGGTGGGAGCGGTGCTTGTTAGCAACAACTCCACACTTGCTCTGAACCTCACCGAAGGAACCACGTTTGAGGGTTACGTTAACGGCAACATCGTCAACGCCACTAACCAGACTATTTCTACTGAGGTAGGCACTGTTACAGTAACGCTGGACAACAACAGTACTTGGACTTTGACGGCAGATAGCTATGTCACCGAGTTCAATGGCACTGCAGCAAACGTTATTGCTAACGGTCACACACTGTATGTAAAAGGTACGGCACTCACGGGAACCTAAGCGAGAAGGACGTGTAGTAACGCAAAGTTAAAGCTACAAAAAGACACCCTGCGGGTTATGAGCTCGCAGGGTGTTTTCTGTTGTAAAGGGATATGGATTGTGTTTTGCTGAAAGAAGCTGCGGTGGAGAGGTGGTTATTGCAAGCGACTGAGATGTAGAACCAGTTATTCGTCCTCTGAATATACGTTATCCTGGTAGGAATCCTCTTCGTTATCATCACGCACAAGCAGGGAGTTGAACAGCTCGTCGATATCGTTTTGCTTCTGGATAGTCTCTTCTTCGGCCAGTTTCCATGCACCGTCTTGGTAGTAGAGTACATCGCCCTGGCAAGCGTTGTTTGGCAGCTCGTTGACAGAAACGATAAGCATATTACCTGGCTGATTGTCTAGTTCAAGCACGGCAAGATTGTTGTCTTCAAATCGATCAATGATTGCTTTCATTACTTGGTCCTCGATTTCGACGACGTGCCAGATTTATCTTGTGAGGTTGGAGTTACTACTGTGCCGGGTTTCTCGCCAGATATATCAATGTTTGTACCATCGCAGGTAATAGTAATAGTTCCGTTGGCGCCCGTGCCCCAGACTTCTACGGAATGCTTGTGGAGGGCGTTCAGGACCGACTGCATGGGGTGGCCGTAGGAGTTGTCTACGGCGTACGAGAGGACGGCGTAGGTGGGCGAGAGCTTGTGAATCAGCACCTCGGTAGTGCCTGTTCGGGAGCCGTGATGCGAAAGTTTGAGCACGTCAATGTGACCTGGACTTGAGTTCAAGATGGCGTTTGTGGGTGCGTCTCCCGTGAAGAGGAAGGTCCTGTTGCCAACGGTCAGCTTGATGATTATCGAGTAATCGTTGGTATCGGGGAAATTTGCGTCTTTTTTGGGCCAGAGAATCTCTAGCTTGTAACTGTCGGTTTGGTCGATGATGGTGCCCGCCTCGGCAAGGGTTATCTGCAGGTTATTCTTCTGGATGGCGTTCAGAAACTTTCTGTAAGTTGCCGTGTTGTTTGTCTTATTTGGTGCGTAAATGGTCCCGATTTGGGTGCTGGAAATGACGTCCGCCATGCCGCCGATGTGATCTTCATCGGGGTGAGTGGCTACCAGGTAATCAATCTTGTTTCGACCAAGTTCTTGGAGCACCTGTTCGATTTTTGGTGCTGACCCTGTGGGACCGGCGTCGATAAGCACGGTTTTCTCGGGAAGTGCAATGAGAATGGCTTCTCCCTGGCCGACGTCGATAAACTTGATGGTTACGTTTGCGCTGGTCTGCGTGGTGGTGGATGGTGCGCCGGTGTCTGATTGGGACGGCGAGCCGGAATCTGGTTGGGAAGACGCGGCGGAGCCTTGCTGTGGCAATCCCGCAGGTGAGACGATAGTTGGAAGCGGTTGCGTCAGAGCGGCGCTAAAGTAGAGCGCCACACTCAGCGCGGCAAGTACGATTCCAACTTTCTGTTTTCCGGCGTATCGCTTGCGTAGTTTGAGCTTGCCTTTTACGAGTTGTTTGGAAGAGTCGGGGTCTTCGTAGATGAGGTTCAACGCGCTCTCGATAACCGGAAGCGAGAAAATTGCTGGTAGAAGGTAAGAAAGCAGCGACGGCAACGCAAGTATTTGAGCCAGGGCAAATGTGCCAGCGATTAGCGCTGCGTTTACAACAAGCCTGGTAAGTCCCGACTTCCACCCCTTGAGATAGAACTGCGGAATGCCAAAAATGCCAAAGATGAGGGAAAGAATAAGCGCAAATAAGTAGTCAGATTGCTTGTCAGAGGCTGTATGGGGCGATTCAGTTTTGCTGTCAAATTGCTTTTGATTGGGCATAAAACCTCTCTGGACACGTGCGTTCTGAAGAATCTTACCCTATTTAACCAGCCAGTCTAGGGTTTTCTGTATTCTTCCCTCAACGTTTTGGAAGTGATTTCCGCGGTTGAGTTCAAACGTTGAGGTAATTCCCGCGCTTTCCAGCTTGCTGGCGAGAAGTTCGGCGTTTTCTCGCACGTGCATTATCTGTGGATTAGGGGTTCGTGCTTCTCGATCACCCAGCGAAAGATAAACGTGTGTGAGGCCGACCACCCCTCCGCTGAGCTGCTGGTCAACGTAGTCCAGAAGGCCTGGGAACCAGAACGATCCCGAGACGGCTCCGATGCGCTGGAAGGTTGTGATGGGGGCGTCATCGGGCTGCGATGCAGCGGGGGAGCTAATCTGCGATGCGGCGGTGGCGCTGAACTGCGGCGAGGCGGAATCGCTGGGCTGGCAGCTGCATACGGCTTGCCGTGACGTGCTGGATTGCGACACGCCAGCCCAGAGGCTGAACAGTCCCGCAAGTGAATAGCCTACAAGTACTCTATACGCCGGTGGCTCGGTAAGCTCTGATTCTGCCCAGGGAATTATCTGGTCAATCAACGTATCAAGCGTTTTCTGTGCGCCATCGCCAAAGTTGGGTCCCTTGGCAAAAACGCGTGGAGCGCACCAAGGCGAGAAGTTTTGTTCCCAGAGGTCAACGCCAACTGTTACTAGGCTGACGCTTTCAGGTACCTGGATGGGGGAGTTGTCGGCTACGTTTTCCAAGAGGTAGACAATAGGAGCGCCAGCTACAGAGGACATCTTCGTGTGGACGGAAAATCCGGAGATGGTCGTTTTTCTCGCCGTGGGGTTGGCGGATTGCGTGGCCGCATCGATGGCGGGATGGGTGGTCGCATCGGTGGCGGGGTGTGTGTCTGGCGTGAAGCTCACACTACTCACTCAAAGTCATCTGCAGGTAGTAGACGTTTTCGCGTAGGCGAGCGGCAACTTCGCGATCGATGACGCCCTCGAACTGCAGGCGCGTAATCTGGTCCAGCTCGATGCGCAGGGCGTTTTCGGCCACGTCATCGGCGTATTTGCGAGCGTTGGCAATTTGCTGTCTAAAGTGAGGCGACACCTTGTGCGAACTCAGGTTATAAGGCAGCAGGTAAGAGGCTTGAGTGGTGCTGGAGCCGTGTTCGTCGTTGATGTTGATGCGGCTCCAAATAGACTCGATTGCCGACTCGTGGTCAATCATCAGGTTAGACGCGATGACCGCCAGCTCTTCGTCGTCGCCGTTTGCAATGCGCTCTAGGTCATCGAGTCCCGCGTATTCCATCTCAAGCGCGTATAGACATGCCTGGTAGTAGGACTGGTCAGCATCCTCTAGGTGTCTAATGCCACCATCAATGATGCGTTGTGCTGACAGCTTAAGCTCGTGGAGAGCAACGGCAAACCGTGAGCGGTGGTTTGTCTTTGCAGCGATGTTTGCAACAGGTCCATAATAACCAACTGACCTGCGTATTGAAGTAATGTCATCGACAATTTGGTCCCATGGAATGGGGTTGTTGGTCTTAATGTGACGCTTGCGAAGCTCCTCAAGGCATTTCCGCTGGACTTCTGTCTCGTGAAGTATTACTTCTTTCGTCAGTTTGCCCGAGTCGGGCGCGGTAATACGAGAAGCAAACAGGCGGTTGGTATAACGCGTGATAGTCAAACGAAGCGCAGGTAGATACTTTGACATGGGGTTTTCTGACTGTAGCATGCCCCTGAGCTCGGCAAGAGTTGCTTCCAAAACGGCAATTTCTTCCTTATGGAGACGTTCGGGTAGGTCAGAGTCAGCTTCCGGAGATTTGGACAACACAGGTAATAGGTTGTCTGCCAAGAACAATGTGGCGAGAATAACGCCGGCGGCAATGGTAATTAAGAGATCCCTCTGTGGAAACGCTGCTCCGGACTGAGTTGCCAGCGGCAAGGTGAGGATGATCGACAACGTTACCGCGCCTTTTGCACCCGCAATGGTAGTGACCAGTACGTTTTTAATGAGCTCGGCAGATGTGATAGAGATAGGCTTTGGAGTACACGTGGCTTTAGACTGGTTGAGGGGCTGCTCAGCACTTTGATTGGAGTCCAGTTCAGCGAGCTGCTCGACGGGTTTCTCGCCATCGTCTTTCTCGTTATCTTTACCAGTGCAAAGGTGACCACCCTTGTGGAGCTTGTGAGTTTCCAGCGCGTAGAGCCATGCAAAGCGGACAGCATGCATAAACAGGGTAATTGCAGCAACAATACCTAGAATTTGCAGGATATTGAGGCCGCCGTTAGTACCAGGAAGTACGGCAAGTGGAAGCTGCATTCCCAGGAAGACAAAGATGGTGCCGTTGATGAGGAAGCTTATGACTTTCCATGTGGAATCGGATACCAGTTTTTGTCTTGCTACCAGCGCTTTATTGTGTTGTCTGCGAGGAAGTGCAATTACCAAGCCTGCTGCTACAACGGCCAGTACGCCAGAAACGTGAAAGGTTTCGGCAAGAAGATAGACAAGAAATGGCGTGAGTACTTCGTAGAGGACGTTTGCGACAGTGTCCTCATAGCCCAATCTGCCAAGCATTGCGTTGATGGCAGAGAAAGCAAAGCCTGTGATAATTCCTACTGCCACGCCGCCTACAAAAAGCACCGTGAATGATCCCGCTGCGTCTATCAGCGAAAACGTACCCGTAACAGCTGCTGCAACGGAGAATTGAAATGCAACAACGCCGGATGCGTCGTTAATGAGGGATTCTCCGGAGAGAAGCGTCTGCTGGCGATGGGTTAGATGAATGTTTGATTTAAGTGCGGTAACGGTGGCTGCATCCGTTGGTCCAAGCGCTGAAGCAAGTGCAAAAGCTGCAGCTAGGGGGATTGAGGGAACCATCAGATGGAGGGCGTAGCCGACCGAGAGAACACTGACAATTACTAGTGCAATTGCCAACGACAAAATACTGTTCAAGTTGAGGAGAAGCGCACGGATGTTGGTTTCTCTCGTCTCGTTGAAGAGGAGCGGAGCAATGAAGACCAGCATAAAGAGCTCGGATTCCAGATGCACTTCCTGGACGTTAGGTAAAACGAGTGCCACCAATAGGCCTATGACCACCTGTATTACCGGGATAGAGACGTTGACAAACTTGTCGATGACCGAGGAAGCTGCGACGCACGTCAAAACGATGAGCACAAATTCAAATGTCTCCAACTGACTTCCTTCCTGATCGTAGGGGGCAATGAGGTGTACCTCGTAGCTACAAAACCCCTAGGAAGAAGAATACGTAGTCGAGGACGTTAATCAATATATAAATGCTAGCAAAAACCAGATACGGCCAGAGGTGCGCTTTAGTGATTGCAATAAACTCGCGAATAAATGCTGTAGGCCAGTACCAGCCCTTTGTGTGAGATCCAATACCGTCTGCTTTAAGGCCCAGATTGTGAGCGTATTCAGCGCAGCGGAAAACATGGAAATCGCTGGTAACAACCGCGGTGGTGAAGTCGGTGCTTATGGCAGAAGCTGCGGAAGAATCGCTGGATGCGTTTGTGTCAGCGCTGGTGGTGCTGGCGCTTGCTGTTCGGTCATTGTTGATAATACCTATCGAGTATTTGAGATTTTCCCAGGTAGTAGTTGACTTGTCTTCCATAAGGATTGCATCGAGTGGAACGTCCTTTTCTAGAAGATAGTCGCGCATAGCTTGAGCCTCGGAGACAACTTCATCAGCACCTTGACCTCCGGAAACAACAAACTTTCCGTGTTGATGTTGCTTGTTCCAAAGTTCGAGAGCCTTGTCTATTCTGCCTGCAAGTAAAGGAGTTGGTCGCGGGCCATCAAGTCCGGCGCCATGAATAATGATGTAATCATAGGTGCGGCGACGGGGAAGGATTCGGTATATCCATGAATAGAACAGCAAAGCTACAAAGGTAAACGAGAACCACAGGCTTTCAAGTATAAAAAGCCCCAGTAAAACGACAACAACGCGGTGAGTATCTGGGTCCAAATTATTCACGATAGCGGGAGAAGCAATGAGCAGGATAAGGAATCCAGCCATCAACAACGGCAGCATTGATGTCAGAGAAAATCCATTATTTTTCACAACAACTACGGTGTTAATTAGCAGGAAAATAATGGTCAGAAAAGGTGTTAGTAACACAAGAGCAACTAAGATTAATCCAAGAATATAGTTGTTAAACCTTAATACCAGAAGAACCGAGGACCATGCAAGAGCCGCAAATAGAAAAAGTGCATTGCGGAACTGTCGAGGCTCTTTGATAAAGGAGTAAATAAAAAGCACACCTGGAACAACTGCTGGAGCCAGTAAAAGCGCAATTGAAACTATATATTCCCAGTTAAAATGAGCTCCTGCGTCTCTCAATAGGTTGTCTATGGGCATGCACATTCCTTCCGTGATTGCCGGTTTTCTCCTTTAAAAGAAGCTTATTTTGGCGAGAAACCCGTCTGCAAGAATTATACCAGCAAGCTCAAAAGGGTTGGATTTGCATGCTCACTGTGAGCACAAGAACCACGAGCACGGTGAGCGCAAACATGACCACTGCGAACATGGTAGTCACGTTGACCATGAATGTGATAGGCGTGGTCACGAACGGTAGCTACTTTAAAGGTGAGATTACTCGTTTTTTAGTGGACGTACGGTCTTGTTTGTTTGCGAGCGCTTTTATGCGAGCATCAAGGAGTATCCGTCGTCCTTCTCCACTGCGTGTATAAATAAGCTCGTAATTTCTAAGTTTGCTACTTATGCAGTTTGCAAATTCTTGAGCATCGGATTTATTTTTATTAAATAAGCTTGGCACAGCAA